>OLSQ01000065.1_pt1 | contig 104358 bp, 126 predicted proteins | sample 1672561 | NCBI WGS metagenome assembly OLSQ01 (sample SAMEA3136699, study PRJEB25190) | human gut metagenome | biome: human gut; feature: human-associated habitat; material: faeces | place: Austria | collected 2013
TGAAGTCGTGGACTTCGAAGTTCGTCAGGATCAGGCCGCCCAGTTCGCCCCATTCACCCAGGCCATAGACGCGATAACCTTCGGGGTCTTCTTCCTTGCGTCGCTCCATACGGCGAAAATAGGCTGGGTCTATGAATCGGTTTGTCTTATATGTTGAATGGTGGGCCAGGACGTCGGGATCGGCCTTGTCGAAGTACCGCCCTTTGATCCAGTGCGTCGCGCTGACTGGGTTGAACGTCATTGTTATCTGGTAGTACAGATTCGGATTCAGTTCGTTCAGATTACCACGAAGACGGTCGTCCAGAATGTCGACGTCTTCGGAAAGAAGTTCTGTCGCTTCTTCGCACCATATCCAGACCAGTTTCCCGTTTTTGAAGGTGATCGACTTCACCTTTTCACGCTGTCGCTGATCCTTGACACCGCGAAAAATGATTCTGTTTCCGGTGATCTTACATTCCAGCGCAAGCGGATTCAGATTCACTTTCCAGAAGCGGTCAGCATAGGGACCGAACATTCTGTATATTGCCGCCTGTAATTCGGCGAAGGTACTGTCGCGGTTTGTTTCTTCAATCTTTCGCACGACAAGAAGGTTCGCGCCGGTATAGGCCGGATCGGACAGTTTCGCGATATAGTCCTGGGCGATATTCACAGACTTTCCGGAACCGGCTGAACCTTTCAGAATCCTATATCGGCCGCGCCATTCGTTGACGGGGCGGAAGACAGGGTTAAACTGTGCCGCCGCCTTGAATTCAATCTTCGCCGCCGTAGTCATAATTGATCACCACCGTTACAGGAACATTTGCTTCGGGATTGTCTTTGAACATTCCCAGGTGACGGCCGCAAAGTTCAAGCGCTTTCAGTTTGTCGCATAGTTTGACTTCGCGTTCGATTGCCTGTTCAATGACAGGATCGCCGTTTTCGTCGAAGTCCTTATGTGGGACATATTTGACTTTCATTCCGGCGATAGCCGCCAGATCGTCGTCGCTGGTGTCCGGCTTCACTTCCGCAGTCTGTAAGTCAAGGACGTCCTTCGGATTCACGAAGGCGATTCGTCCCAGTTCCCGAAGAACGCGGTCGGCGTTGATTCCGGTTCTTTTGGACCTTTCGGCCATTGCGGTTTCTATGCGCGCGCGAATTTCAGGTTTTGTCAAGTTTTCACTTCCGATACTTCCGGCCGATTCCACAGAATATCCGGCGCGGATCGCGGCCTGTGTCGCGTTCAGGTCGACCAGATATTCTTCACAGAAACGGGCTTGTTTCAGCGTCAGCTTTGCCATGATTCACACCTTCCTTTCTGATTTTCGGTATTTCCTCTGAATTCGGGTACAAAAAAGACGCTCCCGAAGGAACGTCTTCCTGTACCCTATATCAATAGGAGGGTGGACGCGCAAGTCCACAATGATGTTATACCATATATTTTTCCTGTTGACAGTTGCGTATAGTTGCAAGTAGTTGCAAACAGTTGCACATAGTTGCATAAATTTTTATTCGCGGAAGGCTTTTGACCGTTCAGCCCTGGCGAAAAGCCTGTTCAGGGCGATTTCTCTTTGTCGATAGACGGTTGTCCTTTCGACTTGAAGGAATTCAGCCGCTTCGTCGTATGACCTGTAAGGGTAGTACAGGGCAAGAAGGACGCATTTCGAACGGGTGTCCAGGGTATAGACCAGGTTTTGAACCTCTGTGATCTGTTGAAGTTGGCGTTCCAGGTTGCCGATCGCTTCGTTTGCTCTTTGCCTTCTTCGGTCGCGTTTGTCGACCATGCGAACCAGTCTTCCGTCTGGGTCAGGTGAAGACTGGACGCGGACGCCGGCGTCGGATAACTGACTGGACGGGTAAGCCGATTCAAGAATGAATTCCAGGTCGGCTTCCAGGGCTTCCTTTTCGGCGGCGATCTGTGCTTCTATGACACGCGCTTCCTGATCATGGTTCCGAAGGATTTCCATGACCCTTGTTCTGACTTTGCTTTCTTTGGGTTTGTCCATGTATCTTCACCGCCTTTCCCCAGTCTATTTTCAGAACGGAATATCTTCGTCAGTCACTTCGAAGCCTTCGGACATCATGGCGCTTTCGGCGTAGCTTCCGGCGGCGCTTTCCTTTTTGGCGTCCGCAAAATAGACAGAATCGGCGACGATTTCGACGGCCTTGTGTTTGCCGCCGTCGTTATCTTCCCAGGATCGGGTCTGTATGCTTCCGACGATTGCGACGCGCTGGCCTTTGGCGAAGTGCTTCGCGACGAATTCGGCAGTCTGGCGCCACGCGATAATATTGATATAGTCGGCCTTGTCGCGATTGAAACGGCGGTCGACGGCCAGGGTGAACGACGTGACGGCCGTTCCTTGTGGCGTGTATTTCAGTTCGGGGTCGCGTACCAGGCGCCCCATAAGTTGACACTGATTCATTGTGTTTCCTCCCTTCGGGATCAGAATTTCTTTCCGTGCTTGTACGGGCGGCCTTCGTTGTAGGCCATTTTGATTTCGATTACTTCTTCCAGGTCGATTCCCAGGTGTCCGCAAAGGTCCGCGATCCGGATCACCGCGTCAGCCAGTTCGACGGCCACGCCTTCGGGCTTTCTGCTTCTGTACTTGCAAAGGCTTTCTTTGCCGTACATAAGACATTCGGTTTCGTCTTGTGGGGTGCAAATAAAGTTGTCGCTTTCGTTACAAGCGAACCAGACGTCGGGGTTCCCGTTGCGTTCTTCTTCCAGGGCTTCGGAAAGTTCGCTGTGAATCAGTGCGATCGCCGTTCCAAAGGAAAGCGGTGGTTCCCAGAATCCGTGTTTCACGGCGTTTTCATGTGCTTTCGCTACAAGTGTCTTGATTTCCATATCGTTTTACCTCTCTGTATCAGAAATAACTTTGATTCGGACTTCCTGGCGGCCGAAGTGAAGGGCGTCTTCGTGGTTATTAAAGAATACGTCGATCTTCTGACCGCTTATGGCTCCGCCACGATCCTGGACAGTTCGTTCGCCTATGCCTTCTATGTAAAGGATAGTACCTGGCGAATAGACGGACCAGTCGGCCGCGATTGTGACGCCTTCTTCGGCTATGGCTCCGCTGGCCGTGTAGACGATACCGTCAGGGCGATTCAGCGCCCATTTTCCGCAGCATATTTCACAAGGACAGTAAGCCGTCGCCACGGCGTCGATCCATTCTTCCGGTGGTGTGGGTGGTTCATTTTCTGCAATAGCCACAGACGGCGTCAGAATGGCCGTGGTTTCGTTTAATTCTTCCGGTAGGATAATTCCTTCGGCGACTGCTTTATCGTCAGCCAGGGCGAAGGACGCGCCCACCAGGACCATTCCCAGGGTGATTGTAAACAGTCCGATCTTGAATCTTTTTAGTTTGTTCATTCGGTTTCACCGCCTTCCACTTCGTCGCCCCAGGAATCCCAGCCAGGGGCGGTCTTTCTTGCAAATAGTTCGATCATTGATCCCCCCCCGCAAGCTGAACGATCCTGTCACGGGTTTCGGCCGGCTTTTCACTGTGACGGCTGATCGGGGCGTCGATTATGCTATGGACTGACGCTGACGCGCGCTTCGGTTTGCCTTTTGTGGCCAGAAGACAGATTTCCGCGTTTGCGCGTGTCCAGTTCCCCAGGCCCCAGAACCAGGAAGGCGATTTCCGGTTTCGCTTCACCCAGACGAAGGCGGCTGTTTTGTACTGGAAGCCCCAGCGCCGGATCGTTTCCAGGGCGACGTCCAGGTTCGGGAATGTGGCCCACAGGAACAGAAGACAGTCGTCTTCGGCTATATCCTGAACCGGAAGGGAATAGATGTCTTCCGGCTTCATTGTGCGATAGTGCCTTTCGACGTTTCGCGTCTTTCCACCGGCCGCGTAGTTCCACGGCGGATCGGCGTATATTACCGAATATTTCTTTTCCGGAAACGGTATCATTCGGAATCACCTTCTTCCGGAATTGCTTCGAAGCAGTCACAGCGGACGACACGGTCGTCGCCAGCGTGAATCGGGGAAGGAAGGCCGGCGTCGGTCCGTTCTATGAATTTTATACAATAGTCACCGTCGCGGCGCTTCGCCTTGTCCTTGATGTATTGAATATGACGGCATTTCTTACACGAAAAGTCATATTTCCACTTCGGAATGTTTGATTTTTTCTTCTTCATTCAGGCCACCGCCTTTTCGGCTTCTTCCAGGGTAAGGAATACGCTTCGACCTATGTCGTTTTCGGTGAACTGGTACGTCTGGAAGTTCGCCTTTATGTTTCCGCGAAGCACGTTGAAGAAGAACAGTCTGTCAGCGTTGATTCCGATAAAAATGACCTTTGCTTTCACCGGCTTTCGGCGGTATATGACATAGACGTCACCGTCCAGGGCTACCGGCGGAAGTAAACCGCCGGCGGCCTTAAAATCGGCCAGAAGGTCGCGCGCCAGGAAGTCCATGACGCCTTTTCCGATTTCGTATGTGTGCCGGTGTTCGTTGGCGTGATATGCGATCCTGGCTTTTATGCGGTCCATTATGGCGTTTTCGTTTTTCATTACGACACCGCCTTTCTGGCGGCCAGGTTTTCCGCTGACCGTTTGTCACAGTAAGCAGAAAAGGCCATTTCGCGGATCACGTCGGGGATCAGAAGTGAAAGGTATTCGTCGCCGTAGCCGTCTTCGCCCCAGGCGCGGCCGGCGCTTTTGTTGGCGACTTCCAGTTTTCTTCTGGCGTAATGCTCTAAGTATGCGAACAGGTCTTCGTCGATTTCGAAGCCCATTTCTTTTTCGACTTCCAGTTGAAGGGCGGATTTGTTACCCATTGTTTCGACCTCCTTTCAGGCTGTCCGGCATTTCGGACGGAAGGTCCGCCTGGTGGATCAGGACAAGGTCGCTTCTGTCCACCAGGGAACCGTCGTGAAAGTGCGCGAAGGCGCCACTGTTCAGGTTGACCGCTGTGTTCGGCTTCGTCGTTTTGATCAGGGCTTGTCCCTGGTGTTCGAAGACGTCGCCGGCGGCGCATTGCTTAAAAGTCGTCTTCTTCATCGTCGTCACCGTCTTCCTGGCCTTCGGCAATTCTGCGAAGGACTTCTTCGACAAGCTGTTTCGAAGTGAATTCGGCCAACAGGGCAGAAGTGGAAAGTTCAACCTGGTCAGGCTCCACGGATAACGCGATCCCAGATTCCACGAAGAAAGCCGGCCGAACGCCACCGCCGCCATAGCACGCGGTGTAGTTGCGCAGACTGCCGACCGTGCTGACAAAGCGCGCAAGGTACGCGTGGCTGGCGTACGGGGTGATCAGCCACCACCAGTCGTCAAGTTCAAGAAGGTCCTGATCGGCGTATTTCTCATACATGGTTTGTGTCAGAAGGGCGATCTTCGCCTGAATGGTTCCGTAACCTTCGCCGCCCTCGTGATCAGCCAGGGACCAGTCAGCCGTTAAGATGTCCTTTGAACGGATAGGGCCTTCGGCCTGGTCGAACGCGGCCAGGAATTCCGTGTTCAGTTCACGATTCAGGTTTGAAAAGCGCCAGTCGTTCGGATTTGCGGCCGGCTTTTCCGGTCTGGTCTTGAACGGCTGATCCGCGAAGTGGCGGTCAGCGATACAGGTATCGGCGATCAGAAGGGTTCTTCCGTCGGTGAAGTGTTCCAGGACGCGGACGTCGATCGGGCCGGCGTTGAATACGGTTCCAGGTGCAAGGTCTTTCAGTTTTGCGCGTACAGTCATTTTTTGTTTCCTCCTTCAAATTCTTCGATTACGACTTCGACACGGGGGTTCTTCGGGTCCACAGCGAAGTCGTCGGTAAAGTGTTCAATGTGTTTCCAGCCGTCATTTTGAAGAACGCCGGCGTGGACAAGGCTGTCCTGAATGAACTTCTTCGCGAAAGCGATATTGTCTTTATCTCTCCGGCGGTTCGGTTCGATCCAGGTGTAATGTATCACCACGGGACGGGTGAAGCGGACGCCGCGAAGCTGGGTCTTGATCATGTAGCCGATCACGTTTTCGGCCTGTTTCTTCATAGCGGCGGCCTTGTATTTGCCTTTGGCGCCGCGTTCAGCGTCCACATATTCGTTCAGTCCTGGCAGAAGGCCAGGGATTGTCAGTTTATAGTGTTTCACTCTGTCACGTCCTTTCAAGCCCCAGAAGGCGCTTCGCCTTGTCGCGGCGTTCTTGTGCGTTCTGGGTTCTTCTGGAATCTCCGGCCAGTTTCAGCCTGATCGGACACATTTCCAGAATTCGGTCATAAATTCGGGCATATCCCAGGGACGACGGGTTTTGAAGGTCGGCCAGGGAAAGGTTTGTCGTGACGATCAAGGGCTTTCCGGTGCGGCTTCTGGCGTCTATGACGTTGAAGACCTGTTCCACGGAATAGGACGTGTCCCTTTCGACGCCCAGGTCGTCGATGACAAGAAGGTCATATCGGGACAGCTTGTCCAGGAATTCCTGTTTATCTTCGCCGAAGCCTTGAAGTTTGTTCAGGATTCGGGGAAAGTTCGTCACGCTGGCGCGGACCTGTTTGTCGATCAAGGCGTTTGCTATGCAACAGGCCAGGAATGACTTTCCGGTCCCGACGCCGCCATAAAACAGGATTCCGATATTGTCAGCCTTCATTTCCGGCCAGTGTTCCACATAGCGGCGGCACACGTCGGAAATTCTGGCGTTGCGGTTGTCGTCCTGGGTGAAGTTCTGGGACAGGTACGACGGATCAGTGATCCCGTCTTTGCGAAGCCGTTCGCATTGCTTCCGGAATTCGGCGGCCTTTTCTTCGGCTTCACGTTGGCGGCTGGCTTCTGATTCGCACTTGCACAGGTGCGGAACGCGAAGCGTTTTTTCGCCGATCGTGATGTCGCCTTCTTTCCTGGTGTGGCATTTGCCACAGCACAGGAAGCCTTCTTCGTCGCGGTAGTCGCCTTCGGCGCCATTGTTCGCCCTACCTCTGGCGGCGATACCTTCGACAGCGGCCGTCCAGATGTTGTCGGCCATGATTATTCACCGTCGTCCAGGAAGTCTTCGCCGTCGTCGTAGTTCTTGACGGTGGCCGGCTTCGGGGACGGTATGACTTCGGCGCGGTCATATTCGTTCCAGCGTTCACCGCGAAGGAATGTCGCCGGATATGGAATAAAGCGGCCGTCGTCCTTTGTCCACTGTTCAGAACGCTTCCAGCGCTCCACACCCTGGACGATCTGGTTTGTCAAGTCTGGGTTAGGGCGAATTTGATTCCAGACCTTCACGGCGTCTTTCTTGCCGACTTTTCGTGGATAGACTGACCAGAACTGGTCAAAAGTGTCGTCCACTCCGGCGCCGCGTTGCGCCGATACTCGTTTTCGTTTCTCGTTTACGTTTTCGAATACGTTTTCGTTTACGTTTACGGAAGAATCTGCTTGCATTTGCGCGCAAGTGTCAGAATTGTCACTTGATACCCCTTGACTGCAAGTGTTATCAAATTCTTGCGGTAGTGGGTATTTGGGTTTTGTTGCGCGCCTGTTCTGGTGTTTGTCCCAGGACAGAAGTTTCAGGTATTGCCGACCGTCTTCGGCTCTGTATGTAGCCACAAGGCCACCGTTCACAAGTTCAGCCAGCCAGGAAGACACCTTCTTTTCGGTCGGTACGTTCAGCGGAAAGAGAAGGGAAGCAAGGATTTTCGGGCTTCCGTAGTACAGGCCGAAGTCGTCCGCTTTTACGATCAGACGATAGAACAGGACTTCGGCTTCCGCCGATAAGTACGCCAGACTTTCAGACGTACATATTGATTCTTTCAAAATGCGGCTGGGCATTTATGACACCACCTTTCACGCGTTTTTCTGACAGGCGCGGCACATTTCACGGCCGAATTTGTTCATGGAATAGCGGCGTTCAGCTTCGCTGATAGGGCCGCCGCACACGGGACACGCGGCGCCGCCTGTCTGGGCGCTGTTTTGCGGTTGTGGTGCGGTTCTTTGCTGTTGGTTGGTAGATTGTCCACCCTGGGCGTTCTGCCCGTTCGTGGCGCTCTGTGTGGCTTGTGGCGCCGGTGCGTGTCCGTTCATATTGAAGCGGACTTTATTGTTCCGGTCGACGATTACCAGGTCACAGATTTCGCGGCGTTCGTTATAGGCGATCTTCGATACCTTGAACTTCGTACTGGCGTAGCACTTGAAGACTTCCTTCTGACCCTGGCGTTCGGGATAGAATTCACCGTCAGCCAGTTCGACATAAATGAAAGGGCCTGTATAAAGTTCGCGGCCGATCCCGACGTTGAAGCCGGCACGTTTGAAGCTGTCGGACGCCTGGCCTTTTTCCTTTTCGGTGTTGCTCTCTGTTCCGACGTCCTGTTTTCTGACCCAGGTCTTTTTTTCGTCGTCCCAGATGTCGATATTACAGAACAGGTTTCCATTGATTACTTCGTGGGTTCTCTGCCAGTTGCCAGGCCCGAAGACCTGGTCCAGGATTCGCATATCGACGCGCGCGTCCTTGTAAAGCAGAAGGACGGCGCCGACGCGGCCGGTCTTTGCTTTGCTGACCGACTGAACGCGACAGTCAATGTCTTGTTCGGTAAGAAGGGGAATCGAAAGTTCTTTCATTGCGGTTCCTCCTTATTTGATTTGAAGGTTTCGGTTCTCCACAAGGGAAGCGCCGGACACTTCCTGGCCGGACTGGATCGCCTTCTTGATCGCGGTCTTGTCCGGTTTCGTTGTAACGGTTTCAACAACGAAGTCAGCCGGAAGGGCTTTTTCGTCGTCAATGCTTACGGCCACAGACTTTCGGAAGGAAACGCGAACCTTTGTGGTTTCGACCTTGTCACGGCCGGCGGCGTCCAGACACGCGGTCAGGACATTCTTCAAATAGTCGATTCGCTTTTCGGTCTGCTTGCGGCGCTTTGCCAGGTTGGCTTCTTCGGCTTTCAGGTCGCCGATAAAGACTTCGGAATTCTTGATGTAGCAAGCGACAGCTTCGCTTTTTTCTTCGAAGGCTCCGGACAGTTCGTCCAGTTCTTCGGCGTTCAGGATTTCGCCGGTTTCTTCGTCGATTTCCAGGTTGTCAAGGACCTTCAAATACTTGTCAGTGATTTCGTACAGGGTGTTATTCATTTTCGGAACCTCCTTCCAGGGTAGCGGCCTTCGCTTCAAGGTCTTTCACTTGCTGATCGGCTTTCTTGTAGCGGTCGAACCAGTCGTTCGAACACTTCTTTTCATAGTCCAGATCGCTTTTCAGTTCAGCGTTTTCGATTAAAATATCCAGGACGAACGCCTTCACGGCGTCGGTGTCATAAAAATTCAGTTTAGCCATTGTTTTTCACTCCTTTTCGTGATATACTGTTCGTAGACTTTTTTGAAAGGGCCGTTTCGGTTGTTGTGGTGACGACGAAACGGTCTTTTTCTGTTTCTTCAATGGTGATCTTGCGTTCACCAAGCAGAAGAAGACTTTTGACGGCTTGTCCGACCTGGACGGCCGACAGTGTCGCAGTGTACTTCATGTTTTGACCTCCTTTCCGTAGGATTTCGGAAGGCGCCACCTACAAAGGCGAAGCCGGTTCCAATGAACAGAAGGCCGAAGGTTCTGACCGTTCCTTCTACCAGGGACACCGCGTCGGTTTCTATGGCGCCGATCGTTCCCCAGGCAAAGAAGAAGGCAATAGCCGCCGCCAGGGCTGACGTCCTTCTGATCGCCAGACGGATTCGGCGTCGTTTCCGCCTGGTTGCTCTGTCCGGTGTCATTTCTTGACCTCCTTTCTTTTCGGACCACTGCCGCGACGGCGAATGTTTTCCTGGTAGGTTCTTTGTGCCAGTACCGGATCATAGGCCGGTCGCTGGTTCTGATCCAGTTTCCCAGTCGCGCCGCGTTTCAGTTCGACATACAGTGTTCGAAGGGCGACGCCCACTTCGTCAGAAATGTCGGAAATGGACATTCCTTTCGCGTACAGGGCCGCGATTTTCTTTCTGTTGTCGAAGGTGATAGACTTATAAACTGCCACGTTCTCACGCTCCTTTCTGCTTGCGGCCTTATAACCACGTATCGCCCTTGTCAGGATCGCCGTTGACCTGTTTAATGTTTGGGTCGAAGATTACGACGAAACGGTCTTCGTAAAACTTTTCAGAAATGACGGTTACTTCCCACAGGATATTCCAGTCTGTCAGTGTTCGGATCAGGTCCACAGCGAATTCCGCTTCCACGATTTCGCCGTCGGTGCTGACCAGAACTATATTCTTCGCTCTGCGTTTGTTAGTTGCGACGACGATTCTTTCAAGCATTTTTCTAATAGTCATTTTCTTCATTTTTAGGGTCCTCCGTGGTAAAAAAATAAGTTGCGAAGGCTCATTTGAACCTTGCAACTTAATACTACTCCTCACAGTGTCTGTATTTTTTTGACAAAAATCTTGACAACTTGCGTAATTTATGATAACATATCATACTACATCATTATTATTTTTGCAGGTGTAAATTTTGACAACAAATACTGCCGGGTCAGTGGTTGAACGGCGTATCTTGCTTATAATGAAAGATGAGGCAGATCATCGAAGACAACTGACAAGGTCCTTGTGGTAAGAACCTTGTTGTTTTTTTTGTCACGCATGATTCGCCGAGTTTAGTGTGCTGATAATACAAGAAGGGGTGAGGAATTACATGTTTAAACCGGTTCCAGTAGGTGATAGGACTCGGTATAGTTATGCAAGAATCAATGAAATTTTGGCAATGCCTCATTTGATTGATATCCAGAGAAAATCCTACGAATGGTTCGTTCAAAAGGGCCTCATGGAGATTCTGCATGACATTTCTCCTATTAAAGACTTTGCAGGTAATCTGGAGCTTTCCTTTGAAAGCTTTGAATTAGGAACTCCGAAATACAGCGTTGAAGAGTGCAAGGAGAGAGATGAATCCTATTCTGCACCGATGAACGTTAAAGCACGCCTGATTTTCAAAGACAAGGAAAAAGGCGAAATTAAGGAATCCTCTGTATTTATGGGCGACTTCCCGCTGATGACCGATACCGGTACCTTTGTTATCAACGGTGCTGAACGTGTTATCGTCAGCCAGCTGGTGCGTTCTCCCGGCGTTTACTATAGTGTAACTATGGATCCCAGCGGTAAAAAGATTTACGGTACTACTGTAATTCCTAACCGTGGCGCTTGGATTGAATATGAAACTGACATTAATGATATTATTTCTGCTCGTGTAGACCGTACCCGTAAGGTTCCGGCAACCGTGCTGCTGCGTGCTCTGGGCTTGTCTTCCAATGATGAGATCCTGGCTTGCTTCGGCAATCATCCTGCGCTGCTGGCAACTCTGGAAAAGGATACTACCACTAACAGAGATGAAGCTATGCTGGAGCTTTACAAGAAGCTGCGTCCGGGCGAGCCTGTTATTCTGGAAAACGCCGTACAGCTGATTGAAAACACCTTCTTCGACAGCAAGCGTTATGATCTGGCTAATGTTGGCCGTTATAAGCTTAACAAAAAGCTTGGCTGGCGCAACCGCCTGAGCGGTACCGTACTGGCTGAGGCTATTGCTGATGAAGCAACTGGCGAAATCATCCTGCCGGCAGGCACTAAGATGACCGATGAAAATCTTGATAAGATAGCAGAAAGCGGCATTTATAACGAACGCGGTCTGCGTGCTGTCAAGGTTCAGAACCATGAAGAAGAAATGCTTCTGATGTTCACCACCGGTATCGATGAAAAAATGCATACTGTTACCAATGAGGATGTATTTGCTTCCTTCAACTATTTGCTGAACCTGATGGATGGCCATGGCACCGGCGATGATATTGACCATTTGGGCAACCGTCGTGTACGCTGCGTTGGCGAATTGCTGCAAAACCAGTTCCGTATCGGTCTTTCCCGTATGGAGCGTGTAGTAAAAGAACGTATGACCATTCAGGACAACGAGGTTATCACCCCGCAGGCTCTGATTAACATCCGTCCTGTTGTTGCCGCTATTAAGGAATTCTTCGGCAGCAGCCAGTTGTCCCAGTTCATGGACCAGAACAACCCTCTGGCAGAGCTGACTCATAAACGTCGTCTGTCTGCCCTCGGCCCCGGCGGTCTGTCCCGTGAGCGCGCAGGCTATGAAGTCCGCGACGTACACAACTCCCACTATGGCCGTATGTGTCCTATCGAGACGCCTGAAGGTCCTAACATCGGTTTGATCGGTTCTTTGTCCACCTATGCTGTTATCAATGAATACGGCTTTATGGAAACTCCGTACCGTGTTGTTGATAAAGAAAATAAACGTGTAACTGAAGAAATCAGATACATGACTGCGGACGAAGAAGATAAATATATCGTAGCACAGGCCAACGAACCGTTGGATGATGACGGCTACTTCCTGGGCGAACGTGTTACCGCCCGTGCTAAGGATGATGTCCTCTCCATTACTCCGGATAAGGTTGACCTGATGGACGTTTCTCCTAAACAGGTAGTATCTATCGCAACCGCGCTGATTCCTTTCCTGGAGAACGATGACGCTAACCGTGCTCTGATGGGTGCGAACATGCAGCGTCAGGCTGTACCTCTGCTCTGCACTCAGGCTCCGATTATCGGTACCGGTATGGAATACAAGGTTGCTGCCGACTCCGGTGTCTGCGTTCTGGCTAAACGTGCCGGCGAAGTTATCCGCGTAGTAGGCAACGAAATCCGTGTACGTGCAGAAAACGGTGAAGTGGATGTATATCCGCTGCTGAAATTCAAACGTTCCAACCAAGGTACCTGTGTTAACCAGCGTCCTATCGTTTTCAAAGGCGACAAGGTTACCGAAAAGCAGATTCTGGCTGACGGCCCTGCTACCGATCATGGCGAGCTGGCTTTAGGTCACAACGTAATCGTTGCTTATATGCCTTGGGAAGGCTATAACTACGAGGATGCTGTTCTGCTGAACGAGGATCTGGTAAAGGCTGATATCTTTACCTCTATCCATATTGAAGAATATGATTGTGATGCCCGCGATACCAAGCTTGGTAAAGAAGAAATTACCCGCGAGATTCCTAACGTATCCGACGAAGCTCTGAAGGATCTGGATGAACGCGGTATTATCCGTATCGGTGCCGAAGTACGCCCCGGCGATATTCTGGTAGGTAAGGTTACTCCGAAAGGCGAAACCGAGCTGACTGCAGAAGAACGTCTGCTGCGTGCAATCTTCGGTGAAAAAGCACGTGAAGTACGTGACAGCTCCCTGCGTGTACCGCACGGCGAAGCAGGTAAGATTGTCAGCGTTAAGGTATTCAGCCGTGAAAACGGCGATGATCTGCCGCCGGGAGTAAACGAACAGGTTCGTGTACATATTGCCCAGAAACGTAAGATTTCCGAAGGCGATAAGATGGCAGGCCGTCACGGTAACAAGGGTGTCGTTTCCCGTATTATGGCACGTGAGGACATGCCTTTCCTGCCGACCGGCGAACCGGTACATATCGTACTGAATCCGTTGGGCGTACCTTCCCGTATGAACATCGGACAGGTACTGGAGAACCATCTTGGGTGGGCAGCACGTGCGCTGGGTATGGAAATTGATACTACCAACCTGGCAGCTAAGCTGAATGCCGTTGAAAAAACCGGCGCAGCAGAAGGTACTCCGGAATTTGAAGCAGCCTTCAAGGAAGAGCTGGCTAATTCCGAAACCGCTAAGAAATTAGAGCATTACGGCTACGATTATGAAAAATATGGTATGCCGGAAACTGTTGAAATTGATAAATTCGGTGGCAAGAGCGTAAAAGCAGTACAGATTTCCGTACCTGTATTCGACGGTGCGCATGAGCAGGATATTGCTGATGCACTGGAGCTTGCAGGCATTGATAAAACTGCTAAGACCACTCTGTATGACGGTCGTACCGGTGAACCCTTCGATAACCCTGTTACCGTTGGTCTGACCTATTACCTCAAGCTTCACCATTTGGTTGATGATAAGATCCATGCCCGCAGCACCGGCCCGTACTCCTTGGTTACCCAGCAGCCGTTGGGTGGTAAAGCACAGTTCGGCGGCCAGAGATTCGGTGAGATGGAAGTTTGGGCGCTGGAAGCATACGGCGCTGCTTACACCCTGCAGGAAATCCTGACTGTTAAGTCCGATGACGTTGTTGGCCGTGTTAAGACCTACGAAGCAATTGTTAAGGGCGAAAATGTACCTGATCCTGGTATTCCTGAATCCTTCAAGGTACTGGTTAAGGAATTGCAGTCCATCGGTCTGGATATCAAGGTTCTCAACGAGGACGAGGAAGAGGTTTCATTACGCGACGATGAGGATGACGATATTGCAACCACCGCTCGCGAGGTTGATTTAGACATTAACGGCCAGGTTGTTGAAAACGCACCTGAAAAGCCTGTTGATGATTATGCTGATAATGACGCTACCGAGGATGATAGTGATTCTGGTGACATCATTGCCGATATGGGTAATTTCACTATTACCGATAATCCCGATGGTGACTTAGATGATCCGACTAATATGTAAGAGAAGGGAGCGAATGATTCTTGATCGACGTAAATAATTTTGTGTCTATGCGTATCGGTTTGGCTTCTCCGGACCAGATTAGAGCCTGGTCCTACGGCGAGGTAAAAAAACCCGAAACCATCAATTACAGAACCCTGAAGCCGGAACGGGATGGCCTGTTCTGCGAAAGAATCTTTGGCCCTACTAAGGATTGGGAATGTCATTGCGGCAAATATAAACGCATCCGTTATAAGGGTATTATCTGCGACAAGTGCGGCGTTGAAGTTACCCGCAGCAAGGTTCGTCGTGACCGTATGGGCCACATCGAACTGGCTGCGCCGGTTTCCCATATCTGGTACTTCAAAGGTATCCCCAGCCGTATGGGCTTGATTCTGGATATTTCTCCGCGTAGCCTGGAAAAAGTTTTGTATTTTGCCAGCTTCATCGTACTTGACCCGGGTGAAGGCACTGACCTGGTTAAAGGCCAGCTGCTGACCGAGCCTGAGTACATGGAAAAACGTGATAAATATCCTGAAGCAGGCATCCGTGTAGGTATGGGCGCTCAGGCTATTAAAGAGCTGCTGGAAGCTATTGATCTGGAAGCTTTGACAGAGCAATTGCGCCATGAAATGAAGGAGCTGAGCGGTCAGCGCCGTGTACGTGCTATCCGCCGTTTGGAAGTAGCCGAAGCATTCCTGAAATCCGGCAACCGTCCTGAATGGATGATTATGGATGTAGTTCCGGTTATTCCGCCTGAACTGCGTCCTATGGTACAGCTGGATGGCGGTCGTTTCGCAACCTCCGACCTGAACGATCTGTATCGCCGTGTTATTAACCGTAACAACCGTCTGAAACGTCTGCTGGAGCTGCATGCGCCTGATATCATTGTCCGCAATGAAAAACGTATGCTGCAGGAAGCAGTAGATGCTTTGATTGATAACGGCCGTCGCGGCCGTCCGGTTACCGGTCCCGGCAACCGTCCTCTGAAATCCTTGTCCGACATGCTCAAGGGTAAACAAGGCCGTTTCCGTCAGAACCTGTTAGGTAAACGTGTTGACTATTCCGGCCGTTCCGTAATCGTTGTAGGTCCTGAGCTGAAAATGCATCAGTGCGGCCTGCCGAAGGAAATGGCTCTGGAGCTGTTCAAACCCTTCGTTATGAAGCGCTTGGTAAACAGCGGTGAAGCAACTAACATTAAGAGTGCTAAGCGCATGGTAGAGCGTGCTACCAACGCTGTATGGGACGTTCTGGAAGAGGTAATCAAGGAACATCCTGTACTGTTGAACCGTGCACCGACTCTGCACAGACTGGGCATTCAGGCTTTCGAGCCTATCCTGTCCGAAGGCCGTGCTATTAAGCTGCATCCTCTGGTATGTACCGCTTATAACGCCGACTTTGACGGTGACCAGATGGCTGTCCATCTGCCGCTTTCCGTTGAGGCTCAGGCTGAAGCACGTATGCTGATGATGTCCGTAAACAACATCCTGGCACCGAAAGACGGCAAGCCTGTTGCTGTTCCTACACAGGATATGGTTTTGGGCTCCTACTATCTGACTATTGAAAAGACCAGCAAGGATGACCCGAACGTTAAGGGTGAAGGAACCCGCTACAGCAGCGTAGATGAAGCTCAGCTGGCTTACTTCCACCATGCGGTAGATCTGCAAGTACCTATCGAGGTTTATATTCCCAACAGCGAAATCTATGATGAAGAAAAGGGTGCAGCTGTCGGTGAAACCGGTATGTCCCTGGTAGTTACAACTGTAGGTAACACTATTTTCAATGGCGAGCTGCCTCTGGAAATGCGTTACTATCATAAAGAAAAAGATCAGGTTGTTGAGAAGCGCCTGGATGCTTCCGGTAATGTTGTGGAAACAACCGTTGAAGTTGAACGTTGGCATCTCGGCAAGCTGATTGACAAGAAAGAATTGGGCAGACTCGTTGCTAAAGCTCACAAGCTGTACGGCAACCTGCGTACTGCCGAGATTCTGGATATTGTTAAGAAAATGGGTTACGATAATGCTTGTAAATCCGGTATTTCTATCGCAACCTCCGATATTCAGATTCCTGCTGAAAAAGAAGTTATTCTGGAAGCAACAGAGCATGAGGTTGATAAGGTTGAGCGCCTCTTCCGCCGTGGTTTGATGAGCGATGACGAACGTTATCGTAAGGTAATTGACCTGTGGAACGAAGCAACCGATAAGGTTACCGATAAGCTGATGAAATCAACCATGAACAAGTTCAATCCTGTTTCCATGATGGCTGACTCCGGTGCCCGTGGTAACAAACAGCAGATTCGTCAGCTGGCCGGTATGCGTGGTTTGATGGCCGATCCTTCCGGTCGTATCATTGACCGTCCTATCAAATCTAACTTCCGTGAAGGCCTGACCATTTTGGAATACTTCATTTCTTCTCATGGTGCTCGTAAAGGCTTGGCCGATACCGCACTGCGTACCGCTGACTCCGGTTACCTGACTCGTCGTCTGGTTGACGTTGCACAGGACGTAATTGTCCGTGAGGATGATTGCGATATCGTTGGTATGAACCTGGTTAAGGAACGCAGCCGTCTGAGCAAGGCTGTTCTTGGCGCAAGCCAGAACAAAATCCGCGAAAAGGTTATGGGTCGTACCCTGGCTTCCGGCGTACTTGATGAAGAAGGCAACCTGATTGCTGAAGCAGATACCAACATCACCGAAGAGCTTTTTGCTAAGCTCAATGATGCAGGTGTTGAAGAAATCAATCTCTATTCCGACGAAGATATGAACGGTGAGGATATCGAAAATGTCCGCATCAACATCAGCGATACCTTTGCTCATAATGTGCTGAAGGAAGCAATGATGCATAACTTCAACGGCAAAGAAGTGGCAGCAGATATTGTTAACGGTGCAGGCGAAGTGCTGGCACATACCGGCGAAACTATGACCGAAGACATTATCAACGCTGTTCTGGCTGACGGTACCGTTAAGGAGCTGCGTATCCGCAATAACGAAATTGCCGGCATTGAGGTTGAGGCAATTACCGAAGGCAAAAAAGAGAAAACCATCATTGAAACCCTGCATGACCGTATCATTGGCCGTAACCTGGCTGAGGATATTCTGGATGAAAATGGTGAAATTCTTTATCATATCAATGAATATGTTACCGAGCCTATGGCAGAACGTATCTGCCAGCTGCGTGAAAAGGTTAAAATCCGCAGCGTACTTACCTGTAAGGCTAAGTTCGGCGTTTGCCGCAAGTGCTATGGCCGTAACCTGGCAACCGGCAAGAACGTCGATGTTGGTGAGGCAGTCGGCACTATCGCTGCACAGTCCATCGGCGAACCTGGTACTCAGCTGACCATGCGTACGTTCCATACCGGCGGCGTTGCTGGTGCAGACGATATTACCCAAGGTCTGCCTCGTGTCGAGGAGCTGTTCGAAGCACGTAAACCGAAACATCCGGGCATTCTGTCCGAGGTTGCAGGTCACGTACATATTACCCAGGAAGGCAACAGCCGCAAGGTAACCGTAATGGCACTGGATGGCGAAAACCAGGAATATCAGATTCCTTACGGCGCTAAGCTGTCTGTTGTTGAGGGCGAGGAAATCGCTAAGGGCGACCGTCTGACCGAAGGTTCTCTTAACCCGCATGACGTACTGCGTATCAGCGGCGTGAAGGCTACCCAGAACTATCTGGTATCTCAGGTAGTAGGCGTTTATAAGTCTCAGGGCGTAGATATCAACAGTAAGCATATCGAGGTTATGGTTCGTCAGATGATGCGCAAAATCCGCATCGAGGAATCCGGTGACACCACAATGCTGCCGGGTGAAGACGTTGATGTGGCAGAATTTGAAGAGCAGAATACCGAGATGCTGGAAGCAGGCAAGGCTCCTGCAGAAGGCCGTGCTATCCTGCTGGGTATCACCAAAGCTTCTTTGGCTACCGACTCCTTCCTGTCTGCTGCTTCCTTCCAGGAAACCACCCGCGTACTCACCGATGCCGCTATTAAAGGCAAAGTTGACCCGCTGCTGGGCCTGAAAGAAAACGTTATCATCGGTAAGCTGATTCCGGCAGGTACCGGTATGAGCCGTTATCGTGATATCAAAGTTAAATATAATGTTCCGATGCCCGAAGTTGCAACTGCTGAAACTGTAGCAGAAGAAACTCCCGATAAGGAATAACGTATAAGCAATCGCGCCTCAAAGCCTTAAGCTCTGAGGCGCTTTGCTCTCTAAGGAGAACGAATTTATGCTGATAAAAAAATTTCCTGTTCCCTGCCGCGTGGATTATGTTCCTTCTCCCTATGAGCCGGATGAGGACGGCGTGCAGGATGTCGGCTATTATAACGGTAAGCTGAGCGACGGCCGTGCCTATCGCCTGGAATGCTGGCGTATGGACGATATGCTGATGCTGACAGTAATGTTTTCCGACCGCTGTCTTGAGGGCTACAGACGTGAGGATATGGCGCTTTTGCTGGAGCTGGAAGATATCATATGTTTTACAGGTACCAACCGTAAGCTGCAGGCTACACGCACGGAGGATGACCGCGGACAGACTGTATGGGCCATTAATATTATGCTGGCCAATAAAAAAGGCACCTATGCGGAAATTGTGCCGTCATTGAACAGATATATCATGTAAGACAATCGCTGCTGCAGGCAAAGCCTCGGCAGCGATTTTTCAGTTGAAATTAATTTTACATGCCTATACTGCATTGTGATACAATAGCTGTAACGGAGGCGGAAGCAATGAAAATTTTGTTAGCTGAGGATGATATAAATTTAGGTAAGCTTTTGAGCATGCTGCTGAAAAAGCAAAATATAACTGTGAACTGGGTGCAGGATGGCGAGGCTGCCTACGATGCTGTATATGCCGACGGCTATGATGTGCTGGTGTTGGACTGGATGATGCCGCTTCTGAGCGGACTTGACCTGTGCAAGCGTTTGCGTGAGGAGGATTATCAGGGAAAAATATTGCTGCTGACGGCCAAGGATACGTTGGCGGATAAGGTGCAGGGCTTAAACAGCGGTGCCGATGACTATCTGGTAAAGCCTTTCGAGCTGGAGGAGCTGGTGGCGCGTCTGAACGCTCTTTGCCGTCGCCAAGGACAGTACAGCGCGGAAAAGCTGCGTTACGGTGCTTATACTTTGGAAAGCTCTACATATTGCCTGGCATACGACGAGCGTCGTGTAGAGCTGCGTCCGCGTGAATTTAAGCTGCTGGAGCTGCTTTTGCGTAACCGTGGGCAGGTTATGCCGCGTGCGGTGCTGCAGGACCGCATCTGGGGCATTGACAGCGATGTGACGGAGAACAATCTTGATGTGCATATCCGTCTGCTGCGTAAAAAAATTATGGAGCTGAACGGAGAAGAACTGATTAAAACGATGCGTGGCGTGGGCTATTATGTGGAATAAGCCTTTTGAAAAGCTGCGCCGGCGTATGACCTGCTTATATGCGGCAATCTTCGGTGCTTTGATTTTAGTTATTGTAGCTGCTGCCTATACCTTTATCTGGTGGGAAATATTGGCGCATGAAAAGGAAAATCTTGTAGCGCAAATTTACCATGAGGGCGAAGAATGGGTAGAATCGGAGGAGGCTCCCTGCTCCGAAGCAGCTATCCGCAGCGGGAAGATGCTTGCATACTTTGTGAATGCAGATGGCTCGAAGGTAATTTTAAACCAGCTTGGAACAGGTGAGGCAGGGCAGGAGCTGATGAGTCATAAAGATGATTGGCCGAAGAAGCTGAATACATCGCGTCTTTTGCGGATGCAGAGTGCAAATGGTGCGCGTTATAGATATCTTGCCGCTGTTGCTCCCGTTATTGACGGTGATAAGCAGATTGGCAGGCTGTATATGTTCAAAAATATGCAGTTTTATTATCATGCGGCCTATAAAACACTGTTTATGCTTTTGTGTATGGCATTGATACTCTATTTTGCTGCCTGTTATTTCGGTTATTGGCTGGCAGAACGCAATATCCGTCCTATAAGCAACATGTATGCCAAGCAGCAGCAGTTCACAGCGGATGCTTCGCATGAAATGCGCACGCCGCTTGCCGTTATGAAGCTGGCTGTGCAGGGACTGCAGGAGGATGAGGACAGCAGGCTGAGCGATTTTGCCAAAGAGTCGGTAAACATGCTGCAAAGCGAGTCGGAAAGACTTAGCCGTCTTACGGAAAATCTTATGACGCTGGCGCGCAGCGATGAGGATATTCTTCCCGTGTATACGGCGCAGGTGGATATAACGGCGCTGTGTAAAAAGGTTGCATCGCAGATGTCGCTTTTGACAGCAGAAAAAAAGCTGCAGCTGAAGCAGGAAATCCAGGATAACTTGGTAATGCAGGGTGATGAAATGGCTTTATCGCGCTTGCTGATTATTCTGTTGGATAACGCTATGAAGTATTCACCGGAGCAGACGCAAATTACTCTGCGTGCAGCCAAGGTGAAAACGCATCTGGTACTGGATGTACGTGATGAGGGCTTTGGCATCAGTGACGAAGACAAGCAGAAGATTTTTGACCGCTTCTTCCGCGTGGAGAAGGCGCGCAGCCGTAGTCATGGGGGCTTGGGCTTAGGCTTGTCGCTGGCGCTGGCTATTGTGCGGCAGCATGGCGGCAGCATCAAGGTTCTCGACAACAAGCCTCGGGGAACTGTCATGTATGTGAAGCTGCCGACGGCTGCAAAGTAATTATTAGGCTTTCTTATAAGCTGAATTTAAGATGAATACCCCTTTCAGTAATCATTAAGTGAAGGAGTTTATACTGTGCTTAATGAAAGGCGGAGTGTAAAAGCTCTGCTGCTGAAGGGGGATTTTTTATGCCACGAAAATATTGGCTGCTGCTTTTTGCAGCTGCCGCAGCATTGCTTTTTGCGGGTAATGGCAGCCTGCTGATTACAGACAGCGTAGAATCTAATTATGCCTTGACGGCGAAGGAAATGGTACTGAGCGGCGATTGGCTGTCACCGCAGATTTACGGTCATTACTGGTATGATAAGCCGATTTTCTTTTATTGGATGACGGCGCTGGCTTATAAAATGTTTGGCTTTACGGAATTTGCTTCACGCTTCTTCCCGGCGTTGTTCGGTTTAGGCAGCGTGGCATTATTGGCGTGGGGCGGCAGCAAGCTGGAAAATGCGCGCAGCGGTTTTATCAGTGCGTTGGTACTGCTGAGCAGTGTAGAATTTTTTCTGATCAGCAAGTCGGTAATTACAGATGCTGTATTGTTCTTTTTCTTCAGTGCGACATTGCTGTTTTTCTATCTTGGCTATCGTGACGGCAGGGCGCGCTATTGGTACATTATGTATGCTGCAGCAGGCTTTGCGGTTTTGACTAAGGGACCGATTGGCGTGCTGCTGCCGGGATTGATTATTACGTTATTCCTGTTGTGGCAGCGTGATTGGCACGTACTGAAGCGCATGCATCTTGTAAGCGGCACATTGCTTTGTGCGGCGGTTGTCGTTCCCTGGTATGCTGTAATGTACAGCCTGCACGGAAGCGACTTCATCAATACCTTCTTCGGCACGCATAACTTCCTGCGCGCAACGGTATCGGAGCATCCGCGTGACGATGTGATTTACTATTATACGCTGGTAAATCTGCTGGCGCTGTTTCCGTGGAGCGGACTTGTTCCCAGGGCTGCTTATAAATGGTGGCGGCAGGGACATCGTAGCCTGGAAGAACAGCAAAAATTTTTACTGCTGTGGGCACTTGTTGTTTTCATTTTCTTTCAATGTATGGCAACGAAATACATCACCTATACTTATCCGCTGCTCTTCCCGGCCAGCCTTTTGCTGGGAAGCATGATGGCGAAACATACGGACTGTGTGGATGGCGGTTATATGATATTTGTCGGCGGAGGCTTTGGCCTGCTGCTTGTGGGAGCATGGTTTGCGGTAAGTCATCAGCTTATAGCATCTGAGCTGCTGTTCTTGCTGCCGTTGGCGCTGATTATCGGCGTGATGCTTGATTATATACTGCGCTTAGTGACGGGAGAGCGTGTCTGCAGTATTGCGGCTATGTCGGCAGTATTTTATATTGCGCTTATTTTCAGCCTTGCTATACCATTCAGTGAGCAGCGCAGTGCGAAGAATTTGGGTGAGATGCTGACGGAAAATGATGTACATGAGGTAGGCTTATATGGCAAATATCCTACTTCTGCAGTTTTTTACAGCAGCAGTAAAATTGTCAAGCTGATGCATGAGCGTGAGGTTGCAGGCTATGTTCCCAAGGATTTTTCCTGGACAAGCAAGAACGTTATGCCTTACGCAACACTGGAGCGGAATCCGTATCGTTTTGTTGTTGTTACGACTAAAAGCTATGATAGATTTATTGCTCAGCAGAATAAAAAATGGCAGGTTATTGATGCCGATAATAGTTGGATTATGCTGAGAATGAAGCATATATGATTACAAAGCGAGATTTAGTATGTATTTTTTACAATAAGTAGTATTTTAGCATGCTTTAAGCAATCTGTTTTGCTTCAAAAGTTACACTCCCTTATGTATTCGTGTATACATAAAAAATTGTTAAAAAAAGACTTGCGTTCTTCAAAAAGTGTGTTATAATAGCGTACATAAGTAAATAACGAGTGGATGATGTATATGGGAGAAGGCACTGCCTACCGAAGGAGCAAAACTCTCAGGTGCTTAATTTTAAGCATGAACCGTATGCTGACACAACTCTGGAGAGTCCCTTAAATGGGCGCCGAAGGTGCAAAGATGTCTTCTGAAATTCAGAAACGTCCTTATCTCTCAGGCCAGTGGACAGAGCAAAGCTTATGTGATGGCGCTATTGCCTATCATATGTCATTGACTTTTACCGGAGTATTTTTTGTATACTCCGGTTTTTTATTTGCTTGTAAATAATTAATGGGAATTTAAAGGGAGATGTTTGAATCATGTTGGAAATTTTGAATGAAATTGATGCGTTTGTCTGGGGTCCGCCGCTTCTGGTACTTTTGGTTGGTACCGGTATTCTTCTGACCTTCCGTCTGAAGCTGCTACAGGTTTTCAAGCTGCCGCAGGCTTTGGGCTTGATCTTCAGTGCCAAGAACGATGGCAGTGGTGACGTAAACAGCTTTAAAGCATTGTGTACTGCACTGGCTGCAACTGTTGGTACCGGTAACATCGTTGGTGTTGCAACTGCAATTAAAGCAGGTGGGCCGGGCGCTTTGTTCTGGATGTGGATGGCAGCCTTCTTCGGAATGGCAACCAAATATTCCGAATGTCTGCTGGCTGTAAAATATCGTACTGTCGATGCTAACGGCAATATTTCCGGTGGCCCGATGTACTACATTGAAAATGGTCTTGGCAAAAAATACAAACCGCTGGCTGTTATGTTTGCTATATTCGGTGTTCTGTGCGCATACTTTGGTATCGGTACCTTTGCTCAGGTAAACTCCATTGTTGAAATTACCAAGATTTCTGCAGGTATTCCGGTTGTTTACACCGGTATTGCTCTGACTGTAGTTGTTGCTGCTGTAACCATCGGCGGTCTGAAATCCATTGCAACTGTTGCTGCAAAGGTAGTTCCTGCTATGGCTCTGCTGTACTTCCTGACTACTGTCGGTATCATGATTGTGTTTGCAGATCAGGTTCCTGCTGCAATCGCAACTGTACTGAATTCTGCTTTCACTCCGACTGCTGCTCAAGGCGGTTTCCTCGGTGCTACCGTTATGCTGGCAATGCGCAGTGGTGTTGCTCGTGGCGTATTCTCCAACGAATCCGGTTTAGGTTCTGCTCCTATCGTTGCTGCTGCTGCTAAAACCAAATGGGCTGCAGAGCAAGGCTTGATTTCTATGACCGGTACTTTTATTGATACTATTATCATTTGTACTCTGACCGGCTTGTCCCTGGTTGTCAGCGGTGTATGGTGCGGACCTCTGAACGGTGCTGCAATGACTGAATCTGCCTTCACCATGGCTTTCCCTGCATTTGGCAGCATGCTGCTTTTGGTTGGTCTTGTACTCTTTGCTTTCACCACCATCCTTGGCTGGAACTACTACGGCGAACGCTGTGTAGAATATCTGATGGGCGTAAAGGCAATTCTGCCGTACCGCATCATCTTCATATGCCTGATTGCCTGCGGTCCTTTCCTGAAGCTGGAAGAGATTTGGGTTTTGGCGGATATCGTTAACGGCCTGATGGCTATTCCTAACTTAATTGCTTTGATTGCTTTGTCCGGTGTAGTTGTTGCCGAAACTAAGGCTTATCAGAAGCATCTGGCTGAAGAAAAGAATAAATAAGTAAGCCTAATATTTCATCTTTATATAGCAAAGCGGCGTTGTGCGACTCTCCCCAGAGTTCCCACAGCGCCGTTTTGTTATTAAAAAAATCAATAAACATACTTTAGTTTACAGTTTTGTATGTATGCGTGTATACATTGCTGTAAGATCTTGAATTTTGTTTTACATGTGTTATAATCAGATACATAAGTAAATAGTGAGTGGATGAAGTACATAGGAGAAGGCAATGCCTACCGAAGGAGCAAAAACTCTCAGGTGCTTATAAAAAGCAAGAACCGTGTACAGACACAACTCTGGAGAGTCCCTTGAATGGGCGCCGAAGGTGCAAAGATGTGAATATTTACATCCTTATCTCTCAGGCCAGTGGACGGAGCAAAATAACAATGATAGCACAGCTATCATGGCCGCTGACAAACCGGAGTATCAGGTAATTATACTCCGGCTTTTTATTTACTTAGGGAACTTTGAAAATGAGAGGGGAAATCATCATGTTGGAAACATTGAATGCAATTGATTCGTTTGTCTGGGGTCCGCCACTACTGGTATTGCTTGTAGGTACCGGCATTATGCTGACCATTCGTTTAGGCTTGTTGCAGGTATTGAAGCTGCCGCAGGCATTGAAGCTTATCTTCTGTGCCAAGAATGATGGTCACGGTGACGTAAACAGCTTTAAAGCATTGTGTACCGCTCTTGCTGCAACTGTTGGTACCGGTAATATTGTCGGTGTTGCTACCGCAATTAAGGCCGGTGGTCCCGGTGCATTGTTCTGGATGTGGCTGGCTGCCTTCTTCGGTATGGCAACCAAATATGCAGAATGCCTGCTGGCTGTAAAATATCGTACTGTCGACGCTAACGGCAATATCTCCGGCGGTCCGATGTATTACATTCAAAACGGCCTTGGCAAGCAATATAAACCCTTGGCTACTATGTTCTGCGTTTTCGGTATCATGTGCGCATACTTCGGCGTAGGTACCTTCGCTCAGGTAAACTCCATCGTTGAGATTACCAAAATCTCTGCAGGCATCCCGGTTCTTTATACCGGCATTGCGCTGACAATTCTTGTTGCTGCCGTAACCATAGGCGGTCTGAAATCCATCGCTACTGTTTCTTCTAAGGTTGTTCCCGGTATGGCAGTAATTTACTTCCTGACTACCTTAGGTATTTTGATAGCTTTCGCTGATCAGGTGCCGGCAGCTGTAGCACTGGTTATTGAAAGTGCCTTCACTACTACTGCTGCACAGGGCGGCTTCCTGGGTGCAACTGTTATGCTGGCAATGCGCAGCGGTGTTGCCCGCGGCGTATTCTCCAACGAATCCGGCTTAGGCTCTGCTCCTATCGTAGCGGCTGCTGCTAAAACTAATTGGCCTGCTGAACAAGGTTTGGTTTCCATGACCGGTACCTTTATCGATACCATCATCATCTGCACCATGACCGGTTTGTCCTTGATTGTTACCGGCGTTTGGAACGGTGAACTCAACGGTGCTGCAATGACTAATGCAGCCTTCACTTCCGCCTTCCCTGCTTTCGGCAGCTGGCTGCTGTTGGTTGGCCTGGTGCTCTTCGCCTTCACTACCATCCTCGGCTGGAACTATTACGGCGAACGTTGCGTAGAATACCTGATGGGTGTTAAAGCAATTCTTCCGTACCGCATCGGTTTCATCATTCTTGTTGCCTGCGGTCCGTTCCTGAAACTGGAAGAAATCTGGGTTATGTCCGATATCGTTAACGGTCTGATGGCTTTGCCTAACCTGATTGCTCTGGTTGCTCTTTCCGGCGTAGTTGTTGCTGAAACAAAAGCTTATCAGCAGCATCTCAAGGAAGAGGCTGAGTTGGTTCCGGTAAAATTAGCCGAAGAAACCAATCATTAAGTTATCCCATTTAATTTAATATAGTGCAGCGGCACCGTGAGACTCTCCCCAGAGTTCCCACAGTGCCGCTTGCCTTTGCGCTTGCGCAAAAGTTTGCGGTATGCTAAACTAGCCTTAGAGAGATTAATTACAATCTTTTAAATCAAATGTATCAGTAACCAACTACGTGTATATTTTTTCGCTGTGCCGGTTGGTTTGTCGGTAGATGAAAGGAAGTGCGCAATGAGCATTATCGGTAATATTATCTGGTTTTTATTTGGCGGTATTTTAGCAGGCATTATCTGGTATCTGGTAGGCCTGTTATGGTGTTTGACGATTATCGGTATTCCGGTAGGACTGCAGTGCTTTAAGCTGGGACGGTTGAGCTTCTTCCCATTTGGCAAGGATGTAGCTTTGAGCGGTGAAACAACCTCGTTGCTGTTAAATATTTTTTGGCTGATTTTTGGCGGTATCGAGCTGGCAATTACGCATGCAGTTTTTGCTGTAATTTTGTGCTGTACGATTATCGGCATTCCCTTCGGCATGCAGCATTTTAAGCTGGCTAAGCTGGCACTGTTGCCGTTTGGAGCACAGATTACGGATAAGTAATAATTAAATTTGAATGCAAGCGCAGTTCATGCAGGAATTTTATTCACGATTTCTTCAAAACTTTGCCCTTGCTATGTCACAGCAATATAGTATACTATGAGTGTAGCAAGAAGTTGCTACACCCTTCCCATCAAATTCATCATAAACAGCTTTCCTAAGAGAAACAGCCTGCAATATCCCCTGCAGGCTGTTTTCTCGTTTTCTAAAGCTCGTGTTGCTTTGCTGGCATTAAAATTGAACGTTTTGATTTATAAAAATAAGCCGTAAACGTGCTTTAGCGTTTATGGTTTACTCTTTTAGCATTATGGTTAACCTTGTGATAAAAGAAGGTTGACTAATCTTTTTATCACGTATATAATTAGTAAGTACACGAATTTATGATGGAGGCACTGTTGTGATTAGTATAAAAAATTTGAAGCATTACTATACAGATGCTGATGGCAATGAGGTAAGGGCACTGGACGGCGTAAGCCTTGAGATTAAGCAGGGTGAATTTGTTGCTGTTATCGGCGCTAACGGCAGCGGTAAATCTACGCTGGCACGTCACTTGAACGCTTTACTGCTGCCGACTGACGGCACTGTGCTGGTAGATGGCATGGACACTGAAGATGAAAGCAAAATGTGGGATATCCGCCAAAAGGTGGGCATGGTGTTCCAAAATCCCGACAACCAGATAGTTGCTGCGATTGTCGAAGAGGATGTGGCCTTCGGTCCGGAAAATATCGGCGTACCTGGTCCGGAAATACCGCAGCGTGTAGCAGATTCGTTGGCTGCTGTAGGCATGACGGAATATGCCAAACATGCACCGCATCTTTTGAGCGGCGGCCAGAAGCAGCGTGTGGCTATAGCAGGTATTCTGGCGCTGCAGCCGGAATGCATTGTGCTGGACGAGCCTACAGCGATGCTTGACCCGCAGGGACGCAAGGAAATCGTGGGCACTGTACGTAAGCTCAATGAAGAAAAAAATATGACTATAGTTTATATTACGCATTACATGGTTGAGGCACTGGCTGCTGACCGCGTAGTTGTTATGGCAAAAGGTCATATCAGATTTATGGGTACTCCGCGTGAGGTTTTCAGCAGAGTGGATGAGCTGGAGGCCTTGGGACTGGAGGCTCCGCTGGCAGCGAAGGTAGCCAGCGAGCTGCGCAAAAGCGGTGTAAAGCTGCCGCAGGATATTATTACAGATGAGGAGCTGGCGCAGGCATTATGTCAATAAAACTTTCTAATATATATCATACATATTCCAAAGGCACGCCGTTTGAACGCCTGGCGCTCAATGATGTATCGCTGGAGATTTCCAAGGGCGAAATAGTTGCTATTATAGGACACACAGGCAGCGGTAAGTCTACCTTAGTACAGCATTTAAACGGCTTGCTGAAGCCGGATAAGGGCAGCGCAAGCATTGATGACATTAATATTACTGCTAAGAGTGCAGAGGCCAAGACTGCACGCCAGCAGGTTGGCATGGTATTTCAGTATCCAGAGCATCAGCTGTTTGCGGAAACTGTTTTTGAGGATATCGCCTTCGGCCCGCGCAATAAAGGCTTTGCCGAGGATGAGGTAGAAAAGCAGGTGCGTGAGGCTATGGCCTTCGTCGGCCTGGATTATGATACCTATGCGCAGCGCTCTCCCTTTCAGCTGAGCGGCGGCCAGATGCGCCGTGTAGCTATTGCCGGTGTGCTTGCGATGAACCCGGATTATCTGGTTTTGGACGAGCCTTCCGCAGGCTTGGACCCGCGCAGCCGTAATGCAGTATTTAAGGAAATCATGTCACTGCACAAGAGCCGTGGCATTGCTATTGTGCTGGTAACGCACAGCATGGAGGAGGCAGTAAAATATGCTGACCGCCTGCTGGTTATCAACGCCGGCAAGGTGCTGTTCGACGGTACTCCCGCAGATATTTTCAAGCAGCATGCCGATGAGCTGGTCAAGGTTGGCGTAGATGTTCCGCAGGTTTACAAGCTGGCGGATTTGCTGCGTAAAAACGGCCTGGCAGTGAAAGAGAATATTAAAGACGATATGAGCCTGGTTAAGGCGATTAAGCAAGCAAAGGGGTGGAAATAATGCTGACAGATATAACCTTAGGACAATATTTCCCCGGTAACTCCTTTATCCATAAGCTTGATCCGCGTACTAAGCTGTTGGCCACCTTGATTTATATCATTGCTATTTTCTTTGCGGTAACGCCGTTGGCTTATGGCATTCTGACTGCCTTTGCCGCTGTAGTAATTCTTATTTCAAGAGTACCGTGGATGCTGGTCTTCAAATCCTTGAAGCCTATTTGGATTATCGTTATTCTGACGATGCTGATTCATATGTTTACCGCTCCCGGTGAGCATATTGTTTTTACCTGGAAGTTTTTGAGCGTAACTGCCGAAGGTATCGACATGGGCGTAAAGATGGCAGTTCGCCTGATTCTGCTGCTGCTGTTTTCTTCGGTGCTGACCTTTACGACATCACCGATTGTACTGACAGACGGTATTGAAAATCTGCTGCGTCCGTTCAAAAAGCTGGGTGTTCCTGCGCATGAGCTGGCTATGATGATGACCATTGCTTTGCGCTTTATTCCTACATTATTGGATGAAACAGACCGCATTATGAAGGCACAGACCTCTCGCGGAGCTGATTTTGCCAGCGGCAATATCTTCCAGAGAATGAAAAATATGCTGCCTTTGCTGGTACCGCTGTTTATCAGTGCCTTCCGTCGTGCCGATGAACTGGCTGTTGCAATGGAAGCACGCTGCTATCGCGGCGGTGAAGGACGTACACGCATGCACGAGCTGGTATATGCCGGCCGCGATTATCTGGCCTTTGCTTTGATTATTATACTGGCGGTTGGCCTGGCAGTATTGCGCTGGGGGAATATATGCGTACAATAAAGCTGGTCGTAGCCTATGACGGCAGTGCCTATCATGGCTTTCAGAAGCAGAAAAACGTGCAGACGGTGCAAAATGTTTTGGAAGAAGCGTTGACTATGCTGTGCGGCGAAAAAGTAGTAACCGCAGGCAGTGGGCGCACGGATACAGGCGTGCATGCTTTGGCACAGACGGTGACCTTTACTACGAACGGACGCATTCCCTGTGCTAATCTGGTGCGTGCGGCGGCAAGCCTGTTGCCGGAGGATATCGTGGTTGTGAGCGCCGAGGAGATGCCGGAAGGCTTTCACGCACGCTTCAGCGCACAGTGGAAGACGTATCATTACAAGCTGCTTGTCAATGAGCACGTCAATCCCTTTATGGTGCGTTATGCCTGGCAGCTGCGTCAGCAGCTTGAGGTGAAGGCCATGAACGAAGCGGCGGAGCTGCTGCTGGGAACGCATGATTTCAGTGCCTTCCGCAGTAGCGGCAGTGTTGATACTTCGCCGATAAAAACAATTTTTGCTGCCAAGTGGCAGCAGCAGGGAGAAGAGATTCTTTTCCGCATCAGCGGTGACGGCTTTTTATATCACATGGTACGCAACATAGTCTGGTCCCTGGTACAGGTGGGAATGGGCAAGCGCACGGTGCAGGATTTTGCCGCTGAGCTGACGGCACAGCGCTGTGAATTTCTGAACGAGCCTGCTCCGGCACAGGGTTTATACCTGGCAGAGGTAGGTTATCGGGAGTATCCGCAGCTTTAAGGGAAAAACTCTTGGAAAATGCTAAAATTTTAACAAAAATACTTGACTTAAACTCTTAAGTTGCGTATAATATATCTACGTGATTTTCCGCTTGATTTCACTAGCCCCGAAATACGGTGAGAAGATCGCAACGAACTGTATATTTGGAAAATATCTAGGAGGGACACAAGCGATGAAATCTTTTATGGCTAATCCGTCTAACATCGAACACAAATGGTACGTTGTTGACGCAGCTGATAAAACTCTGGGCCGCCTGGCTGCAGAGGTTGCAAAAGTCCTGCGCGGTAAACACAAACCGACCTTTACCCCGCACATGGACACCGGTGATCACGTAATCATTATCAATGCAGATAAAGTTGTTCTGACCGGCAAAAAACTGACTCACAAAATTTATTTCCGTCATTCCGGTTATCTCGGCGGCGACAGCTATGTAAAAGCTGGCGACATGCTGAAGAAAAACCCTGTAAAAATGGTAGAGCTCGCTGTTAAAGGCATGATTCCGCACAACAGCCTCGGCGCTCAAATTTTCTCCAAACTTCATGTATATGCTGGCAGCGAACATCCGCATGCAGCTCAAAAACCTGAAGTAATGGAAATCAACGTTAGATAATATCCGGGAGGGAACAAATAAATGGCAGTAGTTACTTATAACGCAACTGGTCGTCGTAAATCTTCTGTTGCTCGCGTTCGCCTGGTTCCGGGTGAAGGCAACATCGTTATCAACGACCGTGAATTGAACAAATACTTTGGTCTGAAAACCTTAGAGCTGATTGTTAACCAACCGCTCGAAGTTACCGAAACCAAAGGCAAATATGACGTACTCGTTAACGTAAACGGCGGCGGCATTTCCGGCCAAGCTGGTGCTATCCGTCACGGCATTGCTCGCGCTCTGCTGAAAGTTGACGCTGAATTCCGTCCTGCTCTGAAAAAAGCAGGCTTCCTGACTCGCGACCCGCGCGAAAAAGAACGTCGTAAATACGGCTTGAAGAAAGCTCGTAAAGCTAGCCAGTTCTCCAAACGTTAATAGAGAAGGCTATCTCAATCAATCACAAATCGCAAGAAAAGCCCGTAACCATGCAGGTTGCGGGCTTTTTCTTCGCCTCCATTATTTTCAAAAAGTGTCCACAGCTCATAGAAAATCAGCTACGTATGTAACGAGTATGCAACACATATGTAACACGTATGTAACAAACTATATTAAATTTATAGCCTCTAACAGTTGCTCTAACGTCTTATGAGTGTAAACTCTTTCCGTTACGTCGGAGCTGGCGTGCCCCAGAATTAGCTTCTTGATTTTTACATTTACGTCTTTATCATCAAGCAGGCTTGCGCAAGTGTGGCGGCCGTCACCGGGCAAGTGGTCCATCTTAAACATATTCATTACCGGTTCCCAATATCTGCTGCGGTATGCGTCATAGGATATATTCTTGCCCCGTTCATCAGAAAAGATATATTCGCCGGTGCTGCGTTCACAAGCATCCTTGAAGAAGTCGAATATTTTATCAGCAATAGGAATTCTTCTGCCGCGGCCTGCCGCAGTTTTCATGCCGCCAACGAAGAATTTATTTTCAAAGTCGACGTTCGCCTTCTCAACCTTCACTAGCTCGGTGGGGCGCATGCCGGTATAACAGAGGATAAGCACAGCTTGCACTTTTATATCCTGGCTGTTCTCCCATAATATAGCAAGCTCCTTTTTGGTCAGCGGATTATGTATTCTGCTCTCAACCTGCGGCGGCAGGCTGGTAAGCTCAACATAATTCTTTACTATAATATCATTAGCAAGCGCATATTTGGCCATCAGATTACATACGATTCGGATTGCCTTCTTGGTGGCGTAGCCTTTGTCGCAGTCATTTATAATCTGCTGGAATTGCGCTGTCTTAATATTCTTGAAGGGTATATCCCATAGCGGCGCGCAGCGTTTATATGCTGCCTTATATTGGTTAGATTGCTCTTTGCCGTCGACGTAGGTTGCGGCTTCCCATCTCTCGTGTACCTGGGCGAACGTCAAGCCTACGCTTTCAACATCATAGGGCGATTGGTTGTATTCAGCCAGGGCATTAAGGGCTTCCGTGCGCTTTGCATAGTAGCCTAGTATTTTCATAAGCTGGCGACCTTCATCGGTAAAGCCCGTTGTAATGCGGACCATATACGGCCGCCGCCGGTTCCCGGTCAGCTTCGTAACAGAACCATAGCCGTTAGGTAATTTCATGTTTAGTTGCTCCTTCCTTTTTCAGTTGTTGCATTTTTTTGCAACAGTTGTGGATAAACTGTGTATTGATTCTTTCAAGCGTTTATATGAAGTTATTATTCACAAATTAAACATATTATCATGATATAATATAAGTAGGTGTTCGGGGCGGCTGTGCGGTCCGGTGTAGGCGCAGTAGACGGCGCAGCTTCCGTGGGCACATATACAAGCATATTGTATTTCATTTTCGGGGTGTTGAATGAAGTGCAATTCTTGATTCCCTTCTTTCTCCTTTTTTCTAGGTTTTCATGTTTTCCAGATTTTTTTCATGCAAGGCAAACCTCCTTTCAAAATTTTGTTTACGATTTGGCAAAAACAACAGCAACAATAGCTCACGTGTACGGCGTGGGCTATTGTTGTTTTTGTTTATTTATGAAAAGTGTGGGCCATAATATCACAAGCGATATATTCGTATGTAGAGAGATTATAAAGTATTCTTGATGGCACACCATGAGGAAATTTCTTTTCCAGCCTTCTAATAATGTTTTGTGTAAATAATTCCGTTGATATATTGTGCGAATAAAAAGATTCAGTATCAGTGCAAATCTTCAATAGAAAAGTACAACCAGCTATTCCGGATAGCGGTGAGAAAATGCCGTTTGCATATATAGATATAGCGGCTATTGGCAAGCACAGCATACCACCAATAACCAAAATTTTAAATGTGAGCTTTGCGAAACCTCCGAATACAAACTTACTAACATATATGCCGGCGTTGGCTTCTAGGTATTCTTGCATATACGGCATTGTCGGGTAGGGGTAATCAGCGTAAGCATTTCTGACAATCGTTCTTGCTCCTTCCTTGCCGTTGGTAAGAATGAAGTAGCAAATCAGTGTTATTATTGCAATCGCAAGAGAAATTTCATACATTATAAGCACTCTCCTTTGTAATAAAAAAAATAATGGGCAGCTTTTAGACTGCCCCTGTCACGCCTTGCGCCAATGGCACAGCGAAAATTGTTTGATAGAGGTTCTTAATCTGTAGGCTTATAGTGTCACTGTCAACCATGTTAACCACCTCACTTTCTGTCTTTATTTGATTTAATAATAGCACATTTAAATGTAAACTGCAATTTAAATAATTACTTTTCCTAAAACTCTTTATAATGAGCGAGCTTAGTGGTAGAATATAAATAGGTTCTTAATGTTGTAGGCCTGCTTTAATTTGAATGGAGGGCACAATGCAGGTTTTATTGAGTAGGATAATCGGTATATTGCGGGAAGTGAAAGATGAAGAAACGCTGGCTGTCATATACAGTTTTATCCTTGGACTTGTAGACGAAGATTGATTTTTTATTTGCTGCACTAATTTAAAAGGCATAGCAAAATCCCCCGTACCGCGGATGGTACGGGGGATTTTTTATTTGCCGGTTATTTGCTTTTTGCCAGATTGTGAACGAAATCTTCAAATAAAGTTTTCATCTCGGGCGGCAGTTTGAGATATTCCAAAAATAGATTCTTGGTAAACTCATCATCTGTCTTCAGCAGCTTGCCAACTTGCAGTGCTAATTCTTCGTTGGTCGTGTTCCTGGCACGGAACATATTTCCTTCGCCAGTACGTAGCCAATCTTCATTAACATAGAACACACGGCAAATATCACGAATGGACCTATCAGTTATATTGTAAGTACCGTTTTCATAGTTGGCAAGCGTGGACCGTCCTATTTGCATTTTCTCTGCGAACTCCTGCTGATTTAGTTTTAAAGCTTTGCGCAATAGCTTTAAACGCTCATTCATTACAAACCACTCCTTTCTAGTGTTGCCACCAAACATTACGTGCTTATTTTAACATATAAAGAAAAAAAGTACAAGAAAAATGTTTGAAATAAGAAAATACATATTGACGCAAACAGAAGAAGAGAGTATAATAAAACCATGATATGTTTGATGCAAGCTATAAAAGTTTGAGTAGAACAGATTGCTGTATACTGTTTCTTGTATCTTACAAAAAATGGAGGTGAGAACAATGGAAGTAAAAGAGATGCTTGCTGAAAAGCGTGTAAAGCGCACGGCGGTTGATATGTCCAAACTTAAAGCGGACGGCCTTATGGTTGCGGCCGCATATATGCAAGGCTTGCAAGCTGCCGTAAAACTGTGTGAACAGCAACAACAGGTAGTCGGCCAGTAGTAGGGCTGAAATAGAAACAAGCCCCGCGCCTAGCGTCGGCGCGGGCAGGAGGTGTGCTTTGAATAAGAACACTGACAAGGATATGCAGCGAATCATGGCGGCTGTCTGCTGTGACACACTGGAAAAGAAAGCCGAAAAGGAAAAGCGCGCTGGCGTTATTGAACGCATGAATCAGCGTTACGAAACGGCAATGCGCTTTATGAAAAGGAGGAAATAGAAATGCTTGGAAACGTTCCTATTAAAACGGCTGCACGGCTCATGCAGAAAAGCGAAATGTTTGTGCGCTGTGGCTTGCGCTGCGGAGCCTTGCCGTTCGGTGTGGCCTTCCACGCGAGCAGTAAAAAGAACTGGACTTATCATATCAGCCCCGCAAAATTTTCCGCATACATGGGCATTACGCCTCTTGAATTGGAAGAAGAAGTGTGGAGGTATGACTGAGTGACTAAGAAGAAAAGAAGATGTGTTGTATGCGGCAAAGATTTGTCGCACATGAACTTCTCTAAAGTAGTAGATAAGGAAAGCGGCCTGCTTGTTACCGTGTGCAGCGGAGGCGAGTGCTGGCGCAAGATTGTTATGAAAGGATGGGGCAAATGAGTAAGACTACTAAGGCTTTTATTATCACTGTTATTCTGCTTGCTGGTCTTGTCTTTCTGACCGGTGGCAGCGCCGCAAAGATGGCTGCTAGGGCACATGGTTTTTTGTTCCCTAGTTATAAGCAAACGTTGGTTGCCTACACCGTAGGCGAGGGACAGACGCTGTGGGAGATTACCGGGCGTTACATGGACCAGCAGGATAAATACCGTGATTGCCGTGAGTTTATGCACGACATAACAGAGTACAACAATCTGAACGGCGTGAAGTGGTTGCAAGCGGGACAACAAATTGTTATTCCGTTATATAAAGAAATTTAAGGAGGCATGAAAATGAAGGGCAAATTAATTATGACCGTCGAACAGGCGGCCGACCGCGTGGCGTGGGAACGCGTCCGCAATAGCGGTATCGGCGGTAGCGACGTAGCCTGCATCATGGGACTTAATCCCTGGAAAAGCGCTTACGCACTCTACGCTGAAAAACATGGTGACGTTGAGCCAGAGGACCTTTCCAATAATGAATTCGTTTATTGGGGTACGGTGCTTGAACAGGTTGTAGCTGACAGATTCTGTGAGCTGACCGGCAAAAAGGTTCGCAGATGCGGCACATTGCAGGATGAAAGCTATGAGTTCATGCTGGCGAACGTTGACCGCCTTGTGGTAGGCGAGAATGCAGGCCTTGAATGTAAGACCGCGAACGGCTTTAAGTCGAAAGATTGGGACGGTGACGAGCTGCCAGACAGCTACTATTGCCAGTGTCAATGGTACATGGCTATTACCGGCTGTGACAAATGGTACATCGCCTGCTTAATCGGCGGCAACCATTTTGTATGGAAAGAAATTCCCCGTAACGATGAGTTTATTTCAGATATGAGAGCGCAAGCGATTATATTCTGGAACAACCTGCAAAACGATATTCCGCCGGAGGTTGACGGCAGCGAAAGCACTGCCGCAACCATTGACAAAATGAATAAGGATAAGTTAGCGGTTGACAGTATCGCACTGCCTAGCGCAGCAGAACAATACATTAAGTGTATTGACGGACTGACGGCAACGAAAAAGGTACTGGAAGAACAGTTAGCGCAGGCACAAAACGCCTTGAAGCTCATGCTGAACGGCAGCGAAAGCGGCGTGTTTATGGATAGAAAAATTACCTATATACAGATTGCCGGAAGAGTAACGCTGGACAAAAAGGCACTGAAAAAAGACCTGCCGGACGTGTACGAAAAGTATGCCAAGGTTGGCAAGCCTAGTATGAGGTTCACGTTAAAATGAGCCTTACAGAGCAAGAGGAATTAGGCGTTATGCTGTTCCATAAGCGGAAAAAATTAAACATGCTGCAAGGCGATGTTGCTGCAATGGTTGGCGTAGAAAAGCCGACCATCAGCTCATACGAATGCGGCGTAGTTAAAAATATTGCATTGCGTACACGTGTAAAATTGGCACAAGCATTAGACTTGTCGCTGGAAGAAATTTTGTATGACAGTGAAAAAGATTGTTTGAAATTAAGGAGGTTAAAAGAAGATGGCAACTATTAACGGTATTCAAAAAAGAAATAATAGCAGTACTGCAAAGGCACCGTCGCCTTTAAGCTTAGCGATTAACAGCGCAGCGGTCAAAGAACGTTTCGAAAAAATGCTTGGTGAAAACGCCGGCAGTTATCTGTCTAGCGTGTTAACAGTATACAACAACGATAAACTTTTGCGCGCAGCGGATTATCATACTGTGCTTGCAGCAGCAGCTACGGCAGCAAGCCTCAAACTTCAAATCGTGCCAACTCTCGGCGAAGCATATATTGTTGCTTATGCCGGTATAGCTCAATTTCAAATTGGATACAAAGGTTTAATTCAGCTCGCTATGCGCAGTGGGTATATGAAAAAAATTATCATGGTGCCAGTTTATGAGGGAGAGTTGAAACATTGGAATAAATTCGATGAGACTTATGAACTCGGCGAAGCGGTAAGTGATAATGTAGTGGGTTACTTCGCGGCCATCGAAACAGTTGGCGGTTTTAGAAAAGCGCACTATTCAACCAAAGAGCAGGTACTTGCTCACGCAAAACGCTTCAGCAAGGCGTTCAATAAAGGACCTTGGAAAACTGACTTTGACGCAATGGCCTGCAAAACAGTCTTGTTGCCTATTTTGAAAACATATGCACCTAAGTCTATCGAATTATTGACTGCCTTTGAAAATGACGGAAAAGCCGCTGTGCTCAACGAAGAAACCGGCGAGGCTGAATACATCGACGTTGACGCAGAGAACGCTACAGAGCAAGCGCAGGAGCTTGCAGAGGGTGGCAAGGTTGATACTGCAACCGGTGAAATCTTCACGGCAGAAGAAATTGAAGCAAGCATGAAATAACCAAAATCATCGGGGACAAAATGTCCCCTAAAGTGGGGACAAAATGTCCCCTAAAAATTTGAAAGGAGCGGGACAAAATGTTGAATGTAAAAGCGACACCGTGCGAAAAAAGTAAAGCAATAGTTCTTGTAGGTAAAGGACACTTTGGCTTCAGTAACAAATTTGCGGACGATTTAGAAGAAGCAAAGCCAGATGCTTTCGACTTATTCTTTGAGCTTATCAAGGGAGCAGCTGGACTTCATCTTCTTTCTATGTATTCGTATAGAAAGAGCAATCCGAAACGCTGGTATAGATTTTTGAAGTTCTGCAAGAAGGACGGAAGAATCAAGGTATACCGGAAGAACAATAAAATGGTGTACGAAGTACCTACATACTTTGAGGAGTAAAACATGGCTGGCAGGTATTATTGGTTAAAGCTCAACGAAAACTTCTTTGAAAGTGATGTCGTTGAGTGGCTAGAGGACCAGGAAAACGGCGAAAAATACGTACTCTTGTACCTTAAACTGTGCTTAAAGTCATTGAAAACTGACGGCGTACTTGTTCGGCAGGTCGGCAAAATGACTATTCAGCATACTGCTGAATCAATCGCTAAACAGACGCAATTTGATATTGAAATCGTCGAAAGTGCGCTTGCTTTGTTTGAACAAATTGGCCTTATTGAGAAGAACGATAAAGGCGAAAGCTACTTGCCGGAGGTTGCTAATATGACCGGCAGCGGTAGCGCGTCAGAATCAGCGACGAAGAAAAAGACGCAACGTCAAAATAAAAAGGGACAAAATGTCCCCGAAAAGGGGGACAAAATGTCCCCAGAAAAAGGGACAAAATGTCCGACAGAGATTAGAGATAAGAGTATAGAGTATAGAGATAAAGAAAAGGATGATTATCATCATCCTAAAAGAAATGACGATGACGAGGCAAAAACACATACTGAAATTTTTGCCTTGTGGGAGAAAAACATGATGCCGCTTACTCCAATCGTCGGAGAAAAACTGCAAGCCTTGTTAGGTGAGGTTGGCGAAGCTGCCGTTGAGCAAGGAATACTAGCGGCGGTAGAGCACGGCGCAAGAAACTTTGCGTATGTGCAGACCGTAGCAAGAAACTATGCCAGCGGCAACAGCAAGAAGCAAGGCAGGAATGATTATACAGGCATGGACCTAGTGAACGAATTGTACGGAGGCGAAGAAGATGCTGCAACAGCAGAGAATAGCCCAAACGATTGTTAAACTGCAACAGGCAGGAAAACGGATGCCGCAGGATATACGGCCCGGCTTTGACCGCCTGGAAGAAGCGAAAAGAATTCTGTCAGAAACAGTCGACCTTTGGGCGGGAATTTTTAATCAGCAAAATATAGGCCTTGACCGGTGGGAGAAAGCAGAGCAGATTGCGCTTACCTTGACCGGTGCGAACGGCCTTAACGTGAATATAATCAGCCCGGCGCTCATGCAGGCGGCTTTGAAGCAGGCAGAAGAAGCTCATGTGCAGGAGAATATAAACCGCTGCAACATGGAGAAACTGAGCGACGGAAAGCCGCTAGCTGATAGGCTGAACAGTATGCTGCTCAAATGGACAATGGCAAAGCTGGCGGAACACCGGCTCATTATGCCGTATATGCCGCAGGATAAAGCCGTATTTGAGTACGGCCGGCAGATTGGCTTGAATGATAACGCTATTGACAATCAATTCCGTATCCTGCAATGCTACATGAATGACTTCGCGTACAGCCGCAAGCATCATGAACCTTGTAAAAGTAAGTTGCTGAAATGTGGCGATGAGCTTACTTTGGAGGTGCTGGCGTGAGGAATTGGGTGGCATGGGTCGGCATGAAGTACGGCACGTTGACCATTGAAAAGTTTTTAGGTTATGAGGACGCACGAAACACTTATTTTTTAGTGCGGTGCGATTGCGGAAAGACAAAAAAAGTTAAAACCGGCGAATTCCTGCGAGGGAAAGCGAAATCTTGCGGCTTGCTGAATTGCAAACGCAAAGTCGCTAGACTGTTAGACTTGCCGCAACCGCCGAAAAGCGACCCGGAGCCGAATAGAGAAATAACAAGCGCGATTGAAGCGCGCATAAAACCTAAATACTTCTGCAAGGCTGTTGCCCCAGAGTGCGTGATAAGTACACTCTTACACATCTGCTGCTGTGAGTGCGATAGGCCTTGCAAGCGGTGTGAAAATACGCCGCAGAAGTGCGGAGCGAGGAAGAGAAATAATACCGCGAATCACTCATCCTAACAAGGGTTGTTGAGGTGGCGAGCTGCACAGGCTCAAAGGTTGATTACCTGGGAACACCGCATTGAGTGCTAAGAATAAACGTAAACGCTGGCGATAACTGCGCAGTTAGTCTAATCAGCTTACTGTATGGGTGGCTTGCTGGCGTGCCCGGCTCATGTGTAATAAAACACGAAAGAGCTGGCGTGAGTGAAGCACGTAGTATTTTTTAGCGGCGGCGCGTGTAGTTATTGCACCGCCAAGCGAGTTATAGAAAACGTCGGTAAAGAGAACGTTGTCCTGCTTTTTACCGACACCAAAATAGAGGACGAGGACTTATACAGATTTATCAACGAGGCAGCGGAGAAGCTAGGCGCTGAACTGATAAAAATCGCTGACGGAAGAACACCTTTTGAAGTGTACCGGGATAGCAGATTTTTAGGGAACAATAGGCTGGCGCCGTGCAGTCATATCCTAAAGCAGAAAACAGCTCATGATTATATTTTCAGCAATTATGAGCCGGAAGAAACTAAGTTGTATCTGGGATTGGATTGGACGGAAACACATCGTTTTAATGCACCGAGGAAAAATTGGGCACCGTTCAAGGTTGAATATCCAATGAGTGAAGCACCATATCTCAGCAAGGTTGATATGCTTGAAGTGTTAAAGGCTGATGGCATAGAACCGCCAAGACTGTACGCTATGGGATTTGCGCATAATAACTGCGGCGGCTTCTGCTGCCGTGCGGGGCAAGGGCATTTCGCAAAACTACTTGAAGCGTTGCCGGACCGATACGCAAGAGCAGAGCAGGAAGAAAATTCCATGCGTGAGTTATTAGGCAAGGATATAGCATTTATGAAAAAGACCATGAATGGAGTTGCTAAGCCTTATACATTAAGGCAACTTCGGCAGGATGTGGAAAGTCATAAGGAGATAGACTTATTCGATATTGGCGGCTGCGGCTGCTTTGTTGATAGCGATTAAAGGAGGTTGAAGAACATGACTAACGAAGAACGCGTGAAAGTTGTTAACGATATTGACGATATTTTAGGCGATTGGACGAACAGCGGCGATGATTTTTATTTGCAACAGGCAATAGCGGCTATTCGTGCAGCGATTGAAAAGGAGGTTGAACATGAATAGAGATTTAGACGGCGTGTATTTTCGCGTTAAGCGTGACGGCAGCTGGCAAAGCATCTGCTTTAGTGACTTGTCAGACGAAGAAATGGACAAGGTGCTTGAAGGGCATAGCGTAGAGTGGCTGAAGTCCGTTTGTAAAATCCTGGGCAGAACCATTAAGCGTATCGGTGATGAACAAGACATTGTCGGCTGGCAAAAGGATGAGGAGGAAGAATAATGACGTTAGATGAATTTGTAGCGGTCGTGTTGATTGTGGCGCTCGTCCCGGTAGCCATTATCCAATGGATGGGCTTAATCGTGGCGATTATGGAGCGTTTTAAGGAGTGAATAACATGGCTAAAAATCATATGGCTGATGTAGCCAAAATGCTCGGACTGGAGTTGGGCGAAGAATTTAAAATCAACCTTTGCCCCAATGAATTATTTAAATTCGATATGAACGGGATTTTGGCACAAGAGCAAGGCGAAGCTAGTTGGCGTAGTGCTAATCATGGAATGCTGCAAGAATTGGTATACGGTTCTTTTGAAATAGTAAAGCTGCCTTGGAAGCCGAAGAAAGGCGATGTTTATTTTACCTTTGTACTCATGGGCGACAAATGGGGTGTAGGCTCGTTGCACTGGGGCGGCTTTCCGAATGAGTATGGCTCGCTTGAAAAAGGCTGGGTTTACCGCACGTGCGCAGAAGCGCAAGCAGCCTTGCCTGCTGTGGCAAAAGAAATAGGAGTGGAGTACGAATTACCGACCAGTTACACCGAAACCGTAGAGCAGTGGAAGCCGAAAGTCGGAGAAACCTATTACTCATTCTGCAGGTTCCTCGGGGAATGGTGCGCTTGGCAGCAACAATGGTCGAATCATCCGTTCGACTTAGCTTTATTAGCCAAAGGCTGGGTATACCGTACCCAGGAAGAAGCAGAAGCTGCATTGCCTAAGGTGGCTGCAGAATTTGGTGTAGAGTATGCGCTGTAAGGTAATACCAATTACTCTAAAGCAAGCCAATAGTTTTGTAACTGCAAATCATCGGCATCATAGTAGTGTTGCCGGATGCAAGTTTGCGCTAGGCTTAACTGATGGTGAGTTGATAGGCGTTGCAATCTGCGGCCGTCCTGTTAGTCGCTTTTTGGACGATGGCTTAACGCTAGAGGTTAACAGGCTTTGCACAGACGGCACGAAAAATGCCTGCTCAATGCTTTACGGAGCGTGCATCAGAGTTGCAAAGGCAATGGGATATAAAAAAGTTATCACATACACGCTAGAATCTGAAAGCGGTGCGAGTCTGAAGGCCAGCAATTTTATCGACGATGGCATTGCAGGTGGTGTGATGTGGACAGGCAAGCGTAGCGGTAGGGATAACGGCGTTCCGCATGAAATGAAACGTCGGTGGGTGTATGAAATTTAAAAGAGAAAACCGCAACATGTTGCAAAAATCCCTTGTAAAAAGGAGGCAATTATGAAAAGAACCATTGGCAATAAACTCAACGACTACAAACATTTGAAACCGCCCGGAAGTGAATTCTTGCCACGATTAGTAATGATTAGACGTGCCGTAAATGTTGTTTTTAGAAGAAATAGATATGCGTGGCTCAGTTTAAAAAAATTGTTTGTGCAAAGAATGAAAGCAAAGCACCCGGAAGCCGTCAAAAAATGGCCGAAAAATCGTAGACAGTAAGGAGGCAAATATGCTGATTAAGATTGGCGAAACGCAATGGATTAAAGCAAAGAAAATAAATGCACTAAAAACATGTCAAAGAGGCATCAAGAAACAGTGGGATGTTTACGTGCATACAGACAGAGAGAAATGTGTCTATGGCACTTATGATACTAAGGATGAGGCCTTGCACATTCTCGATTACTTGGCTTCAACTATAAACAGTAAAAATAAATAAATAGCCCTAGGGTGCGGCGGCTGGGTTGCCGAATGGCAGTAGGTTCCCAAGAATTCCCACGCCGCCGCTTTTTATAAAAGGAGGAATGAAAAATGATTGATTATAAGAAAGCCGAGCAGGCGGATAAATTGTTGTTGGAAAGCGGTGTCCCGTTTATGCTTGCTTACGATGATACTGCTAAACATATGATTTGCCGGGCGTTCGGTAACTATCCGACACTTAAAGAGTTTATCGTGACGATGATGGTGCAGGCGGTAGTAAACGTGCAGAGCAAATACGGCGAAGAAGCAGCTATGAAGGAATTGATGGGCATGATGACAGAAGCAGCACAACAGTATTGCGAAGAAACAAAGAAAGCAGCAGAGAAACATGAGGTGCTGAATTAATGAAACGCTACCTTGTATGGTGGGAAAGTATAGCGTTCCCCGATATGGGAATGCCGGACGGCGTATACGCTGAATCACCGGAAGAAGCAAAAGCGAAAGCAGAAGCGGAAGCGCCAGAAGAATTTAAGGCGGTCTATTATGTTGACTATGTGAAGGAGGTACAGAAATATGAGTAAAGGTTTAAGCGAATTTATGTATGGCCAGCTTGACGAATTGGAGGAATTGTTTAAGACAAAGCATGAGCAGTATTCCTCCGGCGCAGATGAGCTTGCTAATTTCCGCCGTGGCGCGCTTCTTAACGGACGCGGCGACGATGCAGAGGGAATGTTTGAGGAACTGAAAGCGTATGCAGCAAAGCATATCGCTTTTGTTTATACCCATGATATTCACGGCGATAAAATTGCCGAAAGTCTGAAAGACATTGCCGTATATAGTCTGATTGGCTTATACATGGCGGAGCTGGCGAAGGCTGAGGACGAAGAAACATATAGCCTGGGGCCTTGCCTTGATAGTGCTTTAATCGCAGCTGCAAACAAAAGCATTAAAGCTTTTCACGATTTACAAAATGAGCTTAATTCTTGCAATTCAGTACAGAAAAGCAATGAGGATGCAGAAAAATGAAATTAACATTTACGATTCCAGGCGAACCGACGGCGCAGGGACGGCCTCGCTTTTCTACTCATGGCGGATTTGCAAAAGCATACGACCCGGAGAAAAGCCGTAACTATAAAGCCTACGTCAAACTGTTAGCTAGTGAAGCGATGCAAAATATAGGGCTGACGCTCACGGAATTGCCGTTGCGAGTAGAGATAATAGCTGACGTGGGTATTCCTGCCAGCAAGTCGAAAAAATTCAAGGAGCAGGCTTTAAACGGCTTGCAGCTGCCGATTAAAAAACCCGATGTTGACAACGTCGCAAAAATTATTCTTGATTCTATATCTGGCATTGTCTATAAGGATGATAAACAGATTGTTAAACTTACAGTTTCTAAAAAATATAGTGATACGCCAAAAGTTGAGGTGAAAATTTATAATGTTGAATAATTGTTTGATACTTGGCTGGGTGAAATTTGAACCGGATGCAAAAGTTATGAAGAACGGCAAAGAGGTGTGCACTTTGGAAATACAGTGTGCGCGCCAATATCGGGATAAAGATAATAAGCGCGTTTACGATTACATTTCTTGCCGCTGCTTTGTGCCTGGACTGATTAAATATATCAGCAATTTTGTTACAAAAGGCTCGCAAGTTATTGTGGGCGGCCGCTTTCAGACTGATTTATACGTGGATAGGAACGGCAAAAATTCTAAAGCAAGCTACTTGCTGATGGAGCATTTGGAATGTGTCCGGATTGCGGAAAACACAGCGCCGTATCCTCCGAAAGAGGAACGGAAAGACCCGCTCGATGATGTGGACTGGTAAAGAAAATGGATTACGCAGAAGCAGCAGACCACGCAGAGAGTTTGTTCTTTGCCAAAAATGCGATTGGTAAAGCGGTTGTTTCCGCCAGGATGCAGCAGAGGGCGGAACGCTTGGAATTTGATATGAGGACCGGCGGCGATTCTACGGCACGCCTTGCGATTCAAGCTGTTACGCCGCTTGCTGCGGTCCGGTGTATTTATCTTGGGCAGGCGTTTTTGGTTTACCAGCCGGAAAAATGGCTGGATGTTATGGAGCGTTCGCTTCTTCTGTTTCGGCAGCGGTTTGGTGACAAGTCTTATAAGGCGATTCAGCACCGGTATGTATACCATTGGACGGTCCGCAAAATCTCCGTTATGGATGAGATTAGCCCGCAGGTGTACGCGCTTCGACGCCGCTCATTCATTGACGGCCTACTCATGCTGGCGATTCAAGAAGGACTATTACGGATTGACATAAACGCCAACAGCTTCCAGAAGGCCAGGGCAGAACAGAAGCAAGAAAAGTAAAGGCAGGCGCGCGGTGCTGTCGCTTCCACGCGTTAAGAAAACGCTTGCTATTGGTTTGGTACCGTGGTATAATAGCCTTGTCGATAAGCGCAAGCGCCTTTTGAGTATTGTGCTTGTCGGTTCAGCTCTAAAGGCGTAAAGCTGGCACGGATTGAAATATTGTTGATTTTCTTTACAAAATCGCACCAAAAGAAAAGCCCGGCGCTGCCGGGCTTTTTGCTTCCCTAAAGTATGCGCTGCACGCACGGAAAAGGGCCGCCACGCATTCCAATCATGGCAGCCCTAGTGATTATACCTGTAAAACATTTCGACTTCAAAAATATATAGCCTGCTCACGTTTGCAGGATATAGAAAAGCCCCAGGGCGTTTGCCCTGGGGCTTGTGTTTTAGAAATAGTTGGCAACTTCCCATGTGTCTAAAATTTCGATGTTGCCGTTCAGAAGTTCAACAAACTTTTTGAGCTTTTTAACTTCCACTTCCCGCACGGCCTCAATAGTCCCAACATCTTCTAGCGTGTACCCGATTTCATAAAGGTACATTTTAAACAAGCGGCGTTCTCTTTCCGCCAGTCCCACGATTTTTAATTTACACATTTTTTTCTCTTTCATAAACTAGCCTTCTTCCTGTCGCTCATCGGCGTGTTATCCGCTTCACGCTCATAGTACATCGAACCGGCGGAAAACTCCCAGTCCTCGCTTTCATCGTCACGGGTGTATTCCGCTTCCTCTACGTAGTATTCTACATAGAGAGTATCGCTGCCGCTCTTGTTGTCGATGTAGGGGCGGCAAGCGTCGCTGTTCAAAACAGTTTTGAGTTCTTCCAGGCTTTCGCTGCGCTGTAGCTCGACGGGCTCACAATCATCCTGCGCTTCCAGGCTGATTAACGGGGTGTAGGTTTTGTAGTCCTTGCCGTGGTTGCGGCGCGGCAGCCAGATAGCATTTCTTTTCAGTGCGTAAAAGGTTTTAGTTTCCATTATTCTTCCTCCTTAAAATACCGGGCGGCGGTACAATTCGGTAACTTTTGCCGCCAGCTCATCTCTTATCATCCAACGAATAAGCGGGGACGTTGCGTTTTTAAATTTTTTGCACGCTTCTGCAACCAATCCCGCGCGCAATGCGTCAACTTCCCAAACGTGCAGCGGCGTGCGTTCTTTCAACGTGCGCGCGGTCCAATTAGTGGGCGGGTTCCAAAGCTGTCTGTAGTTGTCCGGCAGCCCTACGCCTTGACGCTTCCAATGGTTCAGCAACGCCAGGCGAAAAGTTGCGGCTTTCCAATTAACAGTTTGGCGGCCGCGCTCATTGTCAAGCCGGGCGCGGATAGCTTTCTGCTTTTTGATTTCGGCTTTCAAGCCGACAAAATTTTTCATGTTTTCGCTTCCTTTCGATAATAGCCCGGCTTGCGCCGGGCGGGTGATTCGGGGTTATAGTTCGACAACTTCCAGATATGCGCGGCGGCGGTCATTGCCGATGATATACGGGCGGCAGCTGCTGCCGTCATATTGGTTAATTACGTCGGCTTGTTTAAAGCCGTCAAAATCAATCACCGGGCAGCCTGCGTCATCAGCGTAAACGCTAGCGCCTTCCGGCAGCATCATGTAAACGCGGTCACTCGCTTCACTGTAAGCGACGGGGGCCAGGGAATAGCTTTCGTTATAGCCGCACTTCTGGTAGTCGCGCCAGCCAGGCAGCAGAACGCGGGGCGCTTCTTCATCGTAGCCCACTTCTTCGTATTCGTCGGTTCCAGCGTGGTAAACGTGAACGGGGTAAAGCTTAGTGGTTTCGCCTTTGATAAGCTCGCCGCTTTCCGTGCAGGCGGTCGCTTCCCAATATTCGCCGTTCCAGTCGGATTCAAAAGCGGCGTAGCGCTGGCCTTCTTCATCGGCGGCTACAAAAAGGGCGTTATAAACGTTGTTTTTAACTTCTTTCAACATGGTTAATTCCTCCTAAAAAATCGCTTCTGCCTTTAATATTCTACACCGGCAGCGGCATTCCTGCCGGTGTAGTGGGTCCTTTACAAAAGATTGAACAAATATAGCAAGCTCACGCTGTCCCAATACGCGCACTGCTGGGCGTATGTTAATTTTTTAACGCCGCCTTTAGCGTGTGACAAACTGCGTAAAGATTTGGCAAGCTTTAAATATTGATGTTTGCGCTCTTTTCGCTTCACTTTAAAGCCTCCTTGATTTCTGCGGTCCATTCGTTCCGGCTTTTAAAGCCGCCTGCTTCCGCAACCATAGCGGCGATAATGCGACACGTAAAATCATGTTCCGCCTTATGCATTGCCGGTTGCTGCCGGAATTCTTCAATCTTCAGCAACAATTTTAACGCTTCTTCACGCTTCATTTTTCAAGCCTCCTATTGTCCTTTCGTCGCTGATTTTGTCCGGCGCTTCTTCTGCGATAAAAGCTTTTACCGCTTCCATATCTTCACAATATTTGCCGTTTCCGCAATAATATTGCGGGCCGCCGGGGTAAAGCTGCGTAAAGATTTTTACGTCTAAGCGCTTCCCGTGCTTCCGCGCCGGGTGCTCGGGTGTCAATTTGCTTATAATAGCTATTTTCATTTTTATCTCCTTTCGTTGGCCTGCCTCATCAGTACCGGGGCGGCCGGTCCCCGGTATACGCCGCACGGGGCGGCGTTTCGGCTATTGTAACAAGGGCGTTTCCGGGCGGTATTTCAAAAACTCGCTGCCGTGCAGGTCGCGGATTTGTTCCATAGTCAACGCGCGGCGGACTTTCTTCACCCATTCGCCAGCATGCCAATACCATAATTTTTTCTTGCTGGCCCAACGGCAGCCGGCGCCTTTCAAGGCGTCTTTGTTCTCTTTCGTTTCGCCGCCTATCCATAACCAGCTGCCGCAGATTTCAATTTCAAGGCCCTTCAAGCCCATCAGCACGGCCAGGATTTCGGCAAATTCCGCTTGTTCGGCCAGGATTTCGGCGGCTGTTTTATAAGTGCCATCCGCTTTCTTGTTGCGCTGCCACTCCTGGCGGCTTTCGCTTTCGGCCAGCTCTGCGGCGCGCTTGTCGTGCGCTGCGCTCATTGCCTTAAATTCGGCGGCCGTGCCTCCCTTGTCCGGATGGCAGCTCATGCAGGCTTTTTTAAATGCCTTTTTTAATTCCTCGATTGTTTCGCAAGCGGCAAAAATCTTTTTCCAGTCCATTTTCTTTTCCTCCTTTTTAGGTTCCGGGTTGTATTTGGCTTTCAATTCGTCAAATTTTTCACGGCTGACTTTGGCAACCAGCTTTACAAAACGGCGGCTGCTGTCCCATGTATCATAGATAACGCCATTAACAACGGCTACGGCGTGCTTTGCTACAAAAACAACGTAGCTGGCGCCGGTATCGCAATGCTTTGTAAAGCTGTTGACTGTTTCGCGGCTGGCGGCTTTAACTTCAATTCCCAGGTCAGCCAGGGCGGCGGTGATGTTCTTCACGGTGTTCCATGCAGCGCCGCTTTCAAATACCTTTGTTTCCAGCAGCTTTTTAGCCTGCTGGTAGGTTAACGGGGTTGCCGTGCAGATAGCTCTAATTGAGCAATCACCGATATTCTTATTTTCGGGGTTCGCATTATACTTTTCAAAAGTCATTTTCTTATTCTCTCCTTTCGGCTGTTGGCTAGGGCTTCGGACCTTCTGCCTGGCAGCTTTACGGCCCCCAACGGGGCCGCCGTCAGCTTTAATATTTTTGTACGGTCAACCCGCCAAATTCGTTTTGATAGATGGTGTAAAAGTGGCCTTTGATTTCAACGTAGGCCCTTTCAAGATGCCAGGGGAAGTCCGGGTTTTCGACGCTTTCCAGAATTTCGATGTCCTTCAAGCACGGCTGGAAGCCGTATTCACGGTAAAGCGCCAACTGAATCATTTTAGCGTCTTGTGTTTGTTCTTTTTGTGTAGTCATTTTTAGTTCCTCCTTGAATGTATACCGCTATTCGGTATCTGTATCTTGATTACAGTTATATTATAACGTCGTTGATTATACTTGTCAATACCTTTTTTGATTATTTTTTTATTTTTTTTGGTGACAATCACACCGCTATGCGGTATAATGTAGACAACGGATAATGGAGGTGTAAAACATGGATAACAGTAAAGCTATAATCAAGGGGCTAATTGCTATGCGCTGCATGAGTTCGCAGGCATTGGCTGACGGCCTGGGGATTACGGTCCCCGCCGTGCGGAACAAATTGAGCCGTAACAGCTGGTCTATTAATGATTTGGTTAAGCTGGCGCAGGCCTGCGGCGTTCGCCTGGCGTTTGTAGATGATGCCGGGCGCGCCGTTCTGACGTTCCCCGCGCCGCCAGCAGATAGCGACGGCAGCCCCGCAGAGGGTAAATAATAACATTATAAGAGGATAGCAACGGCCGCACGCTGGCAGATGTTCAGCGGCGGCCGTTCTTCTTTATTCAGCAACATTTATAATATGTTAAGACGTTCACAAAAATATAATAATGTATCATTGACTTAATAGCATTTTTTAGGGTATATAATTCAAAACAAGATAATTAATATAATTTTATTGATGATTGGCAGTTTTTATTTGTCAATCTTTTTTTTATTGTTGGATTCTTGCAAATAAAGATTATTGATTGTATTTATATTATTGATGTTTACAAAATCTGTTGTGATTGATATTAATAATATATTATATATGGTTGTAACAAAAGTGTGACGTGATGTTTAAGATTAAAAGTTTATTAGCTAATACAAATACACCGACAAGAGGCAGACCACCGGCAATAGCAACAACGCCGCAGACGTTAGAGGATTGTGCGGCCCTGCTCAAACAGCAGGGCGCAGCCGTGGCCGTCCTGGCTGTGCAGGACCTGCAGGCCTATTGGCTCAAGATAATGTCAGACAACAAGGCCAGCAACAAGGATAAGCTAGCCGCGTCAAAGCTATATGCTGATAGTATAGGCGCGTTTGATAAGCAGACGCACGCTAACAAGGGCCCGGCTGTGTATCATTGGGGCGCAGCAGATGACGCAGTGATAGTAAACGATTGTTCAGAAGATGCTACCAAAACATAAACATAGATAGAACTTTTAACATAATCCTTATTATCGGACGTAAAATATTATCCTGCTGCTGCTGATTAGCTGGCGGTTCCAGATGTTGACGGCCTGGCTGATGATGTTAGCGGCAGGCGTTCGCCTGGCAGATGTTGGCGGCCGTTCCTGCGTGGCTCATGCGGCAGGCCTACCACGTTTTTATTTTTGTTTGGCGTGGGTTCTGATTGGTTGTTTGGCAGCGCTGGTGTTGGTGATTTCCCTGGGTTTTCGCAAAAATTGATTTTGGTTCTTGCCTTTCCCGCTGACATTGAGTGGGGGTGGGGCCCAAAAATTTCGCAGCCGCCGGGGGAGGTAAATACCAAAAATTACCAAAACGATTTTTTCAAGGGGGTAAACATGGAAAACATAATACAAATACCATATACTCCACGACCTGCATGGGCGAAGGTACTGCATAAGGAATTAAGCAGACACCGCTTTGCAGTAATCGTAGCACACCGCCGCTTTGGTAAGACCATCGGAATGGTGAATCACCTTATAAGGGATGCTTTGCAGAGCGACTTAATCAGTCCGCAGTATGCTTTAGTAGGTCCGTTCAGCGCACAGATGGAAATTATCGCGTGGGGCCCATTGAAGTATTACACAAGCGTCATAGAGGGCATCAAGGTGAATGAAACTAAAAAGTATGTTGAATTCCCCAGTAAAGTACCTGGAGCGCAGGGAGCGAGAATATATATCGTTGGTGCGAATAATCCCGACGCATTGCGCGGTACATATTGGGACGGCGTAATCCTTGACGAGTATTCGGATATGAAGCCGGAGATGTGGACGCAGATTATCAGACCTGCGATAGAGAATGGCGACAGAAAAGGCTATTGCTATTTTATTGGTACACCCAAAGGGCAGAACAACTTCTATGAGATGTACAAGAAGGCCAAGACGAACAAGCGTTATTTTGCGTATTTGTCGAACGTGTACGATAGCGGCATTATAGACGCAAAGAGCATAGAAGAACTGAAAGAGGATATGCCGGAGGTAGAATTCAGACAAGAGTATTTGTGTGACTTTAGCGTATCGGCGATTAATGAGCTTTTCAGTCTGGAAGAACTAGATAAGGCTTTTAATAGAGAGCTGACAGAAAAGGATATTCCCTATGATATGCCGCTGGTGCAAGGCGCAGATATAGCACGCTTTGGCGATGACAGAACATGTATATGGCAGCGTAAGGGACTAATGGTATATCCACGGCCGAGAGTTTATAAGAAGCTAAACACGATGCAGACGGCAGATTATATTGCTTTGGCAATGGATGAAAATAAAGCAGATATGACCTTTATAGACGTTGGCAACATGGGCGCTGGCGTAGTCGACAGATTGCGGCAGATGGGGTACACGGCGCTAAGAGAGATACCATTTCAAGGCGCGGCGATAGAGAATAAGCGTTATGAGAACATCAGAGCAGAGATGTACTTCAAACTGAAAGAGTGGATAGAGGCTGGCGGCGCTTTGCCGGAAGAACCGGGGCTAAGAGAAGAACTTGCAGTCATTCACTATAAGTATTCTAAGAATGGGCGTTTAATGTTAACGCCTAAAGAAGAAATAAAAGAAAAACTAGGACGTTCCCCAGACCTTGCAGACGGCCTAGTATTAACATTTGCAAGGAACGTTCCGTTAAGACAGTTAGGGCTTGATGATAGAAAGCCTAAAAAGCTAATGTGCAACACGGAGTATTCGATTATGGAGGCGGTTTAAAAATGGGTGGTATTGCAAAATTATTCGGTGGCGGCAACATGCCGACTATTGAGAAGGTGGACCCGGCCCCGACTACCGTTGCGACAAGCAGCGAAGTTGCGACCGGTAGCGACAGTAACAAGAAGAAGCGTAAAGGCTTTGCATCTACGCAGACAAGCACTATTGCTAGTGGCGTCGAGGGCGGCCGTAATACTTTAGGCTAAGAGGTAACAGCTTATGAACTTTCAAACGATAGCGGCGAGCAAGCCACAGGGAACACTTCCTAGTGACGGGGTGCCGCTGAAAAAGAACTTGCCGGACCGCCAACGTTTGGTGCGTAAGCTTAAAAGCATGTACGAAGATAGGCGAGATTGGGAGGACAGATGGAAAGAGATAAGAGATTATCAGCTTCCGTTTGTCGGTGAGTTTGACAATACGGCAGACAAGACCAATCCCGCACGCAGACGTGACTTAAAGATTGTGCACGGGGTAGCTTGGAGAGCGGCGCAGGTATTCGCCGCAGGCGTTATGAGCGGACTTACACCGCCGAGCCGCCAGTGGTTCAGATTTGCATATAGACGGCCGGAACTGAATACGAATGTTGAGGCTATGAAGGTGCTTGACACAAGACAAGAGATTGTATCAAGCGTGCTTGCAAAGAGCAACTTCTATAACAGCATCCATACTGTATATCTGGAATTGCCTTTTGGACAGTGCCCGATGGCTATATTCTACGACGCAGAAAACGGCGTGCGGTTCCAGACAATGACAATCGGTACTTATGCACTTGAAGCAGACGGCTTCGGCAAGGTAACTACTTTTGCAAGAAAGTACGATATGACTTTGCAGCAGCTAGCGGACTGCTTCGGCGTAGACGCTTTGCCCGACAATCTGAAAGGACTGTTAGACAATCAGACCAATCTTACTAAGAAGTATAAAGTCTGCTGGATGGTAGAGCCTAACAGTGATAAACTGCCTGGCTACATGGACAGACTGAATATGCCGTATAGAAGCGTGTACTGGTTGGAAAAGTCAGAGAGTGACGAATACTTGTATGTTGGCGGCTTTGAAGAAGAAGCAGTACCGGTAGCGCGTTATCTTGTCAGCGGCAATGAGGCATACGCAAGAGGCCCTGCGTGGTTTGCAGAAGGCGACAGTAAAATGCTGCAACTGCTGAAAAAAGATTATCTCACAGCAATAGAGTTAAAGATAAAGCCGCCGATGCAAGGCAGTCCAAGCCTTATGAATAACGGCGGTATTAACTTGATGCCTGGCGGTCTAACAGCCGTAGATGACCAGACGCAAGATATGGTAAAGCCTTTGTTCGCAGTTGACCTTGACTTAAAGGACGCGCAGGAAGAAATTATTCGCGTTGAGGATGCTATAAAGAGAGCATACAGTGCTGATTTGTTCTTGATGTTAGATAACCTTGATAATAGCCGCATGACTGCTAGAGAGGTTATGGAGAGAACGCAGGAAAAACTGCAACAGCTAGGCCCGGTGGTTGAGCGATTGCAGGATGAATTCTTAACACTGATTCTTCAACGTGTGTATAACATCATCGACAGAAGCGGCGGATTTCCTCCGGTGCCGGAAGAACTGCAAGACCTTTTGAGTGAAGAAGATGTAGAAGTGGACTATATTTCACCGTTGGCGCAGGCGCAGAAGATGAGCGGGCTTGTGAATATCGAACAGGCGATAGCACAGACCGGACAGATGGCGCAAGTATGGCCAGAAGTTACGAAGAAGATTAACCCGTTGGGTGCTATTACAAAATACTTTGAAATGCTTGGCGTGCCTGCAATGGCATTGCGTAGCGATGAAGAAGTACAAGAGATGCTTAAACAAGAGCAGCAGGAAATGCAACGGCAGCAGGAAATGCAGGAAGGCTTGGCAATGGCACAGGCTGCGGCTCCTGCGGCAGAGGCGGCCAAAAATCTTACTGCGGCGGCGAATGATTCCAACCCGGCTATTACAAGCTGGCTAGGCGTGCCGGGAGGTTGGGAATAATGAGCGAGCAGTTTAAATATAAATCCAATACAGGCGAGGATAGAAAGCAAGCACTGCTGACAGAGTACATGGTAAGAGAGCAGGCAAGAAGGGATAAAGAAGCCCTACTTGACCTGCTGGGGAGTGAAAGCGGACGCTGGTTCTTGATGCGTATGCTTGACGTAACCAAAGTAAACTCTATGTGCTTTACCGGCAATAGCAAGACTTTCTATAACGAAGGCCGCCGCGACGTAGGCTTAGGCATTATTAAAAGCATTTTAGCACTTGGGCTGCAAGGCATAGGGCTAAAACAGCAGGCTGAAATGGAGTATGCAGAATTCCAACTAAAGCTGCAAGAGCTGGCAGTGGAATATGTGGATAACAACAAGGAGGAATAACTAATGGGCGAGAACGGCGAAAATGCAGTTGTCAACGGCGAAGGCGCACAGCAACAGGCTGAACCCAATACCGCGGCACAACAGCAGCAGACAGAACCGACTACTACTAATGCAACTAATAATACAAGTGCTTCCGGCACTATTGCAGGGAACGGAAGTAATGGGCAAGGCACACAACAGCAGCCCGGCACAGTGAATTATGACTTTGCAGGAGTAGAAATGCCGGAAGGCTATGAGCTTAGTGCTGATGAGCAAGGACGCTTTGTAGATGTCATTAAAGGCATGAACCTTAGCAATGACCAGGCAAGAGCACTTGCAAAGTACGGCACAGAGTATGCAAGCCGTGTAGTGCAAGGCGTAGAACAGCTCCGTGCGCAAGAAATTGCTAAATGGGGTGACGAAGCTAAAACGGCACTGGGCGCAGACTTGGGCAAAGTACAGGGCCTTTGCGATACTGCCTGCCGTAAATTGGAGGCAATGTATCCGGGCTTGAACGTGCGTGAAGCGTTAGAAATTACTGGCGCAGGCAATCAAATTGCTATCGTGAGAGCATTTGCGAAACTTGGCGAACTGCTTGGCGAGGACCCCGGCTTGGCTGCACAAAACGGCGCGCAAGGCTTAAACGCTGCGCAAGGCATTGCAGCAAACATGTACCCGAAAACCGACTGGAGCAGGTACAAATAATTTATTAACTTTTAATTGAAAAACAGGAAGGATGATGAAACTATGGCTACTATTGGTTACTCCCAAACTATGAGTGACTTACGAAAGTATTTAACTCCGCAAGGCGCTATTGACCGCGTTATGGAAGTGCTTAACGAATCCAATCCTATTATGGAAGATATTCGGTGGATGGAAGGCGATTTGCCGATTGGTACTAAAACTACTATTCGTGCCAGCCTGCCTTCTCCATCTATCCGTCGTATTAACCGCGGTACTTCTCCGACTAAAGGCACTGTAAAGCAGCGCATTGATGTATGTATGCACTTGGAGGACCGTTCCTGCGTGGACGTTGAATTGCTTTCCGGCAAACCGAATCCGCAGGCTTTCCGTATGGCAGAGGATGATGCACACGTAGAAGGCATGGGCCAATACGTCGCACGTCAATTTTTGTACGGCAACTTAGATGAAGACCCGGACACTTTCAATGGTATTGCGGTACGCTACAATACTTTGACCGACGGCGGCAAAGGCACTCCAGGCCACCAGGTGATTTCCGCGGGTACCCCTGGTACCAACACCAACGCTTCCATCTACTTCGTAGATTGGGGCGACAGACGCGTAATGGGTGTATATCCTAAAGGCACCCAGGCAGGCTTGAAGACTGAGGACTTGGGCGAAAGTGATGTGTACGACGAGAACAACAAGCCGTTCCGTGCATTGCAGACCTTGTACTCTTGGAAGTGCGGCTTAGCGGTACAAAATGTTCGTTCTATTGTGCGCGTGTGCAACATTGATGTCCAAAAGCTTAACTCTTTGACTGACAGTGCGCAGCGCGAACTGATGAATAAATTCATCTTCGCAAAGAATCGTCTGCAAGACCCGAAAGCGCCGGTTGCGTATGTATCTGACGGGGTATACTCTTGGCTGGAGTGCTATTTGAACAACAAGAACAATGTTCATGTTACCCGTCAAGACTTTATGGACGCACCGCCTAAACTGTACCTTGCAGGTATTCAGATTAAGAAACTTGACTGCCAAAGCGAAACCGAAGCGGCAGTACAATAACCGGAAGGAGTGAATAACAATGATTTTTGACCAGCAAAATATGTACATGGATAATTCCTTGACCAGCAATGTAATTGCGAACGTTGGCGGCGGTGATGCGGCCGACCCGTTATTTCTTGTTATCACTGCGCCGACCGCCTTAGCTACTAGCGGCACTATCACTGCGGCACTGGAAACTTCTGACAGCGAAAGCTTCGGCACTAAAACTGTTGTGGCGACTTATACTCTTGCTGCCAGCAAAAAGGGTATTTTGGTTGCAGCTAAACTGCCGTATGGCATGAAAGCTTTTTCCAGATTGACTGTAAGCGGCGCAAGCGGCGGCAAACTGACTGCTGGCTTGACTGAAACTGTTCCGAACTGGCCGGGCTGATTTAGTACTTTAAGGGGAGGGCGAAAGCTCTTCCCTTTTTTAATAATCAAGGAGGAATAGTTAAAAATGCTTAACATTACCGATGTATGTAATATGGCGCTGGCTCATATCGCCAAAGGGCGTATAAGCAATATAGATGAGCAGTCGGAGTTGGCCAGACAGTGCAAACTGTTTTATGAGCCTACCCGCAAAGAGTTATTAAGAAGCTACACTTGGGGATTTGCAAAGCGCGTGAGCAAGCTTGCAGAACTTAGTATCGAATCTCCGTACTGGTCCCACGTTTACGCCTACCCCGAAAAGTGCCTTGCTGTGCGCAAGATATTTGACGCTGACACTGGCGCAATGATAAGGGCAGGCGAACAGCAGCAGGAAGAGTGGGACTTATATATGGCAAGTGACAACGTGCTTGGTATAGGCTGCAATATCCCTGCTGCGTGGCTTGAATATACCTATGACGTTGACGATGTGGAAATGTTTTCAAGTGATTTTTTGAGCGCGTTTACTCATATGCTGGCGTTTAATATCTGCGTACAACTGTCCGGCAACAGCGGCTTGCAGCAGACACAGTATCAGCTTGCAATGGCGGCTTTGCAGAAAGCGAAGTATACCACGGCAAGCGAAAAGAAAGAACTGCCGGACTACCCGAGCAAATACTTTGACGGGAGGGCGTAATTATGGCTAGTGGGTTAACACCTTATTATTTATTGCAGCCTGCGTTTACCGGCGGCGAAATCAGCGCCGAAGTTGCAAACCGCGTTGATTTAGATAAGTATCAGTTTGCGGTCCTGCAAGCCTATAACTGCCTTATCAAGCCGCACGGTCCTATTTATCGCAGACCAGGTATGAAGTATATGGCACGAACAAAATATAGCGATAAAGCGTGCATCCTGGTACCGTTCAACGGCGCAGACAGCACCGACTATCTTTTGGAGATTGGCGAGAAATATATAAGAGTGCATAAGAATGGACTTTATATAAACATAGAAGTTATGACACCGTACACGGCAGATATGCTGCAAGATTTGAGATTTGTACAAAGCGCAGACACTATGTTTATTGCAAGCGGCAAATATCCCGTGAAACAGCTTGCAAGATATTCAGACACTGACTGGCGCTTTGCTGATTTTGAAATTACGGATATGTATTTCGACGAATCAACCTCACTTGAAAATTATAGCGGCATAAGTTATACAGTGCCTGGCACTTATCAATTTCAGCCGACTGTTACCGGCGAATATCAGATTGATATAGCCGGTGCAGGCGGCGGCGGTGGTGGTGCCGTTACATGGAAAAGGCACGGAGAACACCAAGTTTATAATTATGCCGCCAAAGGTGGCGACGGCGGCAGTGGTGAACGCATTATAAAAACTATAACGCTATCTAAAGAAACAAGTTACACGATTACAGTCGGCGGCGGTGGCAGCGGCGGTGCTTATGCTTATAGTGCAGGCAACTACGAAGATACAACAGCTACTAGCGGCACTAAAGGCGCAGACAGTACGGCGTGTGGACTAACAGGCAGAGGCGGCGGCGCAGGTGGTGCTGCCAGTCGCAGGTATGGTAAGGATGGTTATTATTCTAATGCTGGCACGCAGGGCATAACATACGGCGAAGGTGGCGGTGCGGCAGGTGGTGCAGGCGGTAGAAAGGGCGGTGTGAGTGGTAAAGCAGGCGCTAATGGTTGGGTAAAGATTTTATATACCGGCAATAAAGAATTGACACCTTCGGGAACTCAAGGTGATATTACCTTATCGAGCAACAAAAACATTTTTACTAACAGCAAGCCGGGTGCGTATATCAAACTTAAACAAGAGATTGCAAGTAAGACTGTATCAACCAGCAACGGTACTACGGAAAGAGTGCGCGTAGGCGAAAATTGGAAGGTTATCAGTCACGGGACCTGGAGCGGCAGTTTTGCTATAGAAAAGAGTGACGATGGCGAAAGTTGGAAGGAATACAGGAAATATACTTCTAAGGACGACTATAATCCGTCTGAAAGCGGCAGTGTAACAGAGCCGGTGTTTTTAAGAGCGGTATGCACTATCAGTAGTGGTACTTGCACTGTTGATTTAACAGCAATGGCCTACAATGCGGAAGGCGTTGTAAAACTTACTGAAATCACCAGCGACAGCACGGCAAAAGCTCATGTTGAAAAAGAGCTAGGCTCAACAGATATGACTACTAATTTCTTGTGGGGCGCATGGAGTGAAGAATTCGGCTACCCGCAAACACTTTGCTTTTTCCAGGACAGACTATGTTTTGGCGGCACGAAGAAGCAGCCTTACATGGTATGGATGAGCAGAACCGGTGACTACGGCAATTTCAGTGTAGAGAAAGCCAGTGGCGCTGTTACCGATGATAGCGCAGTAGCACTTGCGTTTGTAAGCCGCAAGCAGTTTAAGATTTTGCATTTGATAGCAAGCACCGATTTAATTGTCTTGACCGCTGGCAACGAATGGACAGTAAGCGGCAGCGATACTGTAACCCCATCTAAAGCCGTTCCCAAAATGCAGACTACACGCGGATGCAGCACTGTTGAGCCGTTGATGATTGGCGGCAGAATCGTGTTTGTACAAGGACGTGGAAGCACTGTAAGGGATATGGCATATAGTTATGAAACAGACAGCTACGGCGGCAATGACTTAACATTGCTGGCAAAGCATATCATAGAGAATGTACAGATTGTCGACAGTGCATATAAGCAGGAACCCGACAGCACTATATACTTTGTGAGAAGTGACGGAACTATGGCTTGCTTATCCTACATCATGGAACAGAAAGTATATGCCTGGTCGACGATAGAAACGCAAGGTAAGATTGAAGCTGTGGCAGCAGTGCAGGAAGGTGACGAGGATATTATTTATCTTGTAGTGCAACGAGAGATAAACGGCGTGACAGTACGCAATATCGAGTATCTGGCAAAGAATCCTGCAAAGAGCAATAATCCCGACGATTATATTATGCTTGATAATGCTATTGAGTATAGCGCTGCTGAAAAGAGCAGTGGGGAAACGGAGATTGATGCAGCAGAGCTGGCAGGTGAAAAAGTTACTGTTATCGGTGACGGAAGAATGTATAGCGGACTGACAGTAAGCCAGGACGGCACTGTGACGCTCCCGGCGGCCGTACAACACGCTTTTATTGGCTTGCCCTATAGAAGTATCGTGGAACTTCCAAACGTCGAAATTAAGACTGGTGACGGCACTATGCAAGGACGCAAAAAGCAGATTAGTAATTGCATCCTGCGTTTAAGTAATTCTCTTGGCGGCATGGTCGGGCCGGATATAAATACTATGGACTTGATGAACTTTGATGAGCAGAACGCAGTGAGCGATATTAAATTATTTACCGGTGACAAGCATATGACTTTGCCTATTGGCGGCTTTAATAACGAAGGCAGAGTGATTATCGTTACGGATGAGCCATATCCTTTTAACTTGCTGGCGGTAGTGCGGGAGGTGTCTTTCGGTGGCTAAGAAGTGGACAGTTGAAATACTTGATAATAAGTCAAAAGAAAATGTCGTGCCGTTGATTGAAGAACTTATGCAAGATATACGGCCGCATGATAAGGAAGATTTGGAAGCAAGCAGCGACCCGGTATTCGTGCTTATCGGCAGTATCAAGCTTGACGAAGAAACAAGGGTGTACCGTGGTGAGGACGGAAAACTGCTTGCGATATTCGGCAAGGGCGTTATGGAATGGGGCGCACCGGGGCGCGGAATCTGGATGGTAGGTACGAACGAACTTTACAACGGGTACACAAAGAGCCTGCTTTTCAAGGAAGCGAAAAGAGTGCTGAATGAATGGGTACGCAAGCATGGACTGCTGCACAACATTGTTTATGAGAAGAACTGCACTAGCATTAACTATTTAAAACACATGGGAGCGATATTTTTGGTAGAGCCTAAAATAGGTTGGGACGGCAAAAAGTTTTATCAGTTTTATATTCCATACAGGAGGGAGTGAACATAATGGGCACACTTGGCATTTTAATGGGGCTGCAAACTGTTATGCAGTTAAGCGGGCAGCATCAGCAGGCCAAACAGCAGGAACAGGCATATAAAGCGCAGGCGCAGGCTGCACAGCAGAACGCGGCTATTATGAGCCGCCAACGTGAGCAGCAGGCAGAAGCGTATGCGCAGAAGCAAAGCCAGCTCAACGATAGAATGAGGCTTGCAAGAGGGCAGGCGCTGGCGGCGGCCGGCAGCAGCGGCCTAACCGACAGCGGCAGTGTTGCTGATATTCTTTCAAGCAGCGAGGACGCTTACAAAAAAGACAGTATGAATCTGTTGCAAAATCAGCGTAATGATGCGTGGAACACTTATGTAAACGAGGTTAATTATCGCAACCAGGCAAGCGCATATAATGCGGCGGCGAAGAACGCTAAAGCCAACGGCAAAATGCAGATGTTTAGTACGCTTGTAGGTGCGGCGGCGAACGCTTACTCTAAAGGCATGATTGGCGGCAGCAAGGGAACAACTACGGTAAGCAGTGACGATTGGTACGATGCTAACAGTGATTTCAATCTTCCTGCTAGCAATATGAACGGCTTTAATCTTTACAACCAGGCAAAGAAGAATAACCCATTCATGGACAATACAGGCTTTACTAAATGGAGCTGGTAAGGGAGGTACAGTATGAAGATTGCAGGTTATCAAGGCAGTGTTAATTTGGGCGCTGGCGGCGGTGCGACTGTCAAAGTATCAAGTGACCTTAACGCTTATGGCAGCGGCGGTAAAGGACTTGCCGCTATTGCCGGTGCCGCCAACAAATGGGCGGTAGCAGTAGAAGCACAGCAAGAGGATGAGGACAAACAGTCTATCCTTAACGCTATGGATATATTTAATAAGAGCCGCTATAACATCATGTACAACGATGAAAGCGGCCTTATGAATACGAAATTAGAAGGCACTGCCGGTGCAGGCGCAAGCTACACAGAGCAAATAAATAAAGCAAGGCAGGATGTATTAAGTAATACCAAACTGCACAGCCAAAAGAATCAGCTTGCATTAGACCATTTAATGTATCAGAGCGCACAGCAAGGCTTCCAGACTGTCGACCAATACGAGCAGAAGCAAAAAGAAGCAGTCACTGATTTACGCTATGACAATAATATTCAGAACTCCTGCGAGTTTGTACAGAAGAACTGGAATAATCCGCAGGCACTGCAAGATGAGATTATTCGTACACAGTTACTGACAAGCGCTATATATGGCAAGCGTGGCGCAGAGTTTATCGAATCTAAAAGCAGAGCCAACATTGGGCAGGTGGTAGCAAGTGCCGTCGGCGCAAGTATCACCAACGAAGATTATGGCACTATGCGTAACATCATGGATAAGTACGGTAGTTATCTGACTGCCAATCAGCGAGCGGCTTTTGAAAAGGTGGCATACGATAAAGAGAGCAGCGCTTTTGAAAGAAATACCGCTAAAGATTTGTATGCTAAATATGGCGACAATGAAGAAGCGGTACGCAAAGAACTTGAAGGCATGAAAGGATTTTCAGAGGGTGGCAATGAATTTGACAATCTTGTTGTTGCAATAGGCGGGCAGGAAAGCGGCGGCAATTATAACGCCAAGAATGGCCGTACAGGCGCAAGCGGCAAGTATCAGATTATGCCGGATAACTGGCCTAGCTGGAGTCAAGAAGCAGGCTTGCCGGCAGGTGCAGAAATGACACCGGAAAATCAAGAGATTGTAGCACGTTTTAAGTTAAAACAATACTATGATAAATACGGTGCACGTGGCGCGGCTATTGCATGGTACGGCGGTGAAGGCGCGTTAAAATATAGCGCGGGCGCTATGAATCGCAAACAAGGTAACGGCGACGAACCCAGCATTAACGAATATGCAGACAGCGTATTGGCAAGAATGGGTACAGGACATAGCACCCACAACATGAGCCAGGATGAGCAAGACCGTATTATGAAGCAGTACCGCACTATTAAGGCAGACCATGACAGAATAGAAACTTACAAAAAGAACAAACTTTTTGAAGGAATAAAGAGTGAGATATTTAGTATGTTTAATAACGGCACAAGCTATAGTGATGCTATGGCGTGGGCTACTAACCAGGCAGGCAGTGACCCCGACAAGTACGTAACGTATCGTAATGCGGTGGTGGCGATATACGGACCGCAAGGCAGAAGCGGAAGCAGTGGTAGCGGCGGACGTGAAGCCATAGCTAAACTTGGCAGTGACGGCAAAGAGGCCGTAATCTCTATGCTTGAAGCAGGTAGATTTAAATCTAAGGCAGAGTTTTTAGCTTTTGCAAGAAGTCACGGAGCAACTAATTCTGATATGAATTCATTGGACAAGTCTTATGATAATTGGTTGAGTGGCGCAGGCGAATATGCGTATGATTGGGACGGCCTTTGCAGGTACGCAATGGGTGGTTCTTCTAACAATAAAGTAAAACAAGGACTGAAGATATTCGGCAAACAGTGGGTACGCACGTATCGCGCCGAGCACAACGGCATGAACCCGGATGAATCAGTATTGGTTGACGCTATGAAGCAAGCTATAACTACACGGACTTTTGGTACTTACGTAACAAAACCGGGCTTTTTGTGGGATAGCACAAAGACTTTTAGCGGTAATGATGCACTGTTAGCAAAAGCAGGTATAGCCAGAGTTGAAAAAATTGCTGACGATTGGTATCACGTCACATACTTTGACGGCAGCGACGGCAATGTCAACGGCGGCTATCTTGATGAGGTTATGAACGGAGATTATTAAATGAGCTGGGAAGATAACGAAAAAGAATTTCAAAGACTGCGAAATGAAAAACAGGATTGGTACGATGGCGGTTATGCAACAGGCGCAGACAGCAATTTAACTCCTGCTGAAACTCTAGGCTATTATGACCTGCAAAAAATGAGCGACGATGAGTACAATAAGTTTTCGCAGGCAGTACAGAGCAATAGCTCACCGACGATTGATACTAGCAGCATTATCAACGACGATAAGCCGGGCATAGGCACTGCCGTAATGAACGGCCTTAAAGGTTCGGTGCGTGGCTTATTCGGTGCGGCTAAAGCGGCCGTTGACGCTAATATTGAAGCTCATAAGGGTGACAAGAATGTTGTTAAAGAGTATGACCAATCAGAGAACATCAGCAAGGCTTTAGGCTATGTCACCGATGAGATTTTGAAGCGCGAAGAAGTTAAGGCTGATACGGCGGCTGGGCAACTTGGTTATGATTTGGCCGAAAACGGTATTCAGCTTTTAGCACAGCTTGCGCTGACTAAGGGTGTAGGTGCTGCCGGTGCAGGCGCAAAAACTGTACACGCTATCAGTATGCTTTATAATGGTGCAAATATCAGCGGCGAACAATACCTGCGACTGCGCAAAGAGGGCGTAAGCGCAACCAGAGCAGCGGAGGCAGGCTTGCTGAACGCAATCCCGCAGGCGGTATTAGAAGAACTGCCGCTTGGCAGACTGCTTAAAAAGATGCCTGCCGGTAGCGGACTGAAAACTAAGATATGGGAAGTTACCAAACGTGGCCTTGAAGAAGGTGTTACCGAAGCATTACAGGAATTCCCGGAGCAAGCTACAGACTTATGGGCAAAGAACCCCGGCGCAAGCACTGCCAAACTTGCAGAGAAGTGGGGCGAGAACTGGCAGCAGAACTTGAAGGAAGCAGGATATAGCGGCCTTATCGGTGCTATTCTTGGCGGCAGTGTTAGCGGCGTAAGCGTTGCCGTTGACAGTGCTGTTGAGCACGTCGCTTTGAAAGCCAACGAAGAACGCAAGGCAAAGTTAGTAGCAGATGCTGAAAGAATCAGAGAAACAGGCATTAACCCGGAGCGTGCGGCGGCTGAAATTGAAGCGAACAATCCTAACTTTGAGGACGATACTATTACTGTATCAGCACAGGATTTGGAAGGCTACAAGCAGACCAGCAGCAACAATAAACTTTATGAGGAATTAGGAATTACCGAAGAAGAACTCGGAGCGGCTGCGGAGCTTGGGCAGGATATAGACATTAGTCGCGGCAAGTTTACGGCGGCAATGGCTAAAGATAATGCGCTGTTTGAAGCTACGAAAGACAATATGTACTTTGACAGCAACGGCGAATTGTCGGACGGCGGCGCAAAGACACGTAAAGAACTGCGAGAAGGTTATAACTTAACTAGGCAGGCAAGTACGGAGCTTGACGCAGAACTTGACGCTATTGTTGACAGTGCTACTAAAGCAGGTATGAATAAATCTCATGCCGGCAATTTGCGCTTAGTGCTGGAGAGCCGCGCGCTTATTGCAGACCCCGAAAATCCTGCTGCATGGCTGCAAAAGAATAAGCTGCGCTTTGAAGATGGCGGCAAAGCTAAACAAAAGAATGGCTGGTTTAGCAAGGGAGGAGTGCTTAAAAAAGAGCAATTCTATACTACTAATATTACCGGAAATGAGATGGGACACTATTCAGATTTGAAGAGCTTGCAGAAAAAGGCTTTTGCATGGTATAGGGACAACTTGCAAGGCACGAGCGTTCATAATAGTGTATTGGGTGATATTAGAATAGATAAAGGGTATCAAGAAAATAATATTAAATTTGGCACAAGTGGCAGAAAGAAAATGGAACACACTTCCGCTAAAAAAGAAAAACTTTTTGCATTGCGCTATTTACGTGAAATTATGGAGAATGGTAATTTCGTTACAGAATCTGCGCCGCAAAAAGAAAAACATTCAGACGAGAATTTTTATTATATTCATTCTGCACTGAATGTTAATGGTGAAAAACGTTATGTAGTTGTTACAGTAAGAGAACATAATGATAAATCATTATCATATTATAATCATAATGTTTTTAACGAAAGTGAGTATAAAAAAATAGAGGACGCGTTCAAGCCCTCGGGTTCCGAGCAATTCAAGGCTCAGCCCAGTATCTCAAACAAAACGTCCTCTTTTGCTGATAGTGTATCACAAAAAGCAGATAATTACAAGCAACAAAAAATTGTCAATGGTACACTGAAAGATAAAGGCATGATTTCCCCAATGGATGATGGTACTTATGTTATCACGCTTTTTAAGGGCGCAGATGCAAGTACAGTTATCCACGAAACAGGACACTACTTTGTGGAAACCATGATTAACGAAGCATTGGCAGACCCCAGCAACACAAGACTAAACGCTGATGCGAAAAAGCTCATGGAGTACGCAGGCATTGACGCTGACACATGGGCAAGCGGCGATGTTGAAGCAAAGAGAGCCGGGCATGAAAAGCTGGCAGAAGCATTTGAAACCTACATCATGGAAGGCAAAGCGCCCTCTGTCGGCCTGCGTGGAGTGTTCCAGAGATTCGCTAATTGGTTATCAGCTATTTATAGTAAGATAGCAAGAAGTGAAAATGCGGCAGAATTAACGCCGGAAGTACGGCAGGTATTTGACAGAATGTTGGCGTGCCGTGAAGAAATTGAAGTTATGGCACGCATGGAAGGCATGTTCGGCGGCTTGCCAAAAAATATAACATCCAAGTTATCAGACCAAAACAAAAAGACCTTGCAGGATAAAATCTTAAAGGCTAAAGACAAGGCCGTGGATATTCTGACAAGGCGAGCAATGGCCGATTTCAGTGCAAAGCGCAGAGCTGAAAAGGCTGCCTTCATCGAAGAAATACGACCGCAGATTGAAGAAGCAGTAGCATGGGAACTTGTCAATCGTGCAAGACACCAGGTAGGTTATGAGTTTGGCAAGGATGTTAAGGCCATTGATTCGCACTTTATAGACGATGAGCACGGCATGGCTCATGCTAATAATTCAGACGCTCCGTGGCTCAAAAGAAAGCTTGCCAATCCTGCAATTATAGCAAGAAAGTACAGGCACGTTTTAGGAAGTGTACTGCCAAACTATAATGATATGCTGAACGATACCAACGCCAGCATTGACGATATACTCAATCCGATAGTTGAATATCTGCAAGCAGAAGTCGACACATACGGCACACTTTCTAAAGAGCGTGTTGCAAATGCTGAAGATATGCTGGTTGCAATGTTTAGCAAGTCGAGGCAGAAAACTGTTACCAATCCCACATTTGTTGTTGATGAGCATGGCATGGCTCATGCTAACTTCAAGCAGAAAATCAACGAATGGGAAACAATCGAAGCTAATCCGCGTAGGCTTGCAAGAAAATATATTTATGGCAATGAACGCATAAACTATAACGAACTATTAAAAGATACAAACGGAGCTATTGATGATATTTTAAATCCTATTGCTGATAGAATAGAAAGTGAGCTTGCGGAATATCAAGATACAGTCAAGAGTGAACGTGCGTTTTTTATCAATGGCAAGTGGGGCTACTTCGCCGCAACCAATAGAACGGAAGGCAAGTATGCAAACGATTTTGCAGGCATACCGGACCAGAGTGCAGTCTTGGTTGACTTCGGCGAGATGGGCAAGGATGGGAAACGTCACTGGACTAAGCGAGCTTTAGAGCAGGCGGATATTGAAGGCCTTGTATTCCATGAAGCAGGCGACAGTATTCGTAATGTCAACTGGGTATCAAGATACGTTCATGACTACGGCAGCATAAGCGACTTGACCAGTAAAAAAGGACGAAGGAAAATTGCCGAAAAGATTGCAAGGGGCGAAGATATAGCAGACTACTACGATTTGCGTAGCACTGGTTTAGATTATGGCGATGCCGAAATCAAGGCAGACTTTAAGCATATTGTAGATGAGCTGGACAGACTGCAAGCCTTGAAACATAGACTTGAAACAGACCCCGAAGGTGTCGACCTGGTAAAAGAAAGTAAGCGCAACCAATTATCGCAGGAGCAAAAAGAACTCTTTGACCAGATAGCAGAGGAAAACGGCTATGCCAGCGGCTATGAAATGGCAAGAGAGATTGTCGAAGGTTATACCGTCAATGAGAATGAGGGTAGCGACGTGCAGGATAACTGGGCGAGAAACTACATTCGCAACGGCGGTGACAGAGCAAAGCTCAAAAGCGAAGAAGGCTTGAAAGAGATTGCTGAAACTTTGGTAGAGGGTGAGCAGCTTACAGAGCTTAACGAGCTTAAAGCCTTGAAGCACGAGCTTGAAACTAATCCGGATAAAGTCGACCTTGTGGAGATGAGCAAAAAGCGTGCCTTGTCTAACGAGCAGAGAGAACTGTTTGACTGGGTGGCTGACAGTTTGGGCTATGACAGTGGCGATGCTATGGCGCAGGATATTTTGACTTCACCGAGCGAAAGAGCTATGGTACGTCAAGAGATTGACAAGGCTGTGAACCGCAGATTCCCCGACTTCATGCAGGAGCGTGAGCAGGCAAGAGAAGCGGCAAGGGAAGCACTCTATAATGACGAGAGCGGCGAAGTGGTGGCACTTGAACAACAGCTTATTGATGAGGCACTCAACGAAATAAGCGACAAGGATATTAAGCAAAAAGAGCGTGAGAATATTGCTAAAGTGCGGAAGCAGAACGCAGACAATTTTGCTAAACGCTATATTCAGACTTTGCCAGCAGGCGAAGTTATGAAGCCGAGAAGATTTGCTATGGCAGAACGCAGAGCGGCGGCTAATGCAAACAAGGCTGCTAAAGCCGGACTTTTGGAAGAAGCGGCTATGTATAAGCAGCAGCAGATGATTAATCACGCTTTGTATCGTGAAGCAGTCAAGGCCAAACATCAGATTGAAAGCGCAAGAAAGTACGTCAAAAAGCAGATGCACAGCAAGAAAGAAGTGTGGGGAACAGAGCAGCACTTCTTCCAGATGTGCGCATTGCTGGAGCGTATGGGCTATCACCGCAAGGACTTTAACACCAACGGCAGAGAAGTGCAGCCGCTTAGCGATTACATTGCAGAGATGCAGGCAAAGTACGGTGACGAAATTATTTCTATGCCGGAGTTTGTTTTGAACCCGAATAATGATTTGACCAATGCACCGCAGCTTAGCCTTGCGAACTATATGGACGTTATCGACGCACTGAAAAACATTCGTGCTATTGCAAAGCAGGATACGCAGATGAACAAAATCGCCGCCGGTGAAGCCTTTGAACAGGTTAAGGCTGACACGATAGCGCACCTGCAAGAATTGCCGGTAGAGTATGAGGCGGAGATTGGCAGCGACAGCAAAAAGAGCCTGCGTAAGCGAATTGTCGAATGGCCTAAAAACTTCATGGCTACGCTGCGTAATGCTGATAACTTCTTCTTGATGATGGATAATTGGACAGAAGGTTATTTTACTAGGGAATTTTACAACAAAATCAACCATTGCGCAGATATGGAAAGCACGATGCTTGAAGGTTATCAGAAGGAGCTTACAGATGCTTTGCAGAAATGGGAGCCAGACAAAGAAACCGGCATTGCGCACGATAAAAGAATTTACTACGAAGAACTTGGCGGCAGTGCAGATAAGCATGCTTTGATTGCTATGCTGTGCAACCTGGGCAGTGATAGTAATGCTGCAAGGCTGTGTTCGCAAAAACCGGTAGGCGTAAAGAATTCTGATATATGGGTGGAAGAATCGGAGCTTATAGGCAAAGAAGAAGCAATGCTGCAAACCAAACAAAACCTTATAGAGTTTTTGTGCAAGCATCTGACTAAAGCAGATATTGCCTATGCCCAGGCGCGTATCAATGCAGCAAGTAAATTCTGGCCTATGCTGGCAGAAGTCAACCGCAGAACAAAAGGCTTTGAGCCGCCGAAGATTGAAGCGTCGCCGCTGGTGATGAAGCTTGCAAGCGGTGAAAGCGTGGTATTTGAAGGTGGTTACTTCCCGTTGGAGCGTGATACACGTACCGGCAGTATGCCCGGTAAATTCGACAGAATCGACAGTACCGAAGAAGGCAGCAGACCGCCGCAGCGGACTTTGGCTACTAATACCGGTTCCAGCAAGGCGCGTACTGGCGGCAAGTATCCCGTCGACTTATCGCGCGGCAGTGAGGTTACGGCGGTGAAAAGCACTATTCATGATATTTGTTATCGTGAAACAATGCTTGATTTCAGAAAGATACTGAACGATGAGGATATTTACCGCAACATGGTTGAGCGTTTAGGCGATACCAACGTAAGACTTTTGAGAGAGTTTTTGCAGGCTTGCGCTAATCCGTACGGCAATAAAACAGCATATATGGCAGAGAATCTGTTTACGAAAGCCGCCAACGCTTTACGTAATATCGCAACAAATACGGCTATTATGCTTAACTTCAAAACGGCAATGCAGAACTTTTCTAACATCCTGCTATATGGTAATAGTGTAGAAGGCTTTACTCATGCCGACGCTTTCAGAGCCTTGTACCGTGGCTTTACAGGTGAAGGCAGGGCAGAAGTAGATGCGATTTGTGCAAAAAGCGTGTTTATGCGTGAACGCATGGAAGTACCAGACGTTACATTGAGAGATATTCAGAATCGTTCCGACCTTAACTCAATTGAGAAAAAGACGCTGAAATATGGTGCAATGCTGTTAGGCTACACTGATATGATGACTGCAAAGCCGGTATTTGCAGAAGCATACATGAAGAAAATCAACGAAGGCAAGACGGAGCAGGAAGCACTAGACTTTGCGAACGCTGTTATTCGGCGCACGTTAGGCAGCAGCCGAATTCATGATGTATCAAGTCTGCAACGTGGCAGCGGCTTATTCAGACTGTTTACGATGTTCCAGGGATTTTTCAACACACAGTTTAACCAATGGGACAGAGAAGCACATATCGCCAAAAGGTTATGGAATAGCGGCGAGAAAAAAGAAATGGCTGAACGGCTGATTGCTTTCGTTACCGCTAAATGGTTAGGCGTATGCTTGCTGAACGTAGCTATTGCAGAGCTTTCTTTGACCGCGCCTTTTGAGAAAGACAAAAAAGACGATTGGAATAATCTTGCAAAAGAGCTTATCAACTACCCGTTGTCTATGGGCGGTCCCGTCGGGCAAGCGGCGAACGTTGGTGTACAGAACTTGCTAGGTATGAGGAACTACGGCTACAGACTGACTGCGGCGCAAGGCTTGATTGACAGAGGCTTTACTGTTGCAAGACGCTTGAACGACGTTGCGGAAGGCAAGAAAGAACCCGGCGAGTTAATAGAACAAGCAGCATATGTCGGCGGCGCATATCTTGGTATTCCCAGTGGTATCTTTAATATCATATTCAACGGCATAGATATTGCTGCTGATGATATGGACTTTGAGCTGCAAGACATTTACAAACGCAGGCCAAAAAGCGAACGCAAAAAAGATTGACAAAAATTTCACAAAGTAGCATAGATACGAACCTTTGAAAATGAATGTATAATTAGTTAAAGTGATTTTATTAAAAGTAGATATATTTTTATATATCTACTTTTTCTTTTGGCAAAATAATAAAAGGAGGGGAGCTATCATGATTGCTCATGTAGATAACAGAATCACATATAACGGCAATGGAAATGCAACAGAGTTTGCGTATCAGTTTAAAATTTTAGACCGAACAGACATTAAAGTTATGCTGACAGACGCAGACGGCAAAGAAAAACTGCTGACTAAAGATTATTATGTTGATGTTGAAAAAAGCGTTGTACGTTATCCAGGTTACGCAGTTGGCGCTGAAGTGCCGGAGAGCGAAAGACCGGCGGTATTGCCGACGGGCTGGAAACTGACGATTTACAGGGAAGTGCCGGTGACGCAGGAAACAGACTTGCCCGACCAATATCCTTTTAACCAGGTTGAGGCTATTGGTGACAAATTGACGATGATTGCGCAACAGCTTACCGATACTACCGGCAGAAGTTTGAAAATCGGTGTAAGCAAAAGTACTGATATTGATACTGTAATCCCGTGGGAGAACGGCAAGAGCTTTAGAATTAGCGACGACGGAAAAACTCTTGAATTGTCGGAAGACCCGGCAAAGGTTTTGCCATTGGCGCAAGGTGTTTACGCGCAGACTCAAGCACAAGCACAGAGTGCCGCTGCAAGCGCAACTGCGGCAGCAAAGAGTGAAGATAGTGCATTCAAATCAGCAGGCGTAGCAGGTAACAGCGCACAGTACGCGAGCTTATCTGCTGCAAGCGCTTCTGAAAATGCGGAGCTGACGAGTGGTTATAAGCAGGAGGCATTAACCGCCAAGGCTGACGCTGCGGCATCTGCAACCAACGCGAAGGCAAGCGAAGCCAATGCAAAAACTAGCGAAAACAACGCAGAAGCCAGCAAGGAAGCAGCTCAATCTGCTGCTACTACTGCTAGTAACTTTGCAAACGCTTCAAGAAGTAGTGCAAACGAAGCACGAACTTACAGGGACAATGCTAAGAATTATAGTGAAAATGTTAATGTATTTATTCCTAGTGTGTCCTCTGCTGGTGTGTTAAGCTGGACGAATAAAGCTGGTCTGACCAATCCTGCAAGTGTGAACATCAAGGGTGCAAAAGGTGATACAGGTACTGCTGCGTCTATCACGATTGGTAGCGTGACTACAGGGGCAGCAGGTAGTAATGCAAGCGTTACCAATAGTGGTACTGCTAGTAATGCTGTGTTGAACTTTATGTTGCCCAGAGGTAAAGATGGCAAAGATGGTGGCATTACTGTTGATGCAGCACTTAGCGATACCTCTATCAACCCTGTGCAGAATAAAGTTGTAAAAGCTGCTATTGATTCCGTTGCTGCTAGTGTGCCTACTAAAGTATCTGACCTGCCAAACGATGCAGGTTATTTGACACAGCATCAATCGCTTGCTGATTACGCTAAAACGTCGGTGGCTAACACTTGGACAGCAGCGCAGACGTTAAACTTTTTGTCGGTATATCACGAAAAGTATCCTATATACATCGTAACAGGTACGAATGATACGCCGATTATATCTGCAATGATGTATAAGGCAACTAATAATTTCACACTTGATTTAGGTGCTTTGGCAATGAAAGTTGATAAGTCACAAATCTCTGTATTTAGTGCGTACTTTACAGCGGATGCAGACTATGCATTGACTATCACTAACTGTGGAACTGTTAAGTATATAGGGTCTGCATCTGATGTAGCTATTACAAGCTCCGGTTTGCTTTTAAACATTATGATGGTAAAAGATGCCAGCAATAATCTGACCAGCATCGTGCAAGCTAATAAGTTATCGTAGAGGTGGTAATATGGGCTTAAACAGAATGATGATGAAAAATGGTGAAGTAAAGGTTGTAGATGGCAGCAAGAATTGGAGTTTTGATGAAACAGATAATAAAACAATAGCTTTTACTGTTCCACCGGGGATTAAGAGAATCAAAGTAGAGGCAACTATTGATAGAAATGATGGTGAGCCTGATGCATCCAACTATGCTGGCATAAAGAATACATCAACCAATAAAGTTTGGGGTGCGGGTTGGTCTTATACTGGACCTGATGGTGAAATCGAAGATTTAGCAGATATTGATTCCATTGTAGGTGTAACCCCGAATAAAACCTATAGCTTGCATTTTGACTGTTATTACACAAGTGGTGTGACTTTTTCATGGGGTAAAGCAATAAATGCGATGACACCTACAGTTGAAGATTATTAAGCAAAGGAGAAACAAAATGCAAACAAAATATAAACACAAAGACCAAACCTACTCTAGCATTTACCCACTTTCAGAAGCCTTAGGCAAAGAGGGTATTTTCATCCCACTATCAATCAGCGATGAATCCTTAGCAGAATTAGGCGTAATCATCACGCATGAGGAAGAACCCTTAGAAGTAATTAAGCAACGCAAGATTGCGGAGCTTAAATATCAGCGTGATAAAGCAGAGGTTACTCCCATTGAATACAATGGACATAGTTATGACTTTGATAGTAAAGCCCGTGACAGAATCAGCGCTGCAATTATTGCGCTGGAACTGCAAGGCGAGGGAGCTACAATAGAGTGGACCACGGCAGATAATGCCGATACGCCAGTAACTGCTAACGATTTAAAGATGATTATTGCTGCCGTGGCGGTGCGCTCAAACAAACTGCATACTGCGTATCGTGTAACAAAAGAAAAAGTTGAGGCAGCAACTACGGCAGCAGATGTAGAAGCCGTGATACTTAAAGTTTAATTATAGGGGTGTAGCAGATGATAGAACAATCTTTAGATGCGGCGTTGAACTCCGTGATTAACGTTGTGTTCGGTGGCGTAATAACGCTGCTAATTACCATGTACCGCCAAAAGAAAAAAGAAAATGACGCGCTGAAAGCGGGGCTGCAAGCGTTGCTCCGTGACAGAATAATCCAGGCATATAATCACTACGTCCAGGATAAAGGCTGGATACCAATCTATGCCAAGGAAAGCATCGACGCTTGCTACAAAAGTTATGAGGCGCTGGGCGACAATGGCGTGATTGACAGTCTGATGGAGCAGTTAAATGAACTGCCTAACTATGATTTAAAAGAACATGATGAAAAATGTAAGGAGTGTAAGTGTCATGCGTAAAATAATTAATATGTTAAAGAAGAACGACAACGCTTACAGCGTAGGCAGAATCTGCGCTGTGATTGGCTTTGTTGTTTGGGTATTGGTTACACTATGGCTTGCTTTTTTTGCCAAGACCTGGAGCGGCTACGAGAGTTGTACGCTTGGTATGGTTACACTGCTGCTTGTACAGTTAGGCAATAAGGCTATTGAAACAAGAATGTTTAAGGTGAAAAGTGAGGAGCGGAACGATGAGCGATTGGAATAAAGCATTAGCGACAGAGATTGCAAAAGGATTGATTAATACAGGAATTGAAGGTGGCTATGACAGCGTGGCGAAGTCTACGGCTTATGCTTATCCGTCAATCGGCGTGTCACAATGGGAAGGCAACAGAGCCGATGAGCTTTTGAGAGCTATTCCCGGCGGCGCAGAATATGCAGGCCGCACTTACATTGATATTAAAGCAAGCGGCGAACTGCCGATGCTGAAAGAGCTTTTGAGAAGTGAAGCAGGACAGCAGGCACAGTTGGAACAACTTTCTCGTGACTGTTTGCAATACATTGAAGTCTTGCAGCAAGTGCCGACGCTTGACGATACTAGATGTATCATCTACGCTGGTATGTGGTGTCCTACATCAACCTACGTCGTAAAGCGGTTTTTAGAGAATCGTTTTGAGCGCGTTAACCTGCGCAGCCTTGAAGCGTTGAACAAGCTGTTCAAAAATTATTACTGGATAGCTGCCGACGTTGGCGAGATGTATAGAGTTGGTTATGCCAACAGAGCAGACAATACATATCAGTATGTTGCTGGTATTGACTTAACTACGCCGTATGGCGTACCTGCTTATGGCTATGCTGGCAATGGAAGATAAGGAGGTGAAATCATGGAAGAATTAAAAGCTTTTGTTGCTGACAAGAAATTTTTAGTAGGCCTTGTTTTAGGCTTTGCTCTTGGCGCGCTGCACCATTATTTCGGATTATAACAAACTACCAGGCACATAATAACAATCTTCTACAAGAAGGCACAAATTGCACAAAAATACTTCGCCTATGAGTGCTTTGAAATTAGCACCGCTTACGATTTATCCTGCGGCGAGCTAAAGCCGCTTGTAGGCGAAGTTTGTGCGTCTGACGCGATTTATAATGTTTTGCAAATGCAGGTATTTGTATGAGGTAATAATGAAAGATGAAACAAGACGTAAGATTGATAAAGCTGTTAAGATTAGTCTTATTGTTGCTGGTCTTTTGCTTATCTGTAATGACGTGTACTGGCGTTGGCACGGCGGAAGCGGCACCCAAGCAAATAACGCTGTCAATCGAACAGTGGAATCAATTCAAAAATCAAACAAATCTGCTGGAAGCGAAATTGAATCTAGCAGACGAGAAATTGAAACAGCAGAAAAACACGTCAACAGAACTGCTGACGCAATTAAGCGAAGCGAAGAAACAGCTCGCTCTAACGCAAGAAGCACTGACGAACTCCAAGCGCTCATTAGTGAATGCAAAGGAATCGTTGAAGCGCAGCGAGAAATTATACGAGACGTTGATAGAGCAAATGGAATACGACCGGAAGAGAACGAACAGAATTAAGTATCAGCGGAATATTTATGCAGGTACTGCGTTATTCTTCTTGCTTTGCGCAGCTGCAAAATAAAATTATTGGATGGTGTTACGATGGATGAAAAGGAACAAATACCAGCAGGCATTATTACAATGTTATTAAAAGGTTATGTAGAAACTATTGCTTTCCAAAGAAAGATAATCTGTGCCGCTTTGTTTGGATGGGCGGCAACAGCTATAGCTTTTATTTATTTAGGTAGGTGACAATAAAATGGACACACTGCTGAAGAACACGCGTGACTGGCTACAAACATCAACGCGGCGTTCTTTCAGCGCGGTATTGGAAGAAGCAAAGATAACACCACGGCAGGTAGAAATTTGCGAGCTGAAATTTGTAAAAGGCTTGACTAACTATCAGATAGCTATGCAATTGAATGTATCTGTCAAAACAGTGGATAAGGAATTGAATACTGCGTATAAACAAATAACAAATGTATTATCATTCCTTTAAATGCAACGAACCGCCTTTTATGGCGGTTCTTTTTTTATGGGGAATTTGTAGGGATTGCTTTGCTAAAAATCAGCTAAACTATAAGTGAGGTGATAAGTATGTACGGACAATATAACCCTTATATGGGCGCAACACCGCAGATGCAGCAACGGCTGAATTATTTGCAGCAACAACAGCAGCAGATGTACCAGCCAACTATGCAGCAGCCTATGCCTATGGCATTGAAAGGCAGAATTGTTACCAGCATGGATGAAGCAAAGGCAGCTCAAATTGACTTGGACGGAACGAGCACTTTCTTCCCTTGCCCTGCCGAAGGAAAGATTTACGAAAAACTTATAGGCTTAGACGGCCTGCCGATTTTCAGAGTATATCAAATTAACAATTCGCAGAAGCAGCCTGCATATGCTGAACAAAACATTGTAGATAGATTAGTAGAACGTGTGGACAGATTGGAAAAGCAGATTGGAGGGATGAACCATGAACCCGATGCAGATAATGGCAATGTTACAGAACAGCGGTAATCCTATGATGATGCTTACACAATTAGCACAGCAGAATCCTATGATGAGCCGCGCGATGCAAATGGGGCAAGGCAAGAACGAAGTGCAGTTAAAAGAAACTGTACGTAACCTTGCAAGGCAACGCGGCATGAGTGACGAACAGTTTACTCAGTTTTTAAGTCAATTCGGTTTAAAGCTCTAATGCGCGCAATGAGCTTTACATATAATTCCTGGAGGTGAAATTTTATCATGGAAGGTGCAAACATTGTTCCGGTAATGGACATGAACAGAAACAACAACTACGGCGACTGCTGGGGCGGCGGTATGTGGTTTATGTGGATTATCGTTCTTTTCGCTCTTATGGGCGGCTGGGGCGGTAATTGGAATAACCGCGGCAATATGGGCGCAGAAATCTTTGCTAATGGCAGTATGACACGTGACCAAATCGCAGACCAATTTTCTATGCAGGATATTAAAGAAGGTATTCGTGGCGTTCAAAATGGTTTGTGTGATGGCTTCTACGCTCAGAACAGCACTATGCTGAATGGTTTTAATGGTGTACAACGTGACATTATGCAGACCGGCTATCAGTTAGGCAGTCAGCTTTCCGAAAATCGTTTTGCTCAACAGCAATGCTGCTGCGAAACTAACAGAAATATTGACGCAGTGCGCTATGAGAACGCGCGTAATACCTGCGATATTGTCACCGCAGTAAAAGAGGACGGCGAAAAGACCAGAGCAGTTCTGATTGCCAACCAAATCCAAGACTTGCGCGACAAGCTGGCAGACCGTGACCGCGACTTGCAGACTGCAAACTTCCAATTATCTCAACAGGCGCAGAGTGCAAATCTTATCGGTACATTAAGACCTTATCCGCAACCGGCTTATATTACGAATAGCCCGTATCAAAGCATTGCTGCTAACGTAGCCGGTGCTTGTGGCTGTGCGTATAACGCAGGCTGAAAATAATAAGTTATGTGCATTAACTGCACTGCAAGGGACGGTGCAGGCCGTCCCTATTGCTTTAATAAAGAGGTGAAAACAAATGATTTGCAATCAGAAATCCGCATTAACAACGGTAGCAACGGCGGCGCAGACTGTTGCAGCGAACGGCTTTGTCGGCTTCCCTACTAACAATCTTCTGACTGGCGTATCTATTAAGCATCCGGCAGGAAGTACAAGCGTTAACCTTATCCAGGGACTTTACCTTGTGACTTTGAACGCTGATATTACCCCGACTGCGGCAGGCGATATAGGTTTAAATCTTCTTCGTAATGGTGTAGCAGTACCGGGAGCAGAAGCAACAGTAACCGGTGCAACAGGCGATACATATAATATCTCCTTTGCTACACTGCTTAGAGTATTGCCTAGTTGCTGTGTGATTGATAATAATGCAGCGTTGCAGGTGCAGGCTACGGCAGCAGGCACTATCAGCAATGTATCTTTGAGCGTTGTAAAAATGGCGTAAGGGGGCGACGTTATGCACAAACTAAAGAAATATTGGGAGAAGGTAAGCGCTGACCCAGTAAAGATAACAGAGATGGAAGAAATAGTTTGTGAAGCGTTAGAAGAAGTGCGCGGACGCTGCCCGAGGCTGTTTTGGGATACTGCATATAAACTGCATTGTGTAGCTTATGGCCCGCATTTTGACGAAGAGCTTGCAAAAAAGGCAGTTTCCAAAATGAAGAACATTGACGGTACGTGTGGCGAACATTGGACGTTTGAACAGACTAGCCAATTTGCAGACCAACAGGGAATACGTTGTAAAGCTGATTGGTACTATGTTATGAATATGCTGCATAGTGATTTTGCTGAAATTCTTGGAAGCGACACTAACAACTACGTGCGTATGGCAAAAGCGTATATAAACGACCCGGACGCATCAGAGGGAAAAGTTCTTGACGCTTGGCTGGCGCAGATGGAAGCCTAACTGTAAACCTTAAAAGTGAAATGAGCACGTATAAAGCACATATAGTATGCAACAGGTATGTAACAAATAGCGTAAAGAATGACTTAAAATAAGGATGCTCAATTTACCAAACGTTAATTTTTGGTTTACTGTCAAGCACCAATCACAAATACAAATCGCACAAATTACTCCGCAACTGTTTTGGTTGCGGAGTTTTTGTATTTCCCGGCTAAGCTGATTCGGATTGAAAATGTAATTTTAACTAAGCGCTTTGTTTCAGTAGTCGTAGTAAACGAAAATAGCACACCTCATAATGCTTTCGGTATTTCAAAGGAATTTACGGTTTATGCATACTATTTGTCTTCCCAAACACTATAATCAGATATTTTAGAATTGTGCTTTACTCTAATGTAAGAAACACTTGTAATTATTTTTGCGCAAAAATGTATGTTATGCTTGTCAAAAACCTATGAAACATATATACTAAGACAAATCGGACTATTTTCGGACTAAAATAGTATATATGTTTTGAAAGGGGTATTGTTTTGTTTACAAGTATGTTTTTTTATTTATTTATCTGCCTGTTGATTTTTGGCATTGGTGACGTTTTAGGCGTTGCGACAAAGGCAAAGGTATCTGCTTTATTTGTCAGCCTGATGCTTTTCCTTGTTGGTTTTATGACAGGTGTTCTGCCGCCGGATATTATTAAGCTCGCCGGTCTTACCGACATTGGTAAATGGTCTTTGATTTTCGTAGTATTCAGCATGGGTATCAGCCTGAATATTAAGCAGCTGATTGCTGAATGGCGCACAGTTGCAGTTGCTGTTTTATCCATGATTGTTTTGATTGCCGGCAGCGTTGTTCTGATTCCCGTAATCGGCTATCAGGAAACTATTGTCAGCATTCCTATTATCAACGGCAGTATCATTGCTACTCAGATTATGACCAGCGCTGCTATGGATAAAGGCTTTGCAATGGCTGCTGCTTTGGGTACTGTTTTGTACGCTGTGCAAAAATTCGTTGGTACTCCTGTTGCTTCTTACTTTGGCCTGCGTGCTGCTAAGGAAGCATTGGCGGAATTCCGTCGTACCGGTGTTAATCCTTATGCACCGAAGGAAGAGGTGCATGGCGGTGCAGCTCCTAAAGAAACCTTCTTTGAAAAACACAAAAAATTCTATGGTCCTTTTGCTTCTCTGACTATCGCAGCCTTCTTCAGTTGGCTGGCATTCGTTATCGGAAAATATACCGGTCTGAGCGCTACTATTTGGTCTTTGATTTTAGGTGCAGTAATTGGCAGCACCGGCCTTGTTCCACTGAAAATCCTGGATCATGCAAAATCCTCCGGTATCTTTAACGTTGGTGTATTTGCGGTAATTATTCCTTCTCTGGCAAAAATTAAAGTCAGTGATTTGCTTGTATTGAGCTTTAATACCATTATGGTATTTATCGTGGTATTTGCTGTACTTTTCCTGTTCTTCTATATTCTGCCGCTGTGGAAAATCCTGGGCAACAGAAACCTGGCTATGGGCGTAGCCGTAATGCAGCTTTTGGGCTTCCCGGCAACCTATCTGGTAGCAAACGAAATTGCTATCGCTACAGGCGAAACGGAAGAGGAAAGGCAGGTTGTCAACGACGCAATTATGCCGAAATATCTTGTAGGCGGTTTTGCTACCGTTACTACCTTCTCGGTAATTACTGCCGGTATTTTAGAGAAATTCCTGTAAGTTGGTAAAGGAGAATAGCAATGAAATTTGATGCACAAAATTATCCGTATGCTTCTAAACGTAGTGTTGTTTATGCTAAAAATGGTATGGTATGCGTAGGTAATCCTACGGCTGCTTCCGCAGGCCTGCAAACCTTGCTTAAGGGCGGTAACGCAATTGATGCCGCTATTACTGTTGCAACCTGTCAGCCTGTAGTTGAGCCTACCGGTAATGGCCTGGGCAGTGACTGCTTTGCACTTATCTGGTATAAGGGCAAGCTGTATGGCATTAACGGCAGCGGTCCGGCTCCGATGGCTGCTTCTATCGCAGCTTTGAAGGAACGTGGCTTTGATAAAATTCCTCCCTATGGTGTTGAGCCGATTAACGTTCCGGGTGCTGTAGGCGCATGGATGGAAATTCATAAAAAGTTTGGCAAGCTGCCTATCAAAACTGTTATGGAACCCTCCATCAACTATGCGGAAAACGGCTATCCTGTTTCTCCGAACATGAGCCGTCTGTGGGAAGAGGCTGACGGCTTCTATACCAAATATAAAGACAGACCGGAATTCAAAGGCTGGTTTGATACCTTTGAGCCTAATGGTCATTGGCTGCAGCCGGGCGAAGTATTCAAGAATCCTGATATGGCCAAAAGCCTGCGCCTGATTGCCGAAACCTATGGCGATGCCTTCTATAAAGGTGAGCTGGCAGATAAGATTGATGCTTTTATGCAAGAACATAACGGCTTCCTGCGCAAGAGCGACCTTGAAGCCTACAAACCGGAATGGGTTGAACCGCTGAGCGTTAAATATCGCGGCTACGACATCTGGGAGCTGCCTCCTAACGGTCATGGTATTACCGTACTTATGGCGCTGAATATTCTTAAAGGCTATAACTTTACCGAGCGCGATACCGTAGAAAGCATGCATAAGCAAATCGAAGCTATGAAGCTAAGCTTTGTTGATACTAAAGAATATGTTGCCGAACCTTACTACATGAAGGTTACTGCCGAGCAGCTTTTGAGCGAGCGCTATGCCGCATACCGCCGTGCTCTGATTAATGATAAAGCGTTGGAGCCGGTTGTAGGCGACCCACGCTACAGCAGCACTGTTTACTTCTGCACCGCTGATGCCGAAGGTAATATGGTCAGCATGATTCAGAGCAACTATCGTGGCTTCGGCAGCGGTATCGTTGTACCAGGTACTTCTATTTCCTTTAATGACCGTGCCGAGAACTTCTCCTTTGATGAAAATCATCCGAATGCACTGCAGGGTGGCAAGCGTCCGTACCACACCATTATTCCTGCCTTCATGACCAAAGATGGTCAGGCTGTGAGTGCCTTTGGTATTATGGGTGGCTTTATGCAGCCGCAGGCTCATGTTCAGGTTGCTATGAACATGATTGATTTCGGCCTGAATCCGCAGCAGGCACTGGATGCGCCGAGATGGCAGTGGATTGGTGGTAAGACCGTAGAAGTAGAACAGGATACTCCTAACCACATTATCCGTCAGCTGCAGCGTATGGGCCATAATGTTGTGGTTCAGCCCGACCCGTATCATATGGGCCGCGGACAGATTATTATCCGTGATGAGGATGGCGTGCTGTGCGGTGCAACCGAAAAGCGTACAGACGGACAGATTGCCTGCTTCTGAATTAAAAGCATCTGTTCTTTCAATTTTGCAATATCTTTGTGAAAAACAAAAATAAAAAAAGGATTTTAGATATACTTGCAAGAATTAATAATAGTTACAAAGCTGTGTGAAGGAGTGAAAGCAAATGATAGTAGGCATAGGCTGTGATATTATCGAAATAGAACGTATTGCCCGGGCAATAAAGCGCGAATCTTTTATCCGGCGAGTGTTTACTGCTGAGGAAGCTGCCTATTGTCAAAGAAGAGGACAGCAGGCGGCAGCAAGCTTTGCAGCACGCTTTGCTGCTAAAGAAGCGGTGCTGAAAGCATTGGGAACCGGTCTGCGCGAAGGCTCGCTGCAGGAAATAGCCGTAGACAACGATGGGCTGGGCAAGCCTTTAGTACAGCTTAGCGGTCACTTTGCGATGCTGGCAAAACAGCTTGGAGTAAAAAATATACAAATCAGCTTAAGCCATAGCAGAGAACTTGCTACGGCGTATGTGATAATGGAGGATGACAAATGAAATTAGTAAATTTACAGGAAATGAAACAGCTTGATCAACTGGCGACAGCGGAATATGCTGTACCGGGAATCTTATTGATGGATAATGCAGCGCAGGCTGTTGCCGATGCTGTTAATGATAGCTTAGATGATCTGGATGGCGAAAGCGTAGTTGTTTTTTGCGGTGGCGGCAATAATGGCGGCGATGGCTTCGGTGCCGCCCGTTGGCTGCAAAATTATGGTGCGAGAGTGCGCGTTTTTGTTGTAGGCAAGGAACTCGAGGCTGTGACAGGTGATGCTGCGGCAGAGCTTGCGATGTTGCAAAAAACTGATGCTAAGGTAGAGGCTATTGCCGGCGAGGATGACTGGGTAGTAGCTGAGCTTGCTGCTGCGAAGGCTGATATTTTGGTTGATGCTTTAGCAGGAACCGGCTTTCATGGCGAGCTTGAGGGCGATTTGCTGCGTGCCTGCAGATTACTGAATGACAGCGAAAAATATATTGTAGCAGTTGACGTACCGACAGGTGTAAATGCAGACAATGGTGCTGTTTCTGAAAATGCTGTACGTGCGGATAAAACCGTGACGATGGCTTTGTTAAAAACCGGTCTTTTGCTCTATCCCGGCCGTGAGTATTGCGGTGATATTGAGCTGGCAGATATAGGTATGCCTGCAAAAATGGTAGAGGAATGTGCCAGCAAAAAATATCGTCTGACAGACGATATTGTGCGTGAGCTGCTGCCGCTGCGTAAAGCTGATGCGCATAAGGGCGATGCAGGACGCGCTGTTATCTGTGCCGGCAGCCCCGGCTTCGCCGGTGCCGCTGCTTTGAGCAGCTACGCCGCAGTAAAGGCTGGTGCAGGCCTTGTAGCGCTTTATACTCCGCTCAGCAGCCGTGATGTGCTGGCAGGCAAGCTTACAGAGGTTATGGTGCACGGACTGCTGGAGCGTATGCCCGGTATTCTTGGCGGCGGCGCAACAGGCGATGTAGTGAAAAATGCTAATGCTGCCGATGTACTGGCAATCGGCCCAGGCTTGGGTACAAGTGAAAGTACACAGCAGGTAGTGCGTGATATCCTGCTGCAGGTGCAGGTACCTGTTGTTATTGATGCGGATGCATTGACAGCATTACAGGGACATACGGAAATTCTTGCACAGATGCAGGCAGCTAAGGTGCTGACTCCGCATCCGGGTGAAATGGCACGTCTTATCGGTAAAGAAATCAGCGAAATTAATGCTGACCGTATCAATATTGCTGCGCAATATGCTCAGGAATGGAATGCTGTGCTGGTGCTCAAGGGAGCACCGACCGTTATTGCCTGCCCGGATGGCAGCGTTTATGTAAACAGCACCGGCTCCAGTGCTTTGGCTACAGGTGGCAGCGGTGATGTGCTGACAGGTATTATTGCCGGTCTGGCAGCGCAGGAGATTACTCTGCAGGAGGCTGCTGTGTGCGGGGTTTACCTGCACGGAAAGGCTGCGGATATCAGCGGTATTGATATCGGGCTGGCAGCAGGCGAGCTGGCGCAGTTTTTGCCGGAGGCCCGTCATGAGGTTCTGAAGGGCAATTAATGCTTTAACGGTAATTTTGTTTACAGACTTATGTAATTAGTGTTAAAATAAACTGTTGAAGTAAAATCTTTAGTAAGAGTATGTAAGTTTGCGAGGTGGAACTATTGCGCAAGATTTTCCTGCTGACGCTGCTGGCCTGCTGTATGCTTTTAGGCGCGGTTGCTCAGGCGGCGCAGATAACAGATGTAAAATGGGGTGTCAATAAAGCAGACGTTCTGCGTATTGTTGTTGATGTAACGGATACTGCAGGCTATGCTGTTGATATGGAAGGCGATACGCTGAATCTGACGGTGAATGCCGATAAGGGAGCGCAGGTGCCGCATAGTAAGGCTGTAAAAAGCTCTTTGGCTGATTCCTTGAAAATTGTGGATAAAGGCAGCTATACGGTGGTGCGTGTACCGCTGAAACAGCGTCTGCTGGAAAAAAGCTATAAGGCTTTCGTCTTAAAGAAGGATTCTGCAACAGGCCGTCCCTTCCGTGTAGTGCTTGATGTTATGCCGCGCCAGGCTTCCTACAGTGGTTCCGGTGCTGCAACCACCGTTGTAAGCAACAGACCGGTAGTAAGCAACCGTCCGACAAAAAATAACAGCAGTATCAAGAAAAATATCGTTATAAAAACAAGTACCGCAGCGGATAAGAAAGCGGATAAAAAGAAGAGCAGCAGTAAAAATAAAAACGATAATAAGAAAAATACTGCTGCTGCCACAACGGAAACAAAAGTAAATAAATCTGACGCTGATAAGCTTGCGGTAATCAAAGGAAACGGCAGGTTCCGCACAAGCGGCGGTCTTGACGGTAAAATTATTACCTTAGATGCAGGCCATGGCGGCAGCGACCCGGGAGCTATAGGCAGTGATGGTACCAAAGAAAAAAATATTACTCTGCCTATTACCAAAATGCTTAAGGAAATCCTGGAAGATAAAGGTGCCAAGGTCTATATGACGCGTACTACCGATGTTGATGTATTCGGACCTAATGCCAGTGATGCTGAGGAACTGCAGGCACGTGTAAACGTTGGCGAAAAATATAATTCGGATATGTTTGTCAGCCTGCATGTCAATTCTTCTGTCAATAAAAATATCGGCGGCTTTTCTACATACTACTATCCGAAAACCGATAATGATTTGCGCTTAGCGAAGAATATCCAAAATAAGCTGTCTGCTAATTTTGGCGTAGATGATCTGGGTGTACGTCAGGCAAACTTTTATGTTATCAAGCGTATCAGTATGCCGGCAGTTTTGGTAGAAATGTGCTTCATCAGCAATGAAAAGGAGCTGACCTTGATGAAGGGACAATGGTTCCAAAAGAAAACAGCTCGTCTGATTGCTGAAGGCATTGAAAAATATTTTGCATAATACGGAGGCGGCAAGTAATGAGAAAGCTAATTTTATTGATGCTGCTTTTGTGTGCAGTAATAGCAAGCGGTTGCAGTGAAAATGTTCCGCCGAAAGAGGATGCCAAGAATGCAGCAACAGCTGCGGTACAGGAAAAAAAGGATATCAGCTTTATTGTTTATCGTGCAGCTTCCGATGGCAGCGAAAAGCTGTTGCCGGAAAAAATTACGATGAAGGATAACGGCAAAAGTTTGCCGGAAAATGCTTTGATTGCCTTGGTGACTACTAAGCCGCAGGATGCAAAAATGGATGATGTTGTACCTATCGGTACTAAGGTGCGCAGTCTTAAAATTGAGCAGGACGGCACTGCCTATGCTGATTTTACGCGCGAGCTGGCAAAGAAGGGACAAGGATCCTATGGTGAGATGATGCTTTGCTACGCTATTACCAATACCTTGACAGAATTTCCTGAAATTAAGCGGGTACAAATTCTGATAGAAGGTAAAAAGGCTATTACCTTGAGTGGTCATATGGATATTGAGGATCCGCTGACGCGTAATACGACTTTATTGTAAAAACAAAGAAGCGGTACTGGTAAGTCTGGTGCCGCTTTTTCAAATTATTGATTACTATGGCAGGGGATTTCTTTCTTGCCAAATGTGAGGAGAGTTGGTTATGGAATTTTATTTGCAGGACAGCGCTGCAACGGAAGCCTTGGGAAGGCTTTTGGGAAAGCATGCAGCAAGCGGTGACGTTTTCTGCCTGAGCGGTGACCTTGGCGCAGGCAAAACGCTGCTCAGCCGCGGTGTTGCTGTAGCCTTGGGGGCTGAGGCCGAAGATGTTAACAGTCCGACCTTTGCCATCATGAATGTTTATCAGGGGCGTGAGCTGGAAATAAGGCATTTTGATTTATATCGCCTCAACCGTCCGGAGGAGCTGGAGGACATCGGCTTTGAGGAATATGCCGGAGGCGATGGCGTAACATTGATTGAATGGGCTGAACTGTTCAAGGATGAGCTGCCGGAGGAATATCTGCAGATTACTTTGCTGCATGATGGTGAAGGCCGTCGTGCTGTGCTGCAGGCTCAGGGTGAAAGATATGAAAAACTGCTGCGGGAGGTAGAAAAAGATGCTGACTTTGGCAATTGATACGGCTACTAAGGTGTGCACGATTGCATTATGCCGTGATAAGGAAATTTTAGCTGAATATACGATAAATATGGGGATGACACACAGCGAAGGCTTGCTGCCGCAATTAGACCAGCTGCTGCAGCGTACCGGTGTACAAAAGCAGGACATCGAGCTTTTGGCTGTAAGCATGGGACCTGGTTCCTTTACCGGCCTGCGTATCGGTCTGGCAACGGCAGAGGCTATGGCCTATAGCTGGCAGTGCTGCCTGCACGGTGTTGATACTTTAAAGGCTTTGGCTTATAATATCCAGCTTGAGGGCAGGGTGCTGTCACCGGTGCTGGATGCGCAAAAGGGTAATTTTTATCAGGCCTTGTACGAATGGCGCAACGGTGAGCTTGTGGAGCTGGCACCTGTTGAGGTTGTCAGTGCGGAAAAAGCATTAGAAAGAATTGCGCTGCAGGGAACCCCTGCGTTGCTTTTGGGCGAGTGCAGCAAGCTTGCGAAAAACGGTCTGCCTGATTTTATCAGCGTGGCACCGGAAGCATTGCGTATGCCTAAAGGCAGCTCTGTAGCATTGGCTGCCTTGGCGGAATTTGATGCAGAAAACGATAAGAAAATTTTTGGCCTGGAGCCATACTATATCAGAAGATCGGAGGCTGAGGAATTGTGGGAGAAGAAGCACAAGCAACAATAAGCTTCAGAGCAATGACGGAAGCGGATATTCCGGCTTTGGTTGCCATAGAAGCACAATCCTTTTATGATGCCTGGAATGAAAATATGCTGCGTAATGAAATAGCCAACGAGCTGACTACCTATCTGGTAATGGAATGTGCCGGCAAGCTTGTCGGTTATGCGGGCTTCTGGCTGGTAGCCGGCGAAGCGCAGATTACCCGTGTGGCTGTTGCTGATGAAGAACGCGGCCAGGGTTATGGCACACGTCTGACGGCAGCGTTGGTCAACAAGGCCTGGGAGCTTGGCGCTACGGCTATTACGCTAGAGGTGCGCGAGGGAAATATTGCCGCGCAGAAGGTTTATCTGACCTGTGGCTTTGCCAGCGAAGGCATTCGTCCGAATTATTACGAAGACAATCATGAAAATGCAGTTATAATGTGGCTGTATAAAGAAGGAGCAGGCCATGAATAAAGAGCAGAAGGATGTATATATTTTAGGTATTGAAAGCAGCTGTGATGAAACTGCGGCTGCTGTAGTAAAGAACGGGCGTGAGGTACTGAGCAACATTATCTCCTCCCAAATTGTTATTCACCGTAAATTCGGCGGCGTTGTGCCGGAAATTGCTTCCCGTAAGCATATAGAAAATATTATGCCTGTTATCGACGAGGCTTTGTCACAGGCAGGCGTCGGCATGGAGCAGATAGATGCTGTTGCCGTTACCTACGGACCTGGTCTGGTCGGCGCGCTGCTTGTCGGTCTTTCGGCTGCCAAGGCGCTGGCCTGGGCAACGGACAAACCGTTGATAGGTGTCAACCATCTTGAAGGCCATGTATTTGCCAACTTTTTGGCAGACAGCGAGCTGAAGCCGCCGTTCATGGCGTTGGTTGTCAGCGGCGGACACACGGCCCTGCTGAAGGTTACCAGCTATAACAGCTTTGAGCTTTTGGGACAGACGCGTGATGATGCGGCAGGCGAAGCCTTCGACAAGATTGCCCGTGTTATGGGGCTGCCTTATCCCGGAGGTCCGGAAATTGAGCGCTTGGCATTGGGCGGCAATGACCATGCTATTGATTTTCCGGTAGCACGTTTGGACAAGCCTTATGAATTCAGCTTCAGCGGTTTGAAATCTGCCGTAATCAATTATCTGCACAATCAGCAGCAGGCAGGCCGTGAGGTGAACCGCAGCGATGTTGCGGCATCCTTCCAGCGTGCGGTTGTTGATGCACTTGTTAAGGAAGCGGTGCATGCTATGCAGCATACCGGCTACAATAAAATTGTGTTGGCCGGCGGCGTTTCTGCCAATAAAACCTTGCAAAACACACTGGCACAGGCTATGCAGGGTATTGGTGCCCAGCTGGTGCATCCGACACCGATTTTGTGTACCGATAATGCTGTAATGATTGCCTGCCGCGGTTATTTTATGTATCAGGGCGGCAGCTTCAGTCCATTGGACTTGAACGCTAATCCATCATTGAAATTAGGCTAAACAAGTGTCTTTTATAGTGCATAAGCCTGTGGATATTGTGGATAAACGGGCAATATCCACATATAAGCGCATTACTGTTGTGGAAAAGCCTGTGGATATAGTGGATAAAATAGTGGATTAATCAGATAAAGCTGTGGAAAGGACAACAGCAGGAAGAAGAGGGGAAACATGCTGAGCAATTTAACAGCAGAACAAAGAAACAGTTTACAAGCTATGCCACAGGTACTCGGTCTGGCGGCAGATATAGCACATGCTGCTGTGACGATTTATCTGCCGGGAGAGAATAAAAAGTTTTTTAATGTTTATAAGCAGGAGCAGCCGATGACACAGGTCGGCAATGTGCGCCCGGATATGACGGGTCGGCGTGTACGTGCGGTTGAAGAGCCGCTCGTTGCGCGTGTGCTGCAAAAAAATGTGCCTGTTAACGGCAAGCGTGAATGGGCTTTGGGCATGTTCAACAGTCTGAAGGTTTTTCCGCTGCGTGACAGCCGCGGACATTGCTACGGTGCCGTCAGCTTTGAAAGTGCTGCTCCCGATGATATTATTATTGCTCAGTCACTGGAGCTTTTGTGCAATCTGCGCCAGGATTTGAGCAATAACAGCAACTATCAGCGGCTGCGGCCTTCTGACGGCATTATGGTGGTAGATGCCAACAGAGTGATTGTTGCTGCCAACAACCGTGCACGTCATATGTTTGATGTTATGGATATTTCTCATCTTGTCGGCTGCCGTACCAACGATGTTGCTATAAATTGGCCGCTGGTCGGTATGGTTATGGAAACAGGCACGGCGGAAAGCAAGGAATTTACGATGCATGGCATTTTGCTTTCCATACGTATTCTGCCGGTAATTCCCAGGCCTAAGGCCGGTTGTGCTATTGTTATTTTGCAAGATATTACCGAGCTGCGCAAAAAGGACGAGGAGCTGCTGATAAAATCTGTTGTAATCAAAGAGATTCATCACCGCGTAAAGAACAATCTGCAGACCATCGCCAGCCTGCTGCGCCTGCAGGAGCGTCGCGCGCAGTGTGACGAAACCAAAATAGTTCTACGTGACTGCGTCAACAGAGTCAACAGCATTGCTATTGTGCATGAGTATCTTTCGCAGCAGGATACCGGTCTGATTGATGTCGGTAAGGTGGCCAAGGGAATTTACCAGGCGATTATCAGCAGCATGCTGCATCCGGAATTTATCCTGCATGCCGATTTCAAAGCAGATCCTGTACAGCTGCCGTCAGATAAAGCAACAAGTATCGCTTTGATTCTCAACGAATTATTGCAGAATACTATAGAACATGCTTACGAAGGCCGGATGAGCGGCAGCCTTAAGGTGCGCTTTGCGGAAGAAAGCAAGCGTTATGTTTTGTCAATTGCCGATGACGGTGTAGGCCTTCCGGAAGGCTTTTCATTAAACAGCAACCGTCAAAGCTTAGGACTGAAAATTATCAAGACTATGGCGGAAGCTGACCTGCAGGGAAGCTTTAGCTTGACGAATCGTGAGGATGGCGGTACACTTGCATTAGTAACAATTCCAAAGGGGGGGCTGGAAGATGTTAAATAAACTGAGAATATTATTGGCAGATGATGAAGCTATTTTGCGTCTTGATTTGCGCGAAATGCTGGCGGATGCCGGTCATAAAATAGTAGGCGAGACTGCCAACGGACAGGAAGCAGTAAAGCTGGCTAAAGAGTTAAAGCCTGATTTTATTATCATGGACGTAAAAATGCCGATTATGGACGGTATTACCGCAGCAAAAATTATTGCTGCCGATAATATTGCTCCGGTATTGCTGCTGACAGCTTACAGTCAGCAGGATATTGTCGAGAAAGCATCGGATGCAGGCGTTATCGCTTATCTGGTTAAACCTGTACGCGAGGAACAGCTTTTCCCGGCAATGGAGATTGCTGCCAAACGCTTTCAGGAAATGCATAAGCTTAATCTGGAGCTTGATAAGCTGAAGGAAAGCTTGGAGACACGTAAGCTGCTGGACCGTGCCAAGGGTATCCTGATGGCAGCGCACGGAATGACGGAGCAGGAAGCATACCGTAAGATGCAGCAGTTCAGTATGGCCAAACGTATCAGTCTGAAGGAGCTGGCGGAAAGCATTATTGCAGCTGCGGCCAAAAGACAACAATGAGCTGAAAGGGCAGTGTGAACTGCTCTTTTTTTGTGTTCAAGCAAAAATTTGGGCCTGAGAAGCAAAAAAACAGGACGCTGAAGCCGATTTTTGAGGGCGTGAAGCAGAAATTGCGACAATTTTGTAAAAAACAGCGAAAAAGTACTTGCAATTTTTCCTAATATGGATATAATAAGAATTGTGGTTAGCACTCGGGACAAATGAGTGCTAATAACCAAGAAGCAAATTACTCTCACGTAAGTAAGAATACTCGAAAGGGGTTATAAAAATGTTAAAACCATTAGCTGATCACGTAATTGTAGAGGTTGTAGAAGTAGAAGAAAAAACTGCCAGCGGCATTTTCCTGCCGGATACCGCAGTAAAAGAAAAACCGCAACAGGGCAAGGTTCTGGCTGTAGGCAGAGGCAAATACAGCGACAACGGCACTCTGATTAAACCCGAAGTAAATGTTGGCGACGAAGTTATCTTCGCAAAATACAGCGGAACTCCTGTTAAACATCAAGGTAAGGATTACCTGATTCTTAGCGAACGCGATATCTTAGCAACCATTGAGAAGTAACATAAAAACTGTAATTAATTTTTAATTGAATTTTCAAAGGAGCGATATAAAATGGCTAAACAAATTCTGTTTAATGAAGAAGCTCGTCGTAGCCTGGAGCGTGGCGTAAATGCTCTGGCTGACGCTGTAAAAGTAACCCTCGGTCCTAAAGGCCGTAACGTTGTACTGGAAAAGAAATTCGGCGCACCGACCATCACCAATGACGGTGTAACCATTGCCCGCGACATCGAACTGGAAGATCCGTTTGAAAACATGGGCGCACAGCTGGTTAAAGAAGTATCCATCAAAACCAACGATGTTGCCGGTGACGGCACTACCACTGCTACCGTTCTGGCACAGGCTATGATTAACGAAGGTATGCGCAACGTTGCTGCCGGCGCTAACCCGATGGTTCTGAAAAAAGGTATCAAAAAAGCAGTTGATGTACTGGTTGACGAACTGAAAAATGTTTCCCAAAAGGTTGAAACCAAGGCTGCAAAAGCACAAGTTGCTTCTATTTCCGCAGCTGATGATGAAATCGGTAACCTGATTGCCGATGCTATGGAAAAAGTTGGCGACGACGGTGTTATCACTGTTGAAGAATCCAAGACCATGGAAACTCATCTGGAAACCGTTGAAGGCATGCAGTTTGACCGTGGCTACATTTCCCCGTACATGGCAACCGATGCTGATAAAATGGAAGCTGTACTGAGCAATCCGTACGTATTCATTACCGATAGAAAAATCACCATGATTGCTGACATTATGCCGGTTCTGGAAAAAGTTGTTCAAAACGGCGGCGAACTCTTAATCATCGCTGAAGATGTTGAAGGCGAAGCACTGGCAACCTTGGTTGTCAACAAACTGCGTGGCACCTTCAAAGCTGTTGCTGTTAAAGCTCCTGGCTTCGGTGACCGTCGTAAAGCAATGCTGCAAGATATCGCTACTCTGACCGGTGCAACCGTTATCAGTGAAGAAGTTGGCCGTAAGCTGGACAGCGCAAGCATGGCAGATCTTGGCCGCGCAGGTCAGGTTCGCGTAACCAAAGAATTGACTACTATCGTTGACGGCTTGGGCGATAAAGACGCTATTGCTGCACGTGTTGCTCAAATCCGTGCACAAATTCCGGAAACCACTTCTGATTTCGATAAAGAAAAACTGCAAGAACGTCTGGCTAAACTGGCCGGTGGCGTAGCTGTTATCAAAGTAGGCGCTGCTACCGAAGTTGAGCTGAAAGATAAAAAACTGCGCATTGAAGATGCTCTGAACGCTACACGCGCTGCTGTTGCCGAAGGTATTGTTGCCGGCGGCGGTACTGCTCTGCTGCAAGTACAGCCTGCTCTGGCAAAAATCAAAGCTACCGGCGATGAGAAGACCGGCGTAGAAATCGTTAAACGCGCTATTGAAGAGCCTGTTCGTCAAATCGCTTACAACGCTGGCCTGGAAGGCGCTGTTATCGTTGATACCATTAAACGCAGCCGCAAAGGCTATGGCTTCAACGCTCTGACTGAAGAGTATGTTGACATGATCGAAGCCGGTATCGTTGACCCGACTAAGGTTACCAGAAGCGCACTGCAAAATGCTGCAAGCATCGCTTCTATGGTTCTGACCACCGAATCCATCGTAGCCGACAAACCTGCTAAGGAAGGCGCTGCTATGCCGGCAATGCCTCCGATGGGCGGCGGCATGCCCGGTATGATGTAATCTGCAGGCCGGATGTCAAAACTGTATAATATAGCTTGAGTAGGCTATAGATAGCACACTCTGTTACTGATTTGGTAGCAGGGTGTGCTTTTTTGTTACAAAAAACCGCGGCTGAAAAAATTTTAGCTATTAGTGCAGTCTAATTATGTTTTTTGCTGGCAAATATGCTATAATAATTTCATTCTATAGACAGAAGGAGCTGTTGATAATGGGTGAAGCTGCAGCCGAAAAAGATTTTTATTGGAAGCTGTTCAAATCAACCTTTATAATTAGTGCCTTTACTATCGGCGGTGGTTTTGTAATCATTCCGCTGTTGAAGGCCAAATTTGTTGATGAGTATAAATGGATGGATGATAAGGAAGCGCTGAACCTTGTGGCGATTGCGCAGTCTGCGCCGGGTGTTGTGGCAGCCAATGCGGCAATTAGCATGGGCTACAAGCTTGGCGGTATCCGCGGTACGCTTACTGCTTTGCTGGCAACTATTTTGCCGCCGCTGATTACCTTGAGCATTATTTCCTACGCTTATGATGCCTTTGCACATAACCAGTATATTCAGCTGGTTTTGAAGGGCATGCAGTGCGGCGCGACGGCTATTATTATTAACGTTGCGATTGACCTGCTCAAAAAAGAGCTGAAGAAAAAATTGGCACTGCCGCTTTTGATTATTGTCGGTACTTTTATTGCCAATTATTTCTTTAATGTAAATCTGATGTATGCAGTCGTTGTGGATGCTGTTATCGGCTTCTTCCTGCTGCGTGACAAGAAGTACGCGTAAGGAGGCGGCGAGATGTATATTTATTGGGAGCTTTTCTGGAGCTTTGTCAAGGTTGGTGCCTTTTGCGTCGGCGGTGGTTATGCTTCGATGCCGCTGATTCAGGCGGAGGTTATTGAAAATCATGCATGGATGACTATGCCGCAGTTTATTGATATTTTTACGATTTCGCAGATGACGCCGGGTCCTATTGGTATCAATGCGGCGACGTTCGTCGGTACGAAGGTTGCAGGCTTGCCCGGTGCTGTTGCGGCAACTGTGGGCTTTGTTTTCCCTTCTGTATTTATCGTGCTGGCACTCGCAAAATTATTCTTCAAATATGGTGATATCGGTCCGATTCGCGGTATTCTGAACGGTCTGCGTCCTGCGGTTGTGGCACTCATCTGCTCTGCCGGACTGAGCTTTGTAATGCTGGCGCTGTGGAATACGGAAACCTTGCCGAAGGATTTTACCAAGGTTGATTTGCTTGGCTGCATTGTGCTGCCGATTTCCCTGTGGTGTATCCGTCATAAGATGAGTGTTATCCGTACACTGTGCATGAGCGGTGTTTTGGGCTTGATTTTGGGTATTGCGGGTATTCGCTGATATTTAATGCAATAGCGCGCTGCGTTGTGAGCTTTGGCTTGCGGCATGGCGCGCTTTTTATTATGTTGAAGTTAACTCCTGGAAATTAACGGTTGACGCAAGCGGAATTCTGCTATATAATAGATACAGTTAACCAACGAATAGCGTCGGTTAACTACTAAGGTTAGGGATGTGAATTACAATGCAAAAAATTATTACACTGGCCGAGAAGGTTTTAAACGGTCAGGATATTACTAAAGAAGAAGCTGAATTTTTGATTAACGTGAGCGATGACGACACCATGCTGCTTTTGGCCATGGCTGACAAGATTCGCCAAAAATATGCCGGCGATGCTGTTGACTGCTGTGCAATCATCAACGGCCGCAGCGGTAAATGCAGCGAGAACTGCAAGTTCTGCGCACAATCCGCACATTATCATACCGGTGTTAAGGAATACGGTCTGCTGAGCGAAGAGGAAATCTTCAATGCAGCTAAAAAAGCTAAGGAAGCAGGCGCTGTACGCTTCTCCATCGTTACCAGCGGTCGCGGACAGAGCAAAGCCGATGACTTTGAAAATATCTGCCGTACACTGAAACGTATTAAAGAAGAACTGCACATTGAAGTTTGCGCTTCTTTGGGCATTTTGACTGTAGAGCAGGCAAAAGAGCTGCGCAAAGCCGGTGTAACCCGCTATCATTCCAATCTGGAAACCGCAGGCAGCAATTTCCCGAATATCTGCAGCACTCATACCTATGCTGATAAATTTGTTACCATCAAAAATGCACAGGCTGCCGGCCTGCGTGTTTGCAGCGGTGGTATTTTAGGCCTTGGTGAAACACGTGAGCAGCGTGTTGAATGGGCCTTCACTCTGAAGGAACTTGGCATTGACAGTGTACCTCTGAATATGCTGACTCCGATTCCGGGCACTCCGTTTGAAAACAACAAACCGCTGCCGCCGCTGGAAATTCTGCGTGCGTTCGCTGTTTTCCGTTTTGTTCTGCCGAAGGCACAAATCCGTACGGCAGGCGGTCGCGAAGTAAATCTGCGTGACCTGCAGGCATTGGCACTCAATGGCGGTGCAAGCGGCATTATGATCGGCGGTTATCTGACGACTGCCGGCCGTGGTACTGACCGCGATATGCAAATGCTCAAGGATCTTGATCGTCCGCGCAGCATGCCGAATCTTGATTAATTAGTTTTCCATGAATTTTTAATACAAATCTTACACCTTAAAATCTCAAAAAGATAAGCAGACTGTAGTTGCGAGCAGTCTGCTTATTTTTTATATGTGCGTGATAACGCACCTTCTTCCGCATCATCAATTCACATAACCAATCCATCATTTATTTACGGACGCACTGCCCTCTACGGCAAAATTTATGATATAATATAATTTGCTAATGACTTTAAAGAGGTGAAGCAAAATGCAGTCACACTTTCTTATTATTACCGGTATGTCCGGTGCAGGCAAAACGCAGGTTGTGCGTACCCTGGAGGATTTAAATTTCTTTTGCATTGACAATTTGCCGGCGACCTTGATTCCTAAGTTTGCGGAGCTTTGCCGTCAGACTTCGGAGGAAAAGGTAGCTCTTGTTGTTGATATCCGTGGCGGACGCTTTTTTGATAAGCTGCTGCAGGTTTTGGATGAGATGGAGGCCAGCGGCCAAAAATACGAGCTGCTGTTTTTGGATGCTTCCGATGCGACTTTGGTGCGCCGTTACAAGGAAACGCGTCGTCGTCATCCCTTGGGTGAGCGCAATACCTTGCTGAAGAATATTACCTGTGAGCGTGAATTGCTGGATCCGTTGCGCGAAAAGGCTACGCATATTATTGATACCTCGACGCTGACTACAGCGCAGCTGAAGGCTAAGGTAACGGAAATGTTTGGCGAGGGCTCGTCCAAAGAGCGCATGGGTATTGTTGTGCGTTCGTTCGGCTTCAAGCATGGTCTGCCGCTGGACAGTGATCTGGTGCTGGATGTGCGTTTTTTGCCGAATCCGTTTTATGTGGAGGAGCTGCGCAATATGACCGGCAACGACCGCCCGGTAGCGGATTTTATCTGCCGCTATCCGCAGACCTTCCAGTATCTTAAGCTGGAGGAGCAGCTGCTTGATTTTCTTGTACCGCAATATATTAACGAAGGCAAGGCACAGCTTGTTATCAGCGTAGGCTGCACAGGCGGACAGCACCGCAGCGTTTTTATTGCCAATAAATTGTACGAATATCTGCGTGAAAAGGGTTACAGCGTTGATGTGACGCATCGTGATATTCCTCACAGAAAGTAAGGGAGGGGCCTAATGGGTTGGATTAGTTGGCTTTGTCCCGGCATTAATTTGAAGCGCTGGCTGCTGCTTTTTGCGGTAGGTGTACTTTTATGTGCTTTGGGACTGGCTTTGTTTTTTAATTATCAGCTGATGGGCAAGGCGGAAGAACTGCTCTTCCAGATGACCTATCTGACAACAGGACGCTATTCAAACGGCCTGATTATGACGATGGGCGTGGGCTTTCTTATCGTGGGCTTTGCTATTATGGTGTACGGAACACGCCGCTTAATCAGTTCGGTAGTATCTGTTGTAGTGCCAGACAAAAACGGTTCATTGATGGAAACGATTTTTATGCAGCGTAAGCTGACACGTGGCCCGGCTATTACCGTTGTCGGCGGAGGTACCGGTTTGTCGACGCTGCTGCGCGGCATGAAGTATATCACCAATAACTGTACGGCCGTAGTAACAACTGCTGATGACGGCGGTTCCTCCGGACGTTTGCGCAAGGAGCTGGGTATTATTCCTCCCGGTGATTTGCGTAACTGTCTGACAGCTCTTGCTGACCGCGAACCGCTGATGGAGCGCCTGATGCAGTACCGCTTCCAGGGTGATTCACCGCTGGCAGGACATTGCTTCGGTAATCTGTTTATTGCGGCGATGGCGCAGGCTGAAGGTGGTATGGAGGCCGGACTCAATGCTACGAGCCAGATTCTGAAGGTACGCGGCAGGGTTATTCCGTCTACGCTGGAGGATATCCGCCTGCAGGCAAGGATGACTGACGGCAGCATTGTGACTGGCGAATCCGAGATTCCCAAGGTGCGCAAGCATATTAAGAAGATGATGATGCTGCCGGCGGATGCACAGGCGGCAAACGGAGCTATCGATGCAATTTTAAATGCCGATGTGCTTATTTTCGGACCGGGAAGCCTGTATACCAGTGTTATTCCTAACCTTTTGGTTGAGGGAATCCGTGATGCTGTTGTACGGTCGAAGGCAATCAAAATTTACATCTGCAATGTTATGACACAGCCCGGCGAAACCGACGGCTACGGTGCTTATGACCATGTGCAGGCGTTGATTGATCATGTCGGTACACAGTTTTTGGATTACGCTATTGTCAATTCCCAGGATGTCACTTCGGAGCAGCTGCGTCAGTATGATGCTGAAGGCTCGCGTCCTATAACGCCGGATATTAATAAAATCCGCAGTCTGGGGATTACGGTTGTGCCGGCGCGCTTGATAAGCAAGGATGATCTGGTGCGCCATGATCCGCGTAAGTTGGCGCGTGTGCTTATTGCTTTAATTTATCGTCTGCGTCTTTTTGGACGCGGCATGCAGTTTTTCGATTACTTCTTTATGCGTGCGGGCATGAAGAAGCTGTATAAACAAAAATAAAACCAGACGCTGCAGCCTTGTCGGCTGAGAAGGGAGGAGTCTGCTTGTCTTTTTCCAATGATGTAAAAAATGAATTATCTCGTATAGAAACTAACGATGCGACCGGTGACAAGGCAGAGCTGCTCGGTCTTTTGCGTATGAGCGGTGCGATTGTCATCCGCGGTATGAATATAGGTATTCACTTTTCTACTGAAAATGCTGCTTTGGCCAGACGTGTACTGCAGCTGTTGAAAAGCAATTATCAGGTGCAGACGGAGGTAGTTATTACCCGTTCACGCCGTTTGAAGAAGAATAACCGTTATCAGGTACATGTAGTGCCGGCGCCTCAGGTAAGCAAGGCGCTGAACGAGCTGCAGCTGTTGAGCGTAGAGGGCGATTTGAAAAATCCGCTGCTCTCGCATCACGAGGGCAAGCGCACCTTTTTGCGCGGAGCTTTTTTGGGCGGCGGCAGTATCAGCCGTCCGGCCAGTGATTACCATCTGGAGATGGTGACAGGCAACGAGGATTTTGCGCAGACAATTATTAAGGTTATGCAGAGCTTTTCCTTGAAGGCCAAGCTGACCGACAGAAAAAACGAGTACATTGTTTATCTGAAGGATGGCGAAAGCATTATCAGCTTTTTGAGCGTTATCGGTGCGCATAATGCGATGATGGAGCTGGAAAATGTCCGTATTGTCAAAGAAATGCGCAACAATGTCAACAGAGCGGTAAATTGCGAAACTGCGAACCTGAACAAGGTGGTTAAGGCTGCCGTGCGTCAGGTAAGCTGCATCCATTATATTGATGAGCATATGGGCTTGAGCGAGCTGCCTCAGGGATTGCAGGATACGGCGCGTCTGCGTCTGCAATATCCGGATGTGTCGTTAAATGATTTGGTAGAATACTCCGGTGGTTTGGGCAAATCCGGCATCAACCATCGTTTGAAAAAGCTGCAGGATATTGCAGTAGGTTTAGGTATGGAATTGGAGAAAGCAGATAAATGATTAAGAAAGTATGCTTAGTATTCCTGGCGCTGGTTGTCGTACTTTTGGCGGCTGCTGGTGTTGCATGGAAGCTTAACGGCGAGCGTTGGCAGCAGGAATATGCGGCCTTCAGAAAAACCGGTGCACCGGTACTGATGTATCACGCTGTCGGTCCGGAAGAAGGCGCAGACTGGCCTAAAACGCTGATTATGAAGCCGGAGCTGTTTGAATCGCATTTGCAGTACCTGAAGGAGCAGGGCTATACGATTGTGACGGTAGCAGAGCTGGCAGAGCGTTTGCAGCAGGGAAAAAGTGTAGATAAGTATGTTGCCTTGAGCTTTGATGATGGCTATAAGAATAATCATAGCGTGGTGCTGCCGTTACTAAAGAAGTATGATGCCAAAGGTTCTTTCTTTGTCATCAACAAGGATATCGGCGATGAGCTGCATATGAATGAGCAGGAAATTAAGGAGCTGATTGCTGCCGGCATGGAGCTTGGCTCGCATACCTACAGCCATAATCCGCTGGCTGCCATTGACGAAAAATATCTGGTTTGGGAAACAGATACGTCGCGTTATTGGCTGAAGAAAAAATTTGACGGCTATATCGTGCGTACTCTGGCTTATCCTAACGGCAGCTATAACGAAAGGGTTATTGCTGCGGCGAAAAAATACGGCTTTTACAGGGCGCTGACTGGGCATGTAGGTGTCAATACGGCGGCTACCTATCAAAAGGCACCTTTCGAAATGTACCGCGTAACAGTTGCTGATGACGGTAACGGACTTGAAGGCTTCAAGAAACGCCTGGAACAGGCATATTTCTTTGGCTTTTTGCAGACTAAGGGCATTGATATCAATATTGTGCGCGACATATTTGTGCGCTAAGTAAAATTTAGGGAGGCGGTTGTCTCCCTTTTCTTTTGTAAGTAATGTTAACTGTAAAAATAAAATAGGTTGACAATAAATAAAAACTGGCGTATCCTATAAACTATGAACTGTAACAGAGGTTACAGAAGCTTTGGAGGCGTAAAATATGCATTTGAGTACGAAGGAACTGATTTTATGCGCATTGTTTATTGCTCTTATTACTGTGGGAACGTTTATTAAAATTCCGGTAGGCACCGATGTCTATACACTGCAGTTTTTGTTTACTTTGCTGGCCGGTCTGCTGCTCGGACCGCGTCTGGGCGCGATTGCTGTCGGCACTTATGTTGTCATGGGCCTGGTCGGAATTCCTGTTTTTGCATCAGGCGGCGGCCCCGGTTATATTGCACAGCCGACGTTCGGTTATCTGCTGGGCTTTATCGTGCAGGCATGGGTAAACGGTGCCTGGGCGCGCAAGGCTAAGCAAATTAATTTCCGTAGCCTGTTGGAAGCAAATCTTGTTGGTATGGTAATTGTTTATCTGTTTGGACTCGTATGGTTCTATGTAGTATCCAATTATATAATCAATGCACCGATTTCCGTGTGGGCAGTTATCTGGTACTGCGGTATTCTGCAGGTTATTCCTGATGTTGTGCTCTGCATTGGTGCGGCGATGCTGGGTGTGCGCGGTTATAAGGCCGGCATTTGGCTGAAGGCATAAAAAAGCAGTCCTTGCAATCTTATAAAAAGGTTGCGGGACTGCTTTTAGCTTTTTAGAAGGCCTTCTGCAGGAAGGCATCCAGGGAAGATTCGTTCATGCTGCCGACGATACGTGCAACTATATGGCCGTCGGCGCTGATGATGTAGGATGCAGGAATAGCGTCAATGCCGTAGGCTCGTCCAAGTGCCTGGTGGTCGCCGTAGGCAGCGGGGAAGGAGTAGCCTTTGCTTTTGATGAAGCGTGCAGGATCCTGTTCGTTATCATCTACGCTTAGAATAACAAAATGCATTTTATCTTTATATTCGGCGTATTTCTTTTCAATATGCGGCAGCTCGCCTACACAGGGAGGGCACCAGGTAGCCCAAAAATTGATGAAAACAGGCTTGCCCTTCAAGTCACTCAGGCGCATGGTTTTGCCGCTGCCTAACTCCTTGTAGCTGAAATCGGGTGCGGCTTCGGCAGCTGAGGCAGCAGCGGTGTTCATCTGCGGTTTGCTGTCGGCAGTTTTATCGGAAAAAGGACAGCTGCAGCCTGCGGTAAATAATAGCAGCGCAGTCATAGATAAGGTGAGCAGAATTTTTTTCATGTTGACCTCCTTATAAGAATAAAAGAAAAATGGTATATATATATTAAAACTTTTTGCCGAGAGAAATTGCCTTTACCGGGCAGACCTTGCGGCATTCACCACAGGCGATACATTCGCTGTCACCTACATGCCGGCAATCCATTTTGCAATGCTCCATACAACGGTCGCAGTTGATGCACTTTACGGCATTTAACTTCATGCCAAAGAGGGAGATTTTATTAAACAGTCCGTAAATAGCGCCTAAAGGGCAGATGAAGCGGCAGAAGGGGCGATAGATGAAGATGGCTGTCAGTACGGTAAGGCACAGCAGTGTTAGCTTCCCAATAAACAGCTGGCCCAAAAGCTCACGAATCTGCGGCTTGAAAAATGCCAAGGGCAGAGCAGCCTCCAAAGTACCTGCGGGGCAGATAAATTTACAGAAGGCAGGTACGCCGCTGCCGGTGAAATGGTAAAAGGCTAAGGGCAAAAGCAGAAGAAAAATCAATGCAATAAAATATTTCAGATAGCTGAGCAGATAGGTAAAGCGGTTGCGCTGCAGCTTAGGCGTAGGAATTTTGTAGAGCAATTCCTGTACAAGGCCGAAGAGACAGCCCCAGCCGCAGATAAGACGTGCAAAGATTAACGCAAAGAACAGAATAAAGCCCAGCACATAGAAGGGAATGCGCAAAAATACACCGCTGAGTGAGCTTTGCAGCGAACCAAGCGGGCAGGCGCCCAAGGCTCCGGGGCAGGAATAGCAGTTTAACCCCGGCAGGCAGATATTCTTGCTGCTGCCATTCCAGATATTGCCATCGGTAAAGCCTGCAAAATTGCCGTTATATAGGAGGGCGGTGCAAATTTGTACAAGCTTACGTTTAACCAATGCCGATACACTCCAGACAAATTGTCGCTGCCTTGCGCCAAACGGCAAGATATTCTCTGTTGCAGATACCATACGTCAGCATGGCGGCAGCGCTCAGAAGGATTAAAATACGTGTTATTTTCATAGCAAGCAGACCTCCTATATAATTACTAAGAATATTCTAGCATATACGATGAAATTTTACTATGAATGCATGACTATACATTATTGAGGTTGGGTAGCAAATAGCAGAAAATAATATTAAATTATTTCTATCCGCGTGTTGCAATTATTTTCTGACAGGTGTTGTATGGATAAAAGCGTTTAAACAGGCTATAATAAAACAGATAATGCAATGGAAGAATATAGGTCGCGAAATAGTATTTGTAAATGAGCAATTTAAAAAAATCCTTGCAAAATAGGCAAAAACAAGGTAAAATAAAACAAGTAATAATATATTTTTTCGGAGGTAATCGTTATGCGTAAACACATCAAAACTGTTAATAAAGCAATGCTGAACAAAACTCTGCGTACCGGTGGCTGCGGCGAGTGCCCGGCTTCCTGCCAATCCGCTTGCAAAACTTCCTGCACCGTTGGCAACCAGGTTTGCGAACACTGCAAATAATATCTGAGCTTAATGCAGCTCCCTGTCTGGTGCAGGGGGCTGTTTTACTATCTATGCAAAAAAGAAAGGTTGGAATACATGCTGATACATAAAATGCGTCTTGATGACAATATGGCTGTGCTGGATATCAACAGCGGTGCCGTTCATCTTGTAGACGATGTTATTTACGATTTACTCGATTATTATGATGGCAGCAACGATGCTGAGGCTATGGCTGCTTTGAAGGATAAATACAGCGAAGAGGATTTGCGCGATGCATTGGAAGAAATGCACGGCCTGCAGGATGAAGGTCTGCTTTTCAGCCCTTCCTTTGATGTACCGCCGACTTTTGCCGAAAAGCCGATTGTCAAATCCCTGTGCCTGCTTGTAACTCATGACTGCAATCTGCGCTGCGGTTATTGCTTTGCCGACACCGGTTCTTTCGGTGGCTGCCGTCAGCTCATGAGCAAGGAAACTGCGGAAAAGGCTATTGAGTTTGCTATTGAAGGCAGCAAGAAGCGCCATAATCTGGAACTGGATATGTTCGGCGGTGAACCGCTGATGAACTGGCCGGTTGTTGTACATATTACCGAATATGTACGCCGTCGCGAAAAAGAAACCGGTAAGAATATTAAGCTGACGCTTACTACCAACGGTACTCTTTTGAATGATGATAATATCAAATTCCTCAATGATAACCGTGTTATGCTGGTTCTGAGCCTGGATGGCAAGAAGGAAACTCATGATGCTATGCGTCCGTTCCCGAATAAAGCCGGCAGCTATGATGCAGCTGTACGCGGCTTCAAGAAGGTAATTGACAGCCGTGAGGGCAAAAACTACTATCTGCGCGGAACCTATACCCATTTCAGCACCCATTTCTGTGAGGATGTGCTTGATATGACTAAGGTTGGCAAGGAGATTTCCGTAGAGCCGGTAGTAGGCATTGATGAACCCTGGGTATTGACCGAGGAAGATCTGCCGGTAATTTTCGATGAATACGATAAGCTGGCACGCGCATATCTGGAGCGTCGTCGCGAAGGAAATCCCTTTGACTTCTTCCATTTCAATGTAGCACTTGATAACGGTCCGTGCGTAGCTAAGCGCTTGGCAGGCTGCGGCGCCGGTCATGAATACTATTGCATTACCGCTGATGGCGATATTTATCCGTGCCACCAGTTTGTAGGCCGTGAACAATATAAGATGGGTACTCTGGATACCGGTATCGTTACACCTGAGATGGTGCAAAGGTTCCGTCATACCCATGTTCTTACTAAGCCGGAGTGCAGTAAATGCTGGGCACGCTTCTTCTGCAGCGGTGGCTGCCACGCCAATGCGGATTTAATTAACGGCGATATTACCAAGCCGTATGAGTATGGTTGTCGTCTGCAAAAGAAACGTCTGGAAAATGCTATCATTGTTCAGGCTGTTCTGTCTGCCGAAGCACAGGAAGGCGAGGACCTGCGGCCGCATATTAACAATTTCACTTACGAAAAATAACAGATAGTTTCTCGTGCGCTCTGCGAAAGCAGAGCGCATTTTTACGTTTTCGTCGATAATAGTGAAAAATGCCGGGAAAAACAAGCAGGAATTTTGCTGCTGAGAAAGAAAAAAATCTCGAAAATTTTTCGGGAGAAAGTGATTTTTTTACACAGAATTTGCCGTTTTTCGGTAGAAAATCTAACTTTTTTTGAGATTTTTTGAAGAAATTTTAATGCCGATAAAGGCGATAATCAAGCATGTTTCTTTTTCCACTAACCCTAGTGTTTCACGAAAAAATGTTAAAAAAGTAACAAAAAAGGTGTTGACATAATGCAGGTCACATGGTATTATATACAAGTCGACGCGATACGGCAA
>OLSQ01000066.1_pt1 | contig 104132 bp, 93 predicted proteins | sample 1672561 | NCBI WGS metagenome assembly OLSQ01 (sample SAMEA3136699, study PRJEB25190) | human gut metagenome | biome: human gut; feature: human-associated habitat; material: faeces | place: Austria | collected 2013
CTTTAACGGGTGCAGGGATTATGTTAACATGGTTCCTGACAAAATCACTTTGGCTGCCAGCCAATGTTAAATTCAAAACTAATTAATTAACAAAACTCGGTTTAGGGCACTGAAAGGTGCCCTTTCGAAGGGGGATGCCCTAAATTGAGTGCTTACTTAAAATAAATAAAAACTATGAGAATACTGTGGTTTTCACCTGTTCCCTCTTTATTTGATTATAAAAAAGATGGCCCCGGTGGATGGGTTTCTTCTTTGGAGCAATATTTACGCCAATATGCTCCGGATGTTGAATTGGCTATTGCCTTTGAGCATGCTTCCGACGGGTTTAAGGAAGTACGGAATGGAACCATCTATTACCCTATTTGTAAAATTAGTTCATTTTGGTATAAAGTGAAATGCAAGCTGAAAGGAGATTTTGACTATGCTATGTTTCGTCCTTATATCCTTCGCATCATAGAAGATTATAAGCCTGATGTGATTCATTGCTTTGGGTCTGAGTGGCCGTGGGGTATTGTGGCTGAAGAAACGAATACTCCTGTCATCATTCATATGCAGGGATATATGGAAGTATATCATTTGGCGGCAGATATAGTGATTAGCCCTCGCGAATTGGGGTGGAAACGTTTTTCACCTCTTATTAAACTTTCCCAATATACTGATGGTTTGCGTGTGTCTATGGAAAGCCGTTTGATGAAAGCCAATAAGTACTTTATGGGGCGTACGCAGTGGGATTATAATCTGGTAAAATTCTTTAGTCCGGATGCGGTCTATTTTCATTGCCCAGAAGCTATACGCCCGAAAATTTACCATTCACAGAAAAAATGGAGTTATCACGAATTGGATTCCATGCGCTTGGTTACGATTACCAATGGTGGTCGGCTCAAAGGTAATGAAATGATTTTGCGTGCGGCGGAAGTGATGAAAAGACTTGGTTTTAAATTTGAGTGGCGTGTTGCTGGTGATAGGTATGGAATGGATGAAGCTATTAAAAGGTCAGGAATTCACCCCACAGATGTCAACGTCAATCTTTTGGGACGCTTGACCACTGAGCAGATTGTAGATGAATTAGCTGGGGCGCATGCTTATGTACATCCGGCAGTTATTGATAATTCTCCTAATTCTTTGTGTGAAGCTCAGTTGATAGGTTGCCCGGTAGTGGCTACCTTTGTAGGAGGCATCCCACAATTGGTAGAAGATGGTGTTACAGGCTTGCTTTATCCGTATAACGAACCTCATGCCTTGGCTTTTAAACTCATGGAGTTGTTCAAAGATGAAGCACTACAGAAGAAGCTTTCTGTAAATGAAATCGCTGTGGCGAAGGACAGGCATAAACCGGAGGTTATTGTAGAAAGATTAATAAATATTTATAATACTGTGATGAAGATATGATGCAGTTATTTTAAAAAATCGATTTTGTGTTATGGTGATTTATAAGATGATAGTTTGGATATTAAAATTGCCCGATAGAATATGGACTAAATTGTTTAATACCGTTATTCATTGGTATTTTAAAGATATAAATGGATACCTGTATCATCCTCATAGCCTTAAGGGATTGCAGTATATCAGCATAGGTTACAATACAGGTTTCGGCCGGGGAGTCATACTTACAGCATGGGATGAATTTGCAGGTTGTCATTACGAACCTTCTATTCGTATTGGTAATCATTGCCATATTGGGGAACATAGTCATATCACGGCCTGCCATAGTATTACAATAGGAGATAACCTACTGACGGGAAGATATGTTTATATATCCGATAATGCTCATGGTGAAGCTGTAGCATCTCAGTTGGATATTTCTCCTTCATTACGACCTCTTCATGTGAAGGGACCTGTAGTGATTGGAAATAATGTTTGGATTGGTGAGAGTGCACGCATCCTTTCAGGAGTCACCATTGGAGATGGGGCGATTATTGGAGCCAATGCAGTGGTGACTCATGATGTTCCAAGTGGGGCGGTAGTAGGTGGGGTACCGGCGAAGGTGATTAAGATAATGAAATAAAAGGAAACGCTCTAAAAGTTGTTTTTTCTGAAAGATAGTAAGTACTCAAAGAAGGGCCCATAGTTAAAAATTATACATTCATTACGAGCAAAAATAAAAATTGTATACAGCAACGAAGATTTAGAACACTTTTATTTTCAGTATCACACTGAGACATTGCCAAGGGGTGAGTTTTTCAAATCTTTTGTAAAAGAAATAAAGTATCTTATTAATATCTTTCAAAAGTGGTATAAGGATATTTGTAATAAAATAGTCGAGGTATTAACGGTGTGTTGGAGGATTCATCTCCAGTTATGTTACCTGTTTCCTTCAAAGCCCATCAGATACTGGTGACTGTGAAATTACAAGAGAGCTCAGTCTAGGATTTTATTGAAATATTTGTTAATCTTTAATGACTACAGGGATTATCTGAATTTACAATAAAATATTGTTAGTCAATGACTAATTTAAAATCAGAATTATTGTTTTAACAAAACTCGGTTTAGGGCACAGTGAAATACTCTCTCAAAAGGTATACCCTAAATTGAGGGTTTACATATATAGTTGGATAAAAGATGAAATTTACAATCGCTATACCCGCCTATAAGCGGACATTTTTAAAAGAATGTATTGATAGCATTCTAGCACAAACTTATAAAGATTTTGAGCTTATAATTATCAATGATGCATCTCCGGAGGATTTAGATTCTGTAGTGGAATGTTACAAAGATTCTCGTATCCGATATTATGTGAATGAAACAAATTGTGGGGCATTAAATGTTGTTGATAATTGGAATAAATGTTTGGACTATGCGCTGGGAGAATATTTGATACTGATGGGAGATGATGATAAGCTGTTGCCTTATTGTTTGGAGGAATATGTAAAGATGATGGGTAAATATCCAGGTCTTGGACTTTATCATGCTTGGACAGAGATAATAGATGAGAAATCTAGATTCCATTTTATTCAAGCTTCCTGGCCTGAATATGAGTCCGCATATTCATTGTTATGGAATAGATGGAGTAGTAATAGGGCGCAATTCATTGGAGACTTTTTGTTTGAAGTCAGTACACTTAAGCGAAATGGTGGATTTTATAAATTGCCGTTGGCTTGGTGCTCTGATGAGATATCTGCCATGATTGCAGCACGGGAAAAAGGAGTGGCTAATAGTCAGAAAATTATATTTCAATATAGGGTTAATTCTCAGACTATCAGTTATACTGGTGATGCAAAAAAAAAGATGGAGGCTATTAGGGGAGCGAAAAAATGGTGTGCTAGATTTCTGAAAGATATTCCTAAAAATGAATTGGATAGAAAATTCCATAGTTTGTGTAAAAAAAATATGGACAGACATTTTTTGAAAGAATATATTTATACTATTTCGGTTGATTTATCACAAAGCTTATGGGAAAAGATACCATATTGGCTGAAAATACGTAAGCAATATGGATTGTCGTTGAAAATGATAGCTTATGCCTGGGTAGAAGCAGTTAAGGCGCGAAATGTTAAAAATAGATATTAAGATATGGATACCTATTTGATAATAGATATACTTTTACTTGTATCCTGTATTTTTGAGCTCAGCACAAAAAAAATAAAACAGAAGATCATTTTTATCTGGATGATATTTTTTACCCTGTTTGGAGGACTGAGATGGGAAATTGGTGGTGACTGGGCTATTTACAAAGGTTATTTTGATGCTGCTCAGTGGAATCTTGAATCTATATTATCATATAAAAGATGGGAGGGAGACATTTCGATAGAACCTGGGTATATGTTTCTTAGTGCTTTAGTAAAAATGGTCTTTATTGATGAATATTGGTGTTTTAATTTATTGATGGGGTTCTTTGCCCAATATACTTATTATCGGTTTTCTATGGAATTTAGTCCTAGACGCCCTCTGCTGATGTATGCATTGATATTGGGTACAGGTATGTATTCATATATGTTTGTGCGGTCAGGCCTATCTGTAGTAGTATGCTATTGGGCCTATCGGTATATTCGTGACCGTAAAATGATGAGATTTCTGCTGGTAGTTATTGTAGCAGGATTCATTCACAGGCAGGTATTGCTGTTCATTCCTTTATATTGGGCTGTAAAATGGCACTTTAGATGGAAAGTGTATGTGATAGGGTATCTATGTTGTTGTGTTGCTTATATGTTGTTGAAAGATTATATCACTTTGTTAATTTTTGCATTGGGGGATTTAGGGGATATGACTGAGAAATTGCAATGGTATACGGATGAGGATGTGGGAAAATTGGGTAGGCAAATCAGTTATGGTACATGGGTGATGTATTTTATAATGCTGAGTATTTTTCTTTTTTTTAGGAAAAAGTTTAAACTTGAAGAAGATGACTGGTATAATTGTATGTTAGTCGGTTTCTTTATTATCATAGCCTCCAATACTGTTTTTACGGAGGGCATGAGTACCTTGGGACGCATATCTGTTCCTTATAAACCTGCTAGAACAATCCTGGTGATGATGGTCATAAATCAGTTGTTGGATAATGGACGATATTGGGCTAAGCGCTTCGCTCTTGCATTTTTTTTAGGATTGGCGATGATAAATATTTATAAAGATGTAAATGATCCGTTGATGGATATTTGTTTTGCTCCTTATCGTAGTATTTTTGATTTTAATATTTTATGAAATTCAGTCAATGAAAATATGTTTTATTACCCTTTTTACACCGACTAGTGAAAACAGAATGGGACCATCGGCACTTAATTATTATTTGATGCGTAATCGGGATATGGATGTACAAATTAGTATCTTTTCGTTTAATGTTAACCGTATCTCATCTGATGAAATATCTAAGATAGAAAGGGAACTTAATGTTAAAATTTATCTTATGTCATTGCCCCAATGGTATAGATTAATTACTTCTTCATATTGTAAAATGACATTTGTTAGAGTTTTTCTTAATCGACCTCTTTTGGCCTATATAAGAATAGGAGAAAAGATGGGGAAAAAAATTAAAGCTGAGAAGCCTGATGTGTTGTGGTGGTATCCCGGTGAATTATTTAGAGTTCCTCGTTCCTTGACCGAATACAAGCATGTTGTGACAGGACCTGATTGTGCCAGCCTTACTCCATTTCGTATTTTGCAAATTCCTTCAATATACAAGAAATACTTTAACCTCATAGGTCATTTTAAAATACTTGTTTCTTCATTGAAAATGGAAAAGGAATATCAAACGTATAATACCTTGATGCATGTGGTGGGTATGTATGACGCCTTTAAATTATGTGAAATAAATCCGGACTTGAATGTAGTCTTTTTACTTCATCCTCATTATGCTTTGTCTTCTAAAGCAAAGGTAGACTTCAATAAAAAGAAACTGAAACTGTTGTTGGCAGGGACACGTTCTAGTTTAAATGAAGACGAAACAGTCGCTTTTGTGGATACTCTTTGTCAGCAATATAAAGAGATGATACCATATTATAGTATTACATTCTTGGGGAAGGGATGGGAAGAAGAAGTTGATAAGTTAAAAAGGGTAGGATATGAATGTAATGAACTGAAATGGGTGGATAATTATATAGAGGCAATTATTCAATATGATATACAGATAACTTTATTATCTTCTGGTGCTGGAACTAAAGGTAAGGTATTAGATGCTTTGGCTAATGGACTTTTAGTGATTGGGTCAGCATTTGCTTTGGAGAATATTGCCGTGCGTCACAATAATTCGTGTTTACGATACCGTCATATAGATGAGATAGTAAGAGAATTAAGAACAATTCCCTTTCAAAGAAATAAGTATGAAAAAATTGCCCGTAAAGGCATGGAGCAGGTGCGCATTTACCACGCTCCGCAGAGAATTTCGAAAAGATTTTTTGATATTGTAAAGGGCTTTTTAGACGAAAAATAAAAATATTGATTTTACAATCTATAGTATTGTGGTCCCACATTTTGGTTTATCTAACAATACGTTCAATAGAATTTTTATTGGAAACTAATGTATTCAGATACCATCTGAATGGGATGAAAGTGAGAAAGTGTAATTTTTTAAGTTGATTCAATAATGAAAATTGTTACTTTTTGGGGGGGACTAGGCAATCAGATTTTTGAGTATGCCTATTATCAATGGTTGAAAAATAGATACCCTATGGAAAATATTTATGCATATTATCCAAAGGCTGGGCTTATGGCACATAATGGACTTGAGCTTTTTAAATGTTTTGATGTGATAGAACCCCCTTGTAATAAAGTTATAACTATTATAGCGACTATACTTTTTTATTTGAATAAAATACTGAATCGTCTTGGCTTACCTTCATTGTTTACTTGTACGATGCAAAATAAGTTGTATAACTCTATATTTCATTGTGATTGGTGGCAGGATAAGATGTATTATGCAGAAAATTATAATTTGGATTTTACAAATCTAAAAATGAATCTTAAGAACCAGCAGTTATTAAAGATAATAAATGATACTAATAGCGTAAGTATCCATATTAGAAGGGGGGATTATATAAAATCTAATATTGCTGATATATATGGTGGAATTTGTACAGAAAAATATTATGATAGAGCTTTGTCAATAGTAGACAAAAGTATAAGTGATAATAAGCAATACATTTTTTTTTCAGACGATCCAGACTATGTACGTGAACATTATAGTATTCCTAATATAATAATAGTAGATTGGAATAATGGTGAAGATAGCTTCATGGATATGTATCTAATGTCTAAATGCAAATACATGATTCTTGCAAATAGTACTTTTTCTTATTGGTCTGCAATGTTTAATAAAACGAAAAGGATGGTGATATGTCCTTCAAAATGGAATAATTTAAATTTTCCTGATATTACTCAGTCCGAATGGATTCAGATAGAGATGTAGTTCTTGTTCTATATTTGATGTATTCAACTGATGATAATTTTTTCTTATCTGTTTCATTCCTATCTTGAAACGTTTTTAGGAGTAAATGTGGATAAATCTCAAATAATGGAAAAATTACTGTTTATCTAGATACCCGAATGCTATTCTCACATCAAAGCTGTGGCAGGTTCTCGAGATATTTTCCGGCATATCCTTGTTTGCGTATAGGGAAGGAATTTCATCAGATGTAGCAGCAGAATTATTGCTTTTGTTTGCTCTAGTATATGAGGATTAGCAAAATAACTCTGTTCATTCAAACCATCCTCGTAACTGATGTCAGGTACGATGGTTATGTTTCATAGAATAAGTGGATCAAATGTGGGGCGTCTGTTTACTCGTCCATAAATGTGGAGGTATTGTAGAAATATCAGTGATTCCACTGACGGTATCAGTGGAAAAAGAATTACCGTAAGGGCTACGAACGTTTTTGCCTGTTTTCAAAGCTTTCATTATCTCAGTGACCTCCTTGTGGGTGGAGACTAATTGGAATTTGGCATACTGATGTGGATTACTGAAGAATTTACCCATAGTTTAAGGTACTCTCAATTTAGTGATGTTGTTCACGGTTAGGACAAATTAGGTATGGATGTCGGCACGTGAGTACACGCAGTTGTGTGGGGCGATGTCGTGCAAGAACTTGCCTAGTGTTTTACTTGTAAATATGAGCATAGGCTTTCATGCGGCATTTTTGTCGGTGAAGGTATTCGCATATAAACACTATAATTGATTATGATAAATAATAAATGACTTTGTCAACGGTGAGGCAGAATCAATTTATGGAAAATGATGTAAAAGAATAGAAATAGTATGACACAACCTTTAATATCAGTTATTGTTCCTTGTTATAATGTAGAGGAATATTTGCCGAAGTGTGTTGAGAGTATTCTGAATCAAACATATCGTAATCTTGAGATATTTTTGGTGAATGACGGCAGTTTGGACCGCAGTGGGGAAATTTGTGATGAATATGTTGTTAAGGATACTCGTATTAAAGTGATTCATAAAGAGAATGGGGGGCTTAGTGATGCCCGTAATGTAGCGTTAGACATTATGACGGGTGAATATGTGACATTTGTAGATAGTGATGATTATGTGGCGGAAGATTATGTGGAATATCTTTACAAACTTATAGAAGAAAATGGGGTGAAGCTGTCGGTAAGCTGGCATCAGGAGTTTAAGGATGGTGCCTCCGTGTCCATGGAAATCCGTACACGTCCGGTATCAGCGAAGCCGATAGATTTGGATGAGGGTTTGGCCTATATGTTCTATCAGCGAAAATTTGATACGACTGCATGGGGCAAAATGTATCATCGTTCTCTTTTTTCTGATGGAATTCGTTATCCTAAAAGTTGGTTATATGAGGATCTACCTACTACTTATCGTCTGATGATGAAATGTGATTATATAGCGTTCGGTGATTATTGTAGCTATTTTTATCGAATTCGTAATACCAGTATAGAGGGAGCGCCATTCAAGCCGTTGAAATATGAAAGTTGCATAAAGATAATCCGTCAGCTTGAAGCGGACAAGGTGACAATGTCGGAACGAGTGAGACAGGCTTTGGATTGCCGTATTGTAAGTTTTGCCTTTCACATTCTGCTGGAGATTCCCAAGGAGAAAAAGGAGATGCGTTGCAGCCTTTGGAATATTATCCGTCGAAAAAGAATATGTGTGCTGTTTGATGGAAAGGCTAGGAAAAAGGCCCGTGGGGCATGTCTTTTATCTTTTGGGGGGATGTGGTTGGTGAATTTGTTTGCTAGTTATGGAAAGTCAAGAAAATGATTCACAAGTGAAAAGATAATTATAGACTTGTTTGATATTTAAACTTAGTTCAGTATGGAGCACTATCAAGCGTTTCAATTAAGGTATATGTCTTAAAAGAACACTTATTTTATACTTACATAATATCAAAAAGATTAATTTATGCGTATCTTGCATATTTCAAAATATTACTTTCCTTATTTAGGAGGCGTAGAGAGTATCTGTAAATATCTTGTCGAAAGGATGCCAAAACACATCACAAGCGTGGTCTGTTTTAATAACCAGCGGGAGAATGCTGTAGATGAAATAAATGGTCATCGTATATATCGCATTGCAACTTTTGTAAACATTGCTCGTCAGGCATTGTCATTGTCGTATAAAAATGGATTGCGATGGGCTATTTTAACAGAAAAGCCAGATGTAATACAATTTCATTGGGCGAATCCTTTCCCTGCTATATTGTTGCGATTAGTAATGCCGAAGGATGTTAAGTTGGTGTTGCATTGGCATATGGATATTATACGTCAGTGGTATCTATACTGGGTGGTACGCCCTTGGGAAAAATGGATTATTAAACGAGCGGATTGTATTGTAGTGACGAGTCCGCAGTATAGGGATGGTTCTAAGCCTTTACAAAAAGTGAAAGAAAAAATACGTATAGTACCAAATGCAATTGATGAAAAGTTATTTGAACTTCGGATAGGAGATAAGGAACGTATTCAGGAAATAAGGGCACTATATAATGGTAAACCTATTGTTTTCTTTATGGGCAGGCATACTAAATATAAAGGTTTGCCGCATTTGATAGAGGCGGAGCAATATATGAAATCCGATTGTGTCATTGTTATCGGTGGTAAAGGTCCTTTGACAAAGAGATTGAAAGCATTAGCTAAGAAACGTAACTCGGCACGTATTCATTTTGTTGGTAGGTTGTCGGAGGATGATTTGCGTTGTTATCTGTATGCGGCCAGTGTGTTTGCTTTTCCTTCTGTCACAAAGAATGAAGCATTTGGTGTAGCATTGGCCGAGGCTATGTATTGTTATACTCCAGCTGTTACTTTTACAATTGAGGGGAGTGGCGTAAATTGGGTTAATCTTAATGGAATTACTGGCATAGAAGTTTCGCAAAAGGGGAACTTGAATCAAGTTTATGCGGAAGCATTAGATAAATTGGTTAGAGATACAAGTTTGCAAAAAGAATATTCTAAGGCCGCACATAAGCGTGTTGCAGAAAATTTTTTAATAGGACATATGGTGGATGCTATGGAGAAAGTGTATCAAGAATTATGATGATAAAAACAATGATTAAAAGTGGATTCTTATTAAGCCTGTTTATATTCATCGGGACAATATATGCGGATGCTCAAATCAACTATGGTACCACAGGTCTGATGAACATGCCCACTGCCGACATGCAGCGTGATAAAACCTTTATGGCAGGTGGAAACTGGTTGAATCATCACGCTACCGTTCCCCGTTGGTGGTATGATACATGGAATTACTACATAAACATAACTATTTTCCCTTGGTTGGAAGCCGGGTACTTATGTATGGGGCATAAGGCAGTACCCACGGACTATGGTAATCGTTCGGGCTATTGGGTTCCTTCTACGTATGGTAAATTTATTAATCAGGACCGTTCCTTTCATTTTCGGCTTAGAGTGTGGAAAGAAGGCTGGTGGAAAGAATGGACCCCTCAGATAGTTCTCGGGGCGAATGATGTGATAGGTGATTCATGGAATGGAGGATCGCTGTCCAAACCTTCAGAATTAAATTATGGTAATGGTTTTCTTAACCGCTATTATCTGGCCATAACCAAACATTTTTATTTTGAGAATGTGGGTACATTAGGTGCACACCTGTCATGGATATACAGCAACCGTTTTGATAACAAGTTGAATAATCCGGCTATGGGTGCGAATTTCCGGTTTCATTTGAAGGACAGTGATTCTTGGGTGCATAAAGCCATTAATGGTGTTAATTTAATGGCAGAAGTGGTTCCCGGTTATACGGATGTGAAGGAGGATTTGACTTTTGACCCTGACGGGGCGAAGTATCAGGTAAATCTTGGTATGGAGTACAGCTTCTGGAAAGACTACATCAACGCCATAGTAGAACTGAACCGTTGCAAATACTTTTCCGGTGGCTTAGTTTTCAAAATCCATTTAAAATAATAAAAAGCGCTCATTCATAGGAATTTCCAGATAGAATTCGTTTCTTTGCGGTCAGAAACCATAAAATCATCTTTATTATGTCATCCCGCTTTGTAAACCCTTTCACGGATCTCGGCTTCAAGATCATCTTCGGCCAGCCTGCCAGCAAGGCCCTGCTGATAATCCTGCTTAACGAACTGCTGTCCGGCGAGCACCACATTGAAGACCTGACGTTCCTGGACAAGGAGGACCGTTCAGAGAATATTCACGACAAGGGAATCATCTATGACCTTTATTGCCGTACCTCTGCGGGCGAGTACATCATCGTGGAGATGCAGAACCGTTGGCACAGCCATTTTCTGGACCGTACGCTTTATTATGTGTGCCGTGCGGTGAGCCGCCAGATGGAGAATCCTTCCTCCAGTGAGGTGCGTGTTCCCGATACTCCTCTGGAGGGGGATTCCGTTATGCTCATGGAGGAGGAGGTCTCTTACGGTCTGCGTTACAGGCTTCCTGCCGTGTACGGTGTTTTCCTGATGAATTTCAAGGAGGCTGGTCTGGAAAGTAAGTTCCGTACCGACACGGTGCTTTCCGACCGTGACAGCGGCCGTGTGGTGAACCGTAATTTTCGTCAGATTTATCTCCAGTTTCCTTATTTTACGAAGGATCTGGCCGAATGTTCTACTTTATCCGATAAACTAATGTATACACTGAAGAATATGAACAACTGGAACAGAATGCCCGATGCGCTGAAAGAACAGGTTTTCAGCCATCTTGACCGCCTTGCCGCCAAGGCTCACCTGTCTGAGAGTGACCGTATCGCTTATGATAAGGCGGTGGACCGTTATAACGTGAGCCGTATTGTGGAAAATGATATCCGTGAACAGGCTGTCGCGGAAGGAAAAGCAATAGGAAAAGCGGAAGGAAAAGCGGAAGGAGAGGCGGAAGGACGTTTGAAGGGACGTTTGGAGATCGCCCGTAAACTGAAAGACAACGGCTTTTCCATAGCGGATATTGTCCGGGTTGCCGGACTTTCAGCGGAAGAAATTGATAAGCTGTAACGGTGTGCACGATTGATTGTACTGCTAGGTGATTTGCTTCTGTTTTGTAGAAAGATGAATAGGTGGGTGGGGTAAATTAAGAATGATGTCAATGTCGGTTCTCTATAGGGCTATCGTATACGATTAGTCTGGTAGTCTGTAGATTGAGTAAATTCATTATTGTAAAACCTTTCTACAAAGAAAAACAAATCATACGTAAGGGCATTCTCCATGCAGCTTCCCCCAAAGAAGAAACTGCATGGTGATTGCCACTTTCTTTATTATTTCTCCAAGTACCCGAATACCCCCTCCGCATCGAAACACGGACAAGCCTTCGGGATACTTCCCGGCATATCCCTGTGTCCCCTTATCCGGACACCGGGAAAGATTTTCACCATCCGCATCAGCAACAAAATAAATTGTTCCGTCTGTTCCGGTGTCCGGGTATCTGTCGGATGTCCGTCCGCATCCAGACCGCCCTCATAACAGATACCTATGCTGCAACGGTTCCAGGGGCGGCAGTGCGCACCCACTTCCAGAAGCTTGCGGTGCTGGGTCACACTTCCGTCACGACGGATATAAAAATGATACCCCACCGTGCGGAAACCTCGCGTTTTGTGGTCACGGAGCAGTTGCTCGGCGGTGTAATCCCGGGTGGAGCGTGTGGTGCTGCAATGAATGACGATATATTTCACGGAAGCGGAGGATGCCATCATCGGGCCGTCCTCCTGAGTGAGGAGAGCACGTTCGTTCGGAATCTCTTCCTCACCGATTATCATAGGGAAAGTTTCTTGAATCATGGTTGAATTGAAATAGGGAATTAAGAATTAAAAAGTGTCATGCGATGGGTCAGGGGCTTTTTAAAAGAGAGTGGTGCAACTGGTTACGCCCAAGGCGGTGAGCGCTGCTATGGCAGCTTGGATAATGGCGTGCAGAATTTGCTTCCAGGTGATTTTCTTTGAATTGTTCATAGGAATATTTGTTTTAAAGGATTTGTTTTTTCTGTCATTCCGGACAAAGACGAGGAATCTGTGGGCATAAAAATGATTGCATTCAGATTCTTCACTTTGTTCAGAACAACAGTTTCATTTCAGAAAGACAAGTCTTTACGGAAATACAGGTCTACTTCAGAATAACAGTTTCATTTCAGAAAGACAGATCTTTACAGAAATACAGGTCTATTTCAGAACAACAGGTTCATCTCAAAAAGACAAAATACTATCAGACTTCAGAAGTCCGGAAAGTTCAGGCGTTTTCTTCCGTCTTGTCATTTGGTCCGGAAGCCTCTCCCGTCAAGTCCACAGTGTTTTTCCCCGCTTTCAGGGCTTTAACCACCAGCTTGGCGGCCTTTCGGGTAGGGACCAGGTTGAATACGCTGTCTTTCAGCAAGCTGAGGAAACGGGTTCCGGCTTTCCAGCGCACGTTCAGGTCTTCCACATGGATGGCGGGATTGTATGTTTCCAGTGATTCGGCTCCCATGCTGTTGATATGAATGGAGAAAGTGCCCAGATCGCCCATCTGGATGCGTTGTCCTGCCAGAAGCTGCTCCCGCATACAGTCCACCGCTTGGATCAGGACCGCCTGGATGTCGGCACGGTTGTATTTGGAGCCGTGGGTCGAGATATGCTCGGCAAACTTGTCCAGTGTCATGATTTCTGAGTACTGGGCGTTGGCATAAGCCTTCTTGGGAGCATCCTGGTCACTGGGATTGGCACGGAGTGAGATACTGTAGTTGATCATCGTTTTTGTTTTTAAAGGGTTATTATTATCGGAAAAGTGTCAGGTAGGAGCAAGGCGCACACTGCTGCGGCATCCGGTGAAACTTGGGGCAAGATCCGCGGAATCTTGTACCAGGATTTTTGTAATCTTGTGCCGGGTTGCGGCTTCTTCCTTCTGACACTGCAAAGATAACCTCACGTCCGTGCGGCGTGACCCCTTCCGACCCCTTTTGACCCTTTGGGGAGACTGTCCGGGAACTCGGTCAGCGCTTGCGTCATGTGGTGACTTCAGGCGCGGATTTCACGGTTCCCTCTTTATTCTTTCCGCGTAATCCACGTCTCAGAGAGAGAGGAAGAGTTCTCGGACAGTCTGTGGCAGATTTTAGGGGGAATCACGGTTCTCCCAGGTGGAGGTAGACGAGTTGCAACTGGCGGCAGGTGAAGGATTTCTGGCAGGGATGGTATCCCGTGGCTTCCAGGGCGTGGAGTAACGGTGCGCACTGGGCGATCCAGCGCATCAGATGACGCACGGCTACTTTCGGCGTACTGTCCGGAAAATAGAGAAGGGCTGTTTCGGTCTTATTCATGAATGGTTTCTTATTTAACGTGAGTTTGATAGATGATAATAAAGTTTATCCGGAGTTTTCTGAACAATCCAAATAAACTGCCATAAACGATTTTTGCTATCCGGGAACAACAGCCGCACGGAGCAGCGACGGGGACACAGGGACAGTGGGGACACCCCCTTTTTTCCTCACACACACATACGTGTACATATAGAAAGCCGGGTCAGTTCTTGTGATACGTCCCCTTGCCGTCCACACTTACCAGCGCCCCCTGTTTGGTGAGCCGTTTGAGCCAGGTAAGCGCGGTGGATTCAGGTATCCTCCTGTCGTGCGCTTTTTCCAGCAGCAGCCGGCGGGTAAACTCGTCCTCCATTTCGGCAAAGAGCATATTCTTGTCCGCCGTGCTCCGGCGCTTGATAACGGAGGAGGACAGAAACGAAAGAACATGGGTGGCGTGCAGATAAAGCGGCTCCACCAAGGCAAGCACGGCATGAAAATCATCGTCTGTAATCACCATGTTCCAACGTGGGATGATACGGTCCTTCAGATTATCGGAAGAAATATGCGCGTCAGGTTTCACCAGAGAAGAATCTTCCAGGCTTCGCAGGATGGCGACTATCGACATCATGCGGCACGCATTGACGGCAAGACGGATGACGGAACTGCCCATCTCGTCTCCGTTGATCTTGCCGGAACGATGGAACAGTTTGTCGAACAGGAAGTTGAACTGTTTATGCTGGGCATGGGTCAGCTTCAGGGTAAACAATCCCCGAAGCGTCAGCTCGTCCAGCGTGTTTTTCCATTCGTTGCCCATCAGGCGGAATTCCTCGTCCACATCCACCTCATCCTCGCCAAACTGGTCCGCCCATTGGGTGATGCGTGGCATATAATAAAAGTTCTGGCGGGAGAACAGACCGTTCTCCGCCGTGGGGATCAGGGGCTTTACTTGTGCGGGCGTACCCGAGAGCAACACGGAGAGGTAGCTTCTGCTCACCTCCTGATATTCGCGGTCGGTACGCCGGTTGTAGGACAGGCGGTCGTGGTCGAACGCCTTGCGCAGCGTGTCGCTCCAGTTTCCGTATTCGGTCCCTATGGCGGTGGATACGGTGTCCGCCTCACTTTCGCAGATGAGGCCCGTTCCGTTGGAATCCATGATATTTTGCAGGATGCCTGTTCCGGTGTTGTTTCCCGGTATGAGGAACATCCGGTTGGGAGGCAATACGGGAGCTTCCTGATTTCTCCGTTCCTTACCCAGAGAATCGTAGGCCGCCTTTTCCCGGCGGTAAGTTTTCATCGCCTCTTTCACCTCGTTGCGTATCTTGTCGTGTATAGGTTCGATGAGGAGCCGCACCCACGTCAATGCACTTTTTCCTGCGGCGGACGGGGCCACGATGAAAGTCTGCATACAGGGGGCCTGCCACTTCCGGCCGTACTGGCACCGCACTACGTGGGAGAGGGAGGCACCCAGTACGGTAAACGCTCCCAGGAGCAACACATCACGCTGTTCGGGCTTTTTACCGAAGGAGATGATTTTCTCCAGCAGCTCCGGCCACACATAGTCCTGTGGAAAGGTAGGCAGGGGGGAATAAGGCTCGGAGCCTTCGGTGAGCTGTTCCTCCTCGTCGGTATCATCGGAAACGTCATTTTCCACCTTATTATATCGCGCGCACGTGTGTGGAAAATCCGGGGTTGTCCCTGCTGTCCCCATTGTCCCTGCCTTGTGGAAGCCGGCGCTGCCGGAAATCTTCACTCCGCATTGTCCGGCCAGATGGAATACGGTTCCCAGATGTATATCTTCTTTATCGGCATGAAGCGCGTTCGAGAACAGTGCTTGTGCATTTTTTTTGTCGTATTTGGAGGAAAGGGAGCAGAGGGAGAGGAAATCATTGCGTCCCGCTTCTCCGCAATCGTTTGCGATGGCGAAAGCCAGTTGTACATATTCAATATAGGTAGGGGCAATGTCTGCGCCTGCCATGCGGACAGCTTCGGTCAGCTGCCGCAAGTTTTCTAAAGGATTGTTCATGTTCATGATATTTGTTGTTTTTTGAGTGCCTGTTTAAATTTTGTCCGGCATTCTTTTGAGTATGTTTTTCTATTCGTTTTAAATTTCCCGGCGTATCAATGCTTCCTCGTCATACGAGAGGAAACAGGCCCGTACCAAGTCCTTGCCGGAACGGTCCACGCCTTTGCCGGAATGGTTTGTTTTTTTATCTTCCCTGTCCGGGTGGCTGCTGTGGAAATCATAGATTGCTTGTACGTAGTTCATCGCCCAGTGGATGTTTTCGGAGGTATTTTGTTTGGTGTCGGGTATGCGTGCCAGGTCGTAGGGGATGAACGCTTTTACTCCGTGTCCGCTGGGGCTGGTGAATGCCAGTACAGGGCGCAGGAGGAGGTCGTCGAACAATTGTCTTTTCAGCTTTTCCGCTTCCCGACGGGAATCAAGGTGGTCTATGTCCACCACAATCAAGCCCGACGGTCCGGTCAGGCTGTCGCTTTTACGGTAGGAAAAAACGCCGCAGGGAGTAACGTAGGGTAGCGTCTGTTGCTTGAGCATACGATAGACTTTTTCATCCCCGTTTTCCACTGCCCGGCGCACGGTCTCGGTCAGTGTCTTCAGGCGTTCGCTGGATGTGATAAGTTTGTACACTTCCTGTAAGGTTATTTCCTTGTAGGGCGTTAAGGTGGGCGGCTGGATGATTCGTCCGGTGGTACTGTCCTTTACCGGTGATATAGGTGGCAGAAACAGTGACATTTTAAATTGGTTCATTCGTTTTTATTTATTAAATTTGCAAGCCCTGATATTTATGAATCAGGTTATTGATTTTCAATGTTACAAAGTTCGATATAATAACTGAGATACGTGTGATTTTGTCCTGAACGGGGACATATAAATGATTATTCATATAAAAAATACGATTTAATCCGATGGAACATTTGAATCCTGTTGATCAGGCCCGGCAATTGGCTGCCGAGGTAGTGAAACGTCTGGGCCAGTTGAATCTGCACAGACGGGAGTTGGAGCGTAAGCTCCATGTGGCTAATGGCTTTTTTACCAGCCTGGAAGAAAAAAAATAACATGACGCTTCTTCTTTTTTTCGAGGTGAAGGCGGTTATAGAAGAACACTATGAGAGGCGTATCGAGTTTTACAGGTATGTCAATCCGCCGCTGTCACGGGAGGCGGAACGTGAACTGGGGGAGTGGAAAGGAAAAGTGAGGGAGATAATGAGGATGTGTTGAAGTTCCGATAGGGGGATATAGCGGGATATTTGGCCCATAACACGCTGAAAGGCAATATGACTATTGCCCGTATGTATCTTGCGATAGCCGGGGGAGATATGGACGGTGCCTTGCGTCTTCTTCGGGAATTCCTTTCTACTGTTCCGTATTGTGATAACACGAATTATGAGGGACATTACAGCAACTGTTCTACATCATCTTTTCCCTGTTCGGGATGTATGTCGATGTGGAAGTGCGTATCCCGAACGCTTTTTCCTCAGTGGATTGCAAGTGGTGAAGGTAGGGATCAATTTTGATGTGGAGAAACACACCTTGGGGATTATATAAATCACCGATAAGAATTAATCTGTAAAGAATAGAATATTTACTATAGGCTGCATGCAATGATGCATGTGGCCTTCCCTTTTTTGTTGCCGGTAGCGACCGGCATCCGCATAATGTATTGCATGAACGATTGTCTTCGTGATTACCAGCAGGAGATGAAGCTCCGCCTCTTTGAGGAGTGGGAGTTTCATCGGAATGTGATGGTGCAGATGCCCACCGGTACGGGAAAGACGCATCTGCTGGCCGCCATAGTGAGGGAATTCCTGCGTGGTTCCGGCAGCCGGGTATGGATTGTGGCGCACCGCCGGGAGCTGGTGGATCAGATAGAGGAAATCGTGTCCCGGCACGGGATGAGCAAAGAGGACGGAAGGGTGAGGGTGATGTCCATCCAGTGGTTGTCACGAAACCGGAAGGATATGTACGAAGAACCGGACTTGATCGTCATCGACGAGGCGCATCACGCTCTGGCGGAAACCTACCGGATACTTTGGGAGAAATATCCGGAGGCAAGGAAACTGGGCATGACCGCCACTCCCTGCCGGCTGAACGGCAAGGGGTTCACGGACTTGTTCGACAGCCTGATCACCTCGTGGACTGTCGCGGAATTCATCGGAAAGGGTTGGTTGTCATCCTTTGACTATGTGTCCATCTGTGCGAACAGCAGGGAACAGCGGTTGATAGACTCGCTGAAGAAACGGGGTGCGGACGGGGACTACCAGGTAAAGGAGATGAACGAGGTACTGAACCGGGAGACAAGTATCGGCCGGCTGTATGAGAGCGTGGAACGATATGCCCACGGAAAGAAAGGAATCGTATATGCTGTCAGCATCGCCCATGCCCGCCGGATAGCGGCTTGTTATAGCGCACACGGGCTGGAGTCTGTTGCTATCGACAGCAGGACTCCGGCTTCGGAACGCAAGGAACTGGTGGATGATTTCAGACGGGGAAAGGTTAAAGTGCTGGTTAATGTGGATATCTTCTCCGAAGGCTTCGACTGTCCCGATGTGGAGTTCGTGCAGCTGGCACGTCCCACGCTTTCCCTGGCGAAATACCTGCAACAGGTAGGACGTGGGTTGAGGAGATCGGCAAACAAGGCGTCCTGTATGCTGATAGACAATGTGGGTCTGTACCGCATCTTCGGTTTGCCTGCCCGGAACCATGACTGGGCGGCGATGTTCGAGGGACGGATGATTGGCAACGCGCTGTCCCGGGCACGGATGGAAACAGGCAGGCTGTCCGTATCCGGCCCGCTGCCGGAAGATGAAAGGCAGCGGGAGGATGAACTGGAGGTGGTGATAACGCACGACCGGCTGATGGACTTCCTTACAAACCGGAGGGATTCCGCAACAGAGAAAGAAGGACAGCCCGTTTTGAAAAGTTATTATGACAGACAAAGCGGGCTTTGGGGATTGAGGCGCGGGGAGAGGATGACGGTAAGGCCCCGGTATCCGGAAGTGTTTGATATTTGTGGAGACTGGGCGGCAGTGAGATTCGGGAATAACCGGGCAGGTGTGGTGAATGAGACCGGACAGTCCGGAATACAGCTGGACCGCTGCCGGAAAATGAAGTTCATGAAGGAGGATTTGCTTGCCGTGACAGACTGTGCGGGCAATGAATCTTACATCGACCTGAAGGTAAACAGAACCTATCGGGAGAAACCCGTGGTGTTGTCATTCGGCTGTATGGAATTGCCATACGGCGGTGTGGAGCTGCTGAAGGTGGGAGAGTTCTTTTTCAGCCGTACCGGAAAACCGTATGTCACCATGCGCGGGGTGGATCAGAACGGCATCTACTTTTATGATTTTTATCTGAAGATACCGGATTACCGTGTTCCGAAGGACTGCCAACTGGTGGATCCTGTCTGGACTACCTTGTTTGATGTTTTCGCCTGTGTGCTGGCAGGGGATGAGGAGGAAGTGTATTGGTGCTGTGGCCGTCTGGCGGACCGGAGTATTGTGGTGATGGACGGGAACGGGAATTATTATCATGTGGAAAAAGGGAAGGAAAAGCGGTATATAGCCTGTAACGCTCCCCGGCCGGGCGAGGAAGATTTCCATACGGTGATGGAACGTCTGAAGGAAGAAGCCGGGCGGCGTGCCGGGATAGCTCAACGGAAACAATTGCAGGAAGAGGAACAGAAAAGGCTGAAAAGGTTGGAAGAGATCAGGGATGCATTGCCTTTCCGGATGGGGATGAAATGGGGCTTGAAACTGGGGGAACGTATCATTGTGCCTCCCAAATACAGGAAGATTCTGCCTCCTGTGGGCTATTATTGCGCTTACGAGGAAAACGCCTGCCAATGGGGAATAATGGCTCTGGACGGAAAAGTGGTGGTGGAGGCCAGATACCAGAAGGTGGATATAGAATGCAACGGTACGGTGCATCTGACGGTGATTCCGGGTAAGGTGAAGACCATAAAACTCTGAGCGTCTGCCGGAACGGAGTGCAAATGGCACAAATAGGAACCGGGATAAATTTGTGTCATTTGCGTCATTTGCATTCTAAATAGTCATCACTAGGTAATTTAACACTATGCCTTAAGCGACCGGTTAATGCTGTCAATATAATCCAGAATCTCCTGTCTGCCTGTTTTCTTTTCAGAGGAGGATACGAAATGAGGAGGGAGTTCTTCCCACTGTTCTGTCAATTTTTTCAGATATTTGTTTACATTATCCTTAACCTTGCCATTGGTCAGCTTGTCGGCTTTGGTGAAGATGATAGAGAAGGGTACTCCATTTTCTCCCAGCCATTCCATGAATTCCAAGTCTATTTTCTGAGGTTCCAGACGGCAGTCTATCAATACAAACAGATTGGTCATTTGCTCGCGTTCCAGGATATAATCCTCGATAATCTGCTGTATCTTTTCTACCTGTTTCTTGCCCCGGGAGGCATATCCGTATCCCGGTAAATCTACCAGATACCATTCTTTATTGATCAGAAAGTGATTGATCAGCAAAGTCTTCCCCGGAGTGGAGGAAGTCATAGCCAGTTTGGGACGTTTGGTCAACATATTTATCAGACTCGATTTACCTACATTTGAACGGCCGATAAATGCATATTCGGGCAGGTTGTCCTGCGGGCATTTCTCTACTTTTGTGTTACTTACTACAAATTCTGCACTGAGTATTTCCATAATTCTTTGTTTTTATACTTAAACAAGTCAGCCCCATAAAAGTCAGGAAGCCGTTAAACATTAACATTTCATAGCCAAACTGATAGCCGGTGGAGGTGAACACCAGCCGGTCTATGGCATAGCATAATAGCGGCGAGGCGATGGCTATGTAAGGAACAAAACGGTCGCGCGGCCGCATTGGGGTGAACAGCCCGAATGCAAACAGCCCCAATAACGGGCCGTAAGTGTACGAGGCGATGGTATAGATAGCGTCGATGACACTCTTGTTGTTTACTGCCTTGAACAGCAGGATGAATCCGATAAAGAGGACTGATATGCAGAAGTGCACGAGCTTCCTCCGTCTTTCCGCTTCTTTGCCGGACAAATGGCTTATGCCCGCTATGTCTATACAGAAGCTGGTGGTGAGGGCGGTCAATGCCGAATCGGCGCTGGAAAAGGCGGCTGCAATGATGCCGATGGTAAAGAATATCAGTACGGCGAATCCCAGATGGCCTTCCGCCGCAAACAAGGGCAGTATCTCATCCCCGGCTGCCGGCAGGGGGATGTTCAGTTGCGAGGCGAACAATAACAGCAGGATTCCGAGTGACAGGAACAGGAAATTGACCGGAACGAATGAGATGCCGTAGCAATACATGTTCTTTTGGGCTTCATGCAGGTTCTTGCACGACAGGTTCTTTTGCATCATATCCTGATCCAGCCCTGTCATGACAATCGTGATGAAGATGCCGCTGAAAAACTGCTTGAAGAAGTTCTGTTTGCTGTGCCAGTCGTCAAAAACAAAGATACGGCTGTGTTCATTTTCCCGGATGGCATGTACCAGTCCCGGAAAATCCAGATTCAGTTGGCCGGAAACCTCATAAAGTATTAATCCCAGCGCCAGCAGCAGGCAGAGTGTCTGCAAGCTGTCCGTCCACACAATCGTGCGTATGCCGCTGCGGCGGGTGTATAGCCAGATCAGTAAGACAATCCCTATCACCGTGGCGGCGAAAGGAATATGAAAGGCGTCGAATACATAATGCTGGAGGATAAGGCATACCAGATAGAGGCGTGCTGCGGCTCCGATGATTTTGGACAGAAGGAAAAAAGAGGCTCCCGTCTTATAAGCGTGTTTTCCGATCCGGTCTCCCAGATAAGTGTAGATGGAGGTCAGGTTCAACCTGTAATAAAGCGGCAGCAGAACGTGGGCGATGATGAGATAGCCTATGAAGAAACCGAAACAGGTCTGCATATAGGTCATGTCGATGCCGCGTACCATACCCGGGACGGAAACGAAGGTAACTCCTGAAAGGGAGGCTCCGATCATTCCGAAAGAAACAATATACCAGGGAGAACGGCGGTTGCCGCGAAAGAACGCGTCATTATCGGAATGACGGCCGGTAAGGCGGGCTACAAGCAGCAGCATTCCGAAATAGAGCAGTATGGTCAGCAGAATATAAATTCCGTTCATTTTATTTTTTTGAGTGCAAATGTACTCAAAATCGCTGAAATTGCGTAAGTTTGCACCCATTATAATACAAAATAACTGATGAACCAACAATATCCGTCCATGCTGCTGGAAAAAGCGGTAGGAGAGTTTGCCAAGTTGCCGGGTGTGGGACGCAAGACCGCCATGCGGCTGGTATTGCATCTGCTCAGACAGGATACAGCTGTGGTAGAGGCGTTTGGTAATGCGATGATTACCTTGAAACATGAAGTGAAATATTGTAAAGTGTGCCATAATATATCGGACACGGAAACTTGCCGTATCTGTTCCAATCCGGCGCGGGACGCTTCCACGATCTGTGTGGTGGAGAGTATCCGTGATGTGATGGCGGTGGAAGCCACGCAGCAGTACAGGGGGCTGTATCATGTCCTGGGAGGAGTCATCTCGCCCATGGATGGCATAGGCCCTTCCGATCTGCAGATAGAAAGTCTGGTGGAACGGGTGAAAGGCGGTGAGGTGAAGGAAGTGATCCTTGCCTTGAGCTCGACGATGGAGGGGGACACGACGAATTTCTATATCTCGCGCAAGCTGGACGGCATGGACGTGAAGCTGAGTGTGATAGCGCGTGGTATCTCTATCGGGGATGAGTTGGAATATACGGATGAAGTGACGTTGGGACGTTCCATCATAAATCGTACTTTGTTTACGGGAACGGCATAAACTGGGAAAAACAGAAAGAGATGGAAAAGAAGATAAAACAATTGCTGCGATACTTGCAGATAGAATATGTGGCGGTATGGGTGTTGCCTTTGCTCCTGGTGGCTCTTTATGAAACAGGGGTGATGACCGAGGGGGCTTACGCGGGCGATGTCCGTATGGATTATGTCTTGCAGACGGTAGGAATTTTATTGGCGGTGGGGTTGATTCCTTTATCGCTCCGGCTGTTCAGCCTTTCCTTGGTGAAGAATGTGAAACAGCGTTCATTGCCGGAAGCCTTGAGAAGTTATCGCCGCTGGAGTGAGATAAGGACAGGGATGCTGGTGGTTCCCGTATTGGTGAACTTGTCATTTTATTATCTGACTCTGAACAACACGGGTGTATTGTGTGCCATGATGGCGCTGATCTCTTCCCTGTTCTGTGTCCCTACCCGCAAGCGGATGCTGGATGAGCTGGATTTGGTAAAAGAGGAGAATGAGGAGCCTGCTTTATGATGAGTGACCGGCATTTTCAAGGGAACGGGATAAGGCTCCGTGCGCCGGAGCCGGAAGACTTGGAAGTCATGTTCCGTTTTGAGAATGCTACGGATGTGTGGGAAATGAGCAATACCACAGGCCCGTATTCGCGTTTTCAGTTGAAGCAGTACATAGAGCAGACCCAGAATGATTTGTTTGCCGACCGCCAGTTACGCCTGATGATAGAAAACGGGAACCGGCAGGTGGTGGGGATGGTGGATGTATGTTCATTTGACCCTTTGCACAACCGGGCCGAGGTGGGGATTATGGTGGATAAATCTTGTCGCAGGCAGGGGATAGGGCGTAATGCCCTGGCTTTGCTGGAAGAACACTGTTTCCGTTATCTGGGAATTCATCAGTTGTTTGCCTATATCGCTGTGGAAAACCTTCCTTCCCGCAGGCTCTTTGCGGCGTGCGGGTACAAAGAGAGTGCGGTATTGAAAGAGTGGGCGCATACGTTTGGCGGTGGATATACAGATGTGCTGGTTGTCCAGAAGCTGAATCTCAGTTGAGGGAGGGGTATTGGGGATAGCGGGCCCAAATGGCGTATTTCCCTCCCATTTCGTTCAAACTGGTATGCCATAAGTCGCGGAAGTGCTGGTTGAGCAACGTTTCTTTCCCGGCTTTTCCTATGAGCCATGAGTTTTCTTTTATTTCTTTGGCAAGTTGTCCATGATCCCATCCCGCGTAACCGGCAAAGAAACGGATCACTCCTTCAATGGGCTTCCCGTCCAGTATATATTGTTGCACGGCATTGAAATCACCATTCAGATAAAGTCCGTTTCCCAGAGGCAGTGCGCCTTCCAGATCTTTTAGCGTATGCAGGAAAAAAATTGTTTCCCGGCTCACCGGCCCGCCTTTATACACCGGGACCCGCTGTGCGAATTCCAATTCGGGGATGAGGTCATTGAGCAGAATGTGGTAACGGAAATCTTTATTCATGATAATACCCATACTTCCCTCGTCATTATGCTCGATAAGAAGCACGACTGCTCTTGTAAAGTGGTAGTCGTTCATGAAAGGGGAGGATATAAGGATGCTTCCCTGTTGTGGAAGTACTTTATTTGATTCTACTTGAAAAACATGCATATCCATAGTTGCGTTTCCTTTTATTTACACTACTAATATACATATTATATTTAAAAAATACATGAAGTGCTCTCTTTTTTTTGTATTTTTATTTTTCTTGTATCTTAAATGGCTTATTATCAGAGTTGATGTGAAAAAGTTCAAGAAAATATTCGTAAAATGCTTGCGGATATCGAAATTTTGCGTACCTTTGCAACCGCAATCGAGAGAGATGCAGTATAAGAAAAATGAAATTTGGTGCGTTAGTTCAGTTGGTTAGAATACATGCCTGTCACGCATGGGGTCACGGGTTCGAGTCCCGTACGCACCGCTTCTCAAGAAAGCAAAATTAGGAAAAGCTCTGATTCTTAACGGAATCAGGGCTTTTTTATTTGTTTGAAGTGAAGCGGGATATAGCGTTTCTGCGAAGTATGTCAGGGTTATTGAACATTCGTCTGTATCAGATTCATAAAGAACTGGTATGTCGTGAAGCTTTGATAAATCGCAAAACGAAATGATTATGTTGGTTGATAGCTTGTTTTATGAATAAAATCGGTTACAATATGTAAAATATCATATAGGTATTTCCCTTGTTCTTTTTAAGGATAGAAAATAGGAATTATGGTCCTTTATAGTAGAAATAAGAGAGTTATATAAAAAATAGCTTGTGAAAAATATCTGTTTTTTTTGTTTTGATGTAATTCTTTATTAATTTTGTAGTCTATTACATTAACGTAGATATTTGTAGATAACACACGCACATTTTTGAAATGAAAAACATTAGTTTCGTATTGATGTTTATTCCTTTAATCTCTTTTGCGCAGACATATAAATATATAGGGATAGAGGATGGACTCAGTAACCGTAGGATATTTGATATCCAGAAAGATTCTAAAGGGTATATGTGGTTTTTGACTAATGAGGGCATGGACCGCTATGATGGTAAGGAAATAAGGCACTATAAGTTGCTGGATGAAAGTAAAAGTTTGACCTCCTCTATTTATCTTGGGTGGTTATATAAAGGAGATGAGGGGCGTTTATGGGTGATTAGCAAGAAAGGAGGTGTCTTTTACTATGATGAATTATATGACCGGTTCAAGGTAGTGTATAAATTGTCCGATGCCTCAGAAGGGGTTACGTGTGGGTATATGGATCATAGTGATAATATATGGTTGTGCGGCAAGGACTCTATTGTACTTTATAATATAAAGGATACTGGTATCCGTAAGGTAGCTAACGTGATGCATGGAAATGTACAAATGGTAGAACAAGTAGATAGCAGCCATTTTTTCATTGCGACTGAAAGGGGAATACGCTTTACGGAATTGAAAAATAATGCATTGAGAGTTATTCCGATAGAATCTTTGTGTGATATCAGTTCACAAGTGAATGAATTGTATTTTCATTCGGCATCTCAAAAATTATTTGTCGGAACCTTTGAGGAAGGTATTTTTGCTTTTGATATGAACACTCGCCAGATTGTCCGTTCCTCTATTGATTTGAGTGATGTAAATATTACCAGAATCTGTCCTTTGAATGAGAAAGAACTGCTGATTGCTACGGAAGGGATGGGAATACATAAAGTGGATGTGAATACATGTGTTACACATCCTTATATTACTGCTGATTATGAAAGCAATAATACAATGAACGGAAACAATATTAATGTTGTTTATATTGATGAAGAAAAACGTATTTGGCTGGCTAATTATCCGACAGGAGTTACGATAGTGGATAATCGGTATAAAAATTATTATTGGATAAAACATTCTATTGGGAACCAGCAGTCGTTGGTAAACGACCAGGTACATTCTGTCATTGAGGATAGTGATGGAGATTTGTGGTTTGGAACCAGTAACGGAATCAGCCTTTATAACAGACAAACTAAAAAGTGGCACTCGTTTTTAAACTCTACTGATCATCATTTGAAGGATAAAAATCATATTTTCATTACTTTATGTGAGGTTTCTCCTGGAATAATATGGGCGGGGGGATATACCTCCGGTTTGTATAAAATTAATAAAGAGAGTTTGTCTGTAGAATATTTCTCTCCTTTTTTGCTTACTTCTATAAATATGCAGCCGGATAAATATATTCGTGGTATGATAAAGGATTCGCAGGGATATATATGGTCGGGAGGATTCTATAATTTGAAGTGCTTTGATCTAAAGGATAATAGTGTCCGTTTGTATCCGGGGGTAAGCTCGATAACCGCTATTGCGGAAAAAGATAGTCGCCACATGTGGATTGGTACAGTTGCAGGGCTTTATCTGCTGGATAGAGATTCCGGCGATTATCAATATATCGCAATGCCTGTAGAGTCTAGCTATATCAATACACTGTATCAGTCGGCTGATGGGTTGTTATATATAGGAACGAATGGTTCGGGAGTACTGACTTATGATCATCGTAATAAAAATTTTGTACATTATTATACAGGTAATTGTGCATTGGTTTCTAATAATATATATACCATTTTACCTGAAATGGATGGATGTATCATTATGAGTACGGAGGATGGAATTACTAGTTTTCAGATAAAAGATAAAACTTTTCACAATCGGACCAGCGAGCAGGGACTTTTGTCGGCATGTTTTAATCCGTCTTCCGGTACATTATGCAGGAATGGAGGTTTTGTTCTGGGGAGTACGGATGGTGCTGTTGAATTTCCGGAAAAATTGAGATTCCCTACTTATGTTTACAAAAAAATGATATTAAGCGATTTTCAGATATCTTATCAGCCGGTTTATCCTGGAGATGAAGATTCTCCATTGGAAAAAGATATAAATGAAACGCAGGTCTTAAAGCTGAATTATGATCAGAATACTTTTTCTTTGGTATTATCTTCTATTAATTATGATTATCCCTCTAATGTGTTGTTTTCATGGAAATTGGATGGATTTTACAATGAATGGAGCCAGCCGGGAACTTCTAATCTCATACGTTATACAAGTTTGGATCCCGGTAAATACACGCTGCGCATCCGGGCGCTGTTTCCAAAGAGGAACAACAATTGGTTTTTGAAGAACGTGTACTGACAATTATGATAGCCCGTCCTTTGTGGTTGAGTTTTTGGGCTATATTAGGGTATGTGATTCTTGCGTTATCCCTATTTGTTATTATTTATCGTGTCTTGAATTTAAAGAAGCAAAAAAAAATATCAGATGAGAAAACTCGTTTTTTTATCAATACGGCTCATGATATCCGTACACCGCTTACATTGATAAAAGCCCCTTTGGAGGAATTGTTTGAGAAAGAAAGTTTTAGTGACCGTGGAAAGAAAAGGATGAAGATTGCCTTAAGGAATGTAGATGTACTGTTGCGGCTGACTACTAATTTGATAAATTTTGAACGGACGGATGTTTATTCTTCTGAGTTGTTTATTGCTCAATATGACTTGAAATCTTATTTACAGGATGTTTGTGATACTTTCCGTTCTTATGCTGCTTTTAAACATTTGGATTTTACCTGCGACTGTAATGTGGAGGAAGGACTGGAAGTATGGTTTGATAAAGAGAAGATGGATTCTATTTTGAAAAATCTGATCTCGAATGCGATGAAATATACACCTGAATATGGTATGGTTCGTGTTTCGGTGCAGGAGAATAAGGATACTTGGAAACTGGAAGTGAAAGATACAGGTATCGGAATATCATCTAAAGAACATAATAAATTGTTCAAGATGCATTTTCGTGGAGTAAACGCTATTAATTCGAAAATCACAGGGAGTGGCATCGGGCTCATGCTGACACGAAAACTGATACGTCTGCACGGTGGTGAAATAGAGGTAAAAAGTGTGGAACATCAGGGTACTACTATAAAGGTAACTTTTTTAAAGGGGCGGGAACATTTGCGTAAATGTATTCAGATTGAGCCTGAACGGGAAATGAAGAAAGGAAGGATGGATGAGATTGCGGTTGCAGATCATTCTGGGAAATCTTCTGAAATTGTTGATAATGGTGCTTTACCACGCATTTTAGTAGTGGAAGATAATGATGAATTGCGGACTTACCTGATAGATTCTCTTTCGGATATATATAATGTGCAGGCTTGTTGTAATGGAAAAGAAGCATGCATCATTGTGAAGGAGTTTTGGCCGGAACTTATCTTGTCGGATATTATGATGCCCGAAATGGGAGGGGATGAATTGTGTGTGACTATAAAAGGTGATATAGAAACGTCTCATATTCCCATTTTGTTGTTAACGGCGTTGGGGGACGAACGGAATATTCTGGAAGGGTTGAAAGTAGGGGCGGACGATTATATTACCAAACCTTTTAATTTGAAAATCCTGAGAGCGAGAATTGCTAATCTGCTTGCAAATAGAGCATTGCTGCGCGAAAAATATGGCTCTTTGAATATGGCCGCAGAAATATTGGAAGAGCCGGTAGGAAAAAATTGTTTAAATGCCCTTGATTGGAAATTTATATCGGGGGTGCGTAAAAACGTGGAGGATAATTTGGATGATCCTGATTTTACTGTAGATTCGCTTTGTTCATTGCAAAACATGAGTCGCTCCAGTTTTTATAATAAATTGAAAGCATTGACAGGACAGGCGCCGGCAGATTATATCCGGCTGATACGCTTAAACCGTGCGGCGGAATTGTTGAAAGAGGGTGGAAAGTCCGTATCAGAAGTGGCAGAAATGACTGGCTTTTGTGATGGTAAATATTTCCGTGAAGTATTCAAGAAACATTTTAAAGTGAGTCCAAGTAGATATGGAAAAGAAGAACCTCTCAGGGTGGATGCTGAATAGGAATATGATTATCAGATAGGGAGGAGTTGTAATATTTGGTCTTTTCTTTATCATAATTGTTTTTTAGACAATAAAATGCCTCTGTCTTTTCGTTTGTATGGTTAATAGAATTATATTTGTACATTATACAATATCTATTGACCATGAAAACTTATTCATTATTAGCAGGCATTTTATTGTCTTTTTCGTTATCTATTCAGGCGGGTGATCTGAAATTGTGGTATAAGCAACCTGCCGGAACGTGGGTGGAAGCGCTTCCGGTCGGCAATTCCCGGATGGGAGCGATGGTATATGGCGGAACGGCCCGTGAAGAACTTCAACTAAACGATGAAACCATGTGGGGAGGCAGTCCTTACCGGAATGACAGGCCGGAAGCATTGAAAAGTCTGCCCCAAGTGCGTGAACTGATTTTTGCCGGAAAAAACATGGAGGCTCAAAACTTGATTCAAGATAATTTTTATGCCGGGAAACATGGTATGCCCTATCAAACAATCGGCAGTTTGATTATAGAAACTCCCGGACATGAAAAGGTAACCGATTATTATCGTGATCTGGATTTGGAACGTGCGGTGGCTACTACTCGCTATAAAGTGGATGGCGTGACTTTTCAACGTGAAGTTTTTGCATCATTTCCTGATAAGGTGATAGTGGTCCGTTTGACAGCAGACCGGCCGGGGAAACTGAATTTTAAGGTCGGATATGTGTCGCCATTGGAACATAAAGTCAGCAGGAAAGGAAAAAAATTGGTTCTGACTGGAAAGGGTAGGGATCATGAGGGAGTGAAAGGATTGATTCGTATGGAAACACAGACGCAGGCTGATGTGGATGGGGGTAAGGTGAAAATTGATGACCAAAACATTACAGTGGAAGGAGCGGACAGTGTTACTCTGTATGTTTCATCGGGTACGAATTTTATTAATTATCACGATATAAGTGGCAATGAGAGTAAAAAAGCGTCTGGATATCTTTCTCTGGCATTGGGACGCCCTTATAGTCAGGTTTTACAGGAGCATATAGCTCTTTATAAAGAGCAGTTTGACCGTGTAAGATTGGATTTGGGAACCAGTGAGCGGGCTAAGCTGGAAACTGTCAAACGCATCGAACTGTTCAATGAGGGTAAGGATGTTTCTTTGGCGGTGTTGCTTTTTCAGTATGGACGTTATTTGCTTATTTCCTCCTCCCAGCCGGGAGGTCAGCCTGCCAATTTGCAAGGTATATGGAATAATAAACTGGCTGCTCCATGGGATGGAAAATATACCATCAATATTAATACGGAAATGAATTATTGGCCGGCTGAAGTGACCAATCTGAGTGAAACACACCAGCCCTTGTTCGAAATGGTGAAAGAATTATCAGTTACCGGCAGGGAAACGGCACGGACTATGTATGGATGCAACGGATGGGTGGCTCATCACAATACAGATATATGGCGTGCCACCGGTCCGGTGGATAAAGCGTTTTATGGTACATGGCCCATGGGAGGTGCTTGGTTGACTACCCACTTGTGGCAGCATTATTTATATAGTGGGGACAAGCTGTTTCTTTCCGAAGCCTATCCGGCATTAAAAGGAGCTGCTGATTTTTATCTTGATTATTTAATTGAACATCCTGAATACGGTTGGATGGTGACTGCTCCGTCCATGTCTCCGGAACATGGACCTTCGGGAGAGGATACTAAAAAAGCTTCAACGATTGTAGCAGGTTGTACTATGGATAATCAGATAATTTTCGATGTGCTTAGCAATGCATTGCATGCATCAAGAATTCTGAAAATGTCCGCTTCTTATCAAGATTCTTTGCGGTCTATGTTAAATCGTCTGGCCCCGATGCAGATCGGGAAATACAATCAGTTACAAGAATGGCTGGAAGATTTAGATAATCCGAATGACAAGCATCGCCATATTTCTCATGTATATGGATTGTTCCCTAGTAATCAGATATCTCCTTACACTCATCCTTTACTTTTCCAGGCAGCTAAAAATACGTTGTTACAGCGTGGTGACGAAGCTACCGGTTGGTCCATTGGCTGGAAAGTTAATCTGTGGGCCCGTTTGCTGGACGGTAATCATGCGTTCCGGATTATTAATAATATGTTGAAGCTGCTGCCTGGAGATGAAGTGAAAGAAGCTTATCCGCAAGGACGGACTTATCCTAATCTGTTTGATGCTCATCCGCCTTTCCAGATTGACGGCAACTTTGGCTATACTGCCGGTGTGGCTGAAATGTTGTTGCAGAGCCATGACGGAGCTGTACATTTGCTTCCGGCTCTTCCGGATGCCTGGGCCACAGGAAGTGTGCAAGGATTGGTTGCCCGTGGAGGATTTGTGGTGGATATGAACTGGAATGGCGTGCAGCTGGATAAAGCGAAGATTCATTCCCGTTTGGGAGGTAATTTACGTTTACGTTCGTATGTTCCTTTGCGTGGGGTTGGATTAAAAGAGGCAAAAGGTAAGAACCCGAATGAATATTATATGCAGGCAGAGATCAAAGAGCCTTTGATTTCCAAGGAGATAAACCCGCAATACCCTGCTTTGTATAAGGTGTATGAATATGACTTGATGACAGAACAGGGACAAGATTATATAGTGGAGCGTGGGTTATAATACATGAAGATGCCCAAAGTGATTTTTGTATTATTTCACTTTGGGCACTTTTGTAAATGGAAGTGTCATTGTGTAGTTATCAGATGGCTTCCTCCTTTTCCAATTCTAATGCTCTGGGAAAAATGATATTGTTTTCCAGGTGGATATGTTCATGTAATGCCTCTTCAAATTGTTTCAATTGTTGTAAAACCAAGCGGAAGCTGGCACAAGCATCTTCAGGGGCGGTGAATCCATTGGTTAATGAAGAGATTTTTTCAAAACGTTCTCCTTCGTGATTATGTTCATCTTCCATCACTTCGATGGGATATAGAATGGTGCCGCAATGGAATTTAGCTACTTTCAAACCTTCCTCTTTGGCTTGGAACATTTCATAAACATAAGGAAATAATACATTCTCTTCTTTTGATAAATGATTTTCCAAATCAAGAAGCGAGTCGCGGAACAGTGCTTGGACTTGCAATAACTCTGGATGATTCTTTGAATGCGCTTCGGTTACTTTGGCTAATAATGCTTCTATTTGCGGACCTTTGGCACGGATTCCCCGATGGTGTATTTTCAATACGTAGTCTATTAATAAATCGATGGGCCATCCGGCAAAGTCAGGAGCATTACTAACCGTATTCTCTTGTAATTCATTTAATTCACGTGCTACTGCTTCGGGATCAATACCGCGGTTCCGGCAGGCTTCTGCAAACGGAGTATTGCCATGGCAGCAAAAATCAATATGGTAACGGGAGAATACTTTGGTTGTATCAAAGTTGCCGGCTACAATTTGTCCGACTGTACATGAATTGTAATTTTTCTGTTTCATAATTATTCCGTTTATTCGTTCATTAATCCTAATTTTTTCATATCACTTTCTACTGTACCGATACCGCTTACTCCAAAGTTCTCGACTAGTACTTTCGTCACGTTGGGCGAGAGGAATGCGGGTAAGGTGGGACCGAGATGAATCTCTTTTATTCCCAAACTGAGTAATGCCAGCAATACGATTACCGCTTTCTGTTCATACCAGGCGATATTGTAAACAATGGGCAGTTCATTGATGTCATGTAGCCCGAATACTTCCTTCAGTTTGAGGGCGATGACTGCCAATGAATAGCTATCGTTACATTGTCCTGCATCTAAAACACGCGGAATGCCATTAATGTCACCTAACCCTAGTTTGTTATAACGATATTTAGCACATCCCGCAGTCAAAATGACTGTGTCTTTGGGGAGCATCTCGGCAAAAGTGGTGTAGTAATCACGACTGCGCATACGCCCGTCACAACCTGCCATGACGATGAACTTACGGATAGCTCCGCTCTTTACCGCTTCTACTACCTTGTCTGCTAGTTGAAATACCTGATTATGGGCAAAACCACCCATGATTTCTCCATGTTCTATTTCTGTCGGTGCGGCACATTGTTTGGCTGTTTCTATTATTTCAGTATAGTCCTTATGTCCTTTCTCATCTGCTGTAATATGCTTGCAACCGGGATATCCGGTAGAATTAGTGGTAAACATGCGTTCTTTATAAGTGGCATTGGGCAGAGGAGGAACGATGCAGTTGGTTGTGAACAGGATAGGACCATTGAACGAGGTAAACTCCTCCCGTTGTTTCCACCAGGCATTTCCATAGTTTCCTACAAAATGTGTATATTTTTTAAATGCCGGATAGTAATGTGCAGGAAGCATTTCACCGTGAGTATATACGTCCACGCCGCTATCCTTGGTTTGTTCCAACAATTCTTCCAGATCATGCAGGTCATGTCCGCTTATCAGAATACCGGGTCGGGTACCAGTTCCGATATTTACACGGGTAATTTCTGGATTGCCATAACTGGAAGTATTTGCTTTGTCGAGCAAAGCCATTGTTCGAACGCCTATTTCACCTGTTCTCAGTGCTAATACAGTCAGTTCATCTGCCGATAAAGATTTTGTTGTAATTTGTGCGATGGTGTTCTGCATGAAACGATGAATACTTTCGTCATTATGTCCTAACCTCATGGCATGTTCCAGATAAGCAGCCATTCCCTTTAGACCATACATAATCAGTTCTTTTAAAGAGCGTAGGTCCTCGTTTTTTTCACGCAAAACTCCGACTGTTGCGGCTTTTGCATCATATTCATCGTGACTGCCTTTCCAATTTAACTCATCGGCTTCCGGCAGAGGAATATCCTTGGCAAAAGCTTGATGTTTAAGGTCATTACGTATTACTAATCCTTTGTCAATGCGTTTCATAATGCTTTCGTCGTCGAAATTGGCATTGGTAATGGTACAGAATAAGGCGTCTACAATAAAATTGTCCACATCTTTTTTAACGGGGAGGGAATGTTGGCGCAATTGATCTGCCACAACAGAAATTCCTCGTACTACAAAAAGCAATAAATCCATAGTACGTGCTGTAGTTGCATTTTTTCCACAAACACCTTTTAAGGTGCAACCGAAACCTTTGGCTGTTTCCTGACATTGGAAACAAAACATGTTATTCTCCATATCTTTTCTCATTTTAATGATTTCTATTACTTTTGTGCAAAAGTACATGGTTTTCGTCTTTTAAGTTGTACCATATGTTACAGCGGATACAAATAACAGTTAAAAGAAAGTAGGATGGAACTGACAGGATTATTGCAGATAGCTCCTTTTCAGGGAATGAAAGAAGAAGAATTGGTTGCTTTACTATTCGGACTTCCGAATAGTTTGAAACACTTTGAACCGGGTGATATCATTGCCCGGCAAGGTGACTTATGTAAAGGGCTGTACATTCTTGCATCGGGAAGGGTACGGGCGGGAATGATAAATGATGAAGGGAAAGAACTGACGGTAGAAGAAATTGGAGCTCCTAACTTGCTGGCCTCGGCTTTTATTTTTGCCACTGAAAATCGTTTTCCCGTTAATGTAGAAGCAATAGGACTTTGTGAGGTTTTTATAATAGGTAAAGAACGATTTTTAGAATTTATGCGTTTGCATCCATTGATGATGCAGAATTTTTTGAAGGATATTTCGGACAGGAGTGTCTTTTTAAGCAGGAAATTGAATGAGTTTGCTTTGTTGAATTTAAAGACTCGTTTGTTGAAATATCTAGAAACACATTCTGCTATTCATAATCAGCAGGAGGTGGCGCAGAAGCTGGGAGTTACTCGTCCGTCATTGGCTAGGGCGCTGTCTGAACTGGTGAATGAAGGGAAAATAAAGAAATAATTTGAGATTTCTTTTTTTAAGTGGAAAACGTGTCTTGTATCTTTGAGAGTTTTTATGTGTAACCCATTCTTGTGAAAGTGTTCAAGTTGTTTTTCTATAAAAACTTTGACTTTAAAGAAAGAAAAGGATCCTTGTCTATAAGGATTGGTTCTTTTGAAATGAGGACTATTTTGAAATTCTTTTGATTAAAAAAGAGGGTGAATTCAAGACCCTTTATGTGATTCTTTTGTCTTGATTCACCCTTTGGGAAATATTTGGTTGGTGTGTATTCAACATGTTACTTCATCTGAATACTTTTATCTCGTACTTTTCTTAATATTTGTTGTAATTCGAATACTTTTTCGGGATGTTCAGTCGCTAAATTCACTTTTTCCCCTGCTTGTTTCATATCATATAACTGGGGAATACCTAAATAACCAGTTTCAATTTTTGGCCCCCAAGGAATCATTTTAGGACCATCGCTGCCTTCAATAAATTTCCAATCTTTAGTACGCACGGATAGGGTGTGATTGGATGCCTGTTCAATAACCCATGGGCGGTCTGTTTTGTCTTGTCCTAATAAATTTGCTAACCGATTGTAGCTGTCGGGAGCACTTCCTTTCGGAATACGGGCATCTACCAAAGAAGCCAGTGATGCCAACCAGTCTATTTGTGAAATAAGCACATCGCTGACTTCCGGCTTGTTGATAGCTTTAGGCCAGTGTACAATTACAGGAACACGGGTACCCCCTTCAAATGCACTGTATTTTCCACCTCTCAGGTTACCGGCAGGTTCGTGCCCGTTCAGTAGCTCTTCTGCCTTGTCATCGTATCCGTCGTCTACTACCGGTCCATTGTCGCTGGAAAGAATAATTAATGTGTTCTGGGTCAATCCCATTTTATCGAGGGCCTCGAGTAACTGACCTACACTCCAGTCAAATTGTGCGATAGCATCACCGCGCAGTCCCATCTTGTTTTTACCACGGAAGCGATTGTGTGGAAAACGGGGAACATGCACATCATTAGTGGCGAAATACATAAAGAAAGGCTCGTCTTTATGTTGTTTGATAAAATCAACTGCATGTGCGGTAATGGAATCGGCTATATTTTCATCTTTCCATAATGCTTTGCCACCTCCTTTCATATAACCGATTCGGCTGATGCCGTTCACGATAGACATATCATGACCGTGGCTCGGCTTCAGATTATATAAAAGTTCAGGATTGTCTTTTCCGGTAGGTTCACCGGGGAAATTTTTTATATAGCTTACTTCTATCGGAGCTGAAGGATCATAATTGGCTACTTGACCATTCTCGATAAATACACAGGGAACCCGGTCGGCTGTGGCTGCCATGATATAGGAATAGTCAAACCCCAAATCACCTAGAGAAGCGGAGAGAGGGGCATTCCAGTCTTGTTGTGCAGTTTTATCACCTAATCCTAAATGCCATTTGCCAAATGCTCCTGTGGCATATCCGGAGCTTTTAAACATATCTGCCATAGTATACTGCTCGGGGCGTATAATCATTCCTGCATTGCCTGCAGCTACATCTGTTCCGGGTTTACGCCATGCATATTCTCCGGTCAGCATGGAATATCTGGATGGGGTACTGGTAGCGGCAGTGGCGTGTGCGTTGATAAATCGTATCCCTTCGGATGCCAGACGGTTGACATTTGGAGTTTGTACGTTTTTTGCTCCATAACACTCCAAGTCACCATATCCTAAATCATCAGCATAAATGAAGATGACATTGGGCTTGTCTGTGTTTTGATTTTTATTTTCCGCATGAACAGCCAAGCATGAAGTAAATGCCAATGAGAGCATTCCGTAATGTCTTTTTTTCATAGTAATTATATTGTTTAGTGAGTAATCAATTCTACAAAGATAAAGATATATTTTAAAAACGGGGATTAATTCTACAAAATTGTGGAATGAAATTGTGGTATTTCCACATAATGTGGAAAATAAAAAAATGATTATTCTGTTGATTTTTAGTGTATTGAATGGTACTATGCCCCGTGGTATATTTTTTGTTATGTGAATTAACATAATACGCTAAAAACTAAACTTTTAAATATATAACCATTTACCTTAACAAAACAAGGGTGAAAAGCTGATAGAAAAGCCATGTTCCCCCTGAATGGGAAAATCTGTATATAACTCAGTTTTAAGCTTCCCGGTTCGTGACGAATCGGGAAGCTTCTATTTTTTTCTTAATGAATCTAGTTTTTCTACAAGTCTTTTACTGAAAATAAGTTAATATTAATGGATGAAATGCAGTATTTGATCTCTTTTTTACTTTTAAGAGTAGAAAATAGATTAATACATTATGGTTATGAAAAAGTTGAACCTTTTATTATTAGCATTCCTAGTAGTTATGGGAGTCACTTTCCAATCATGTGATGATGGTGATGGCTACTCTCTTGGTGATGTGGCAGTGGATTGGGCTACTGTAAATGTGAAAGGTGCCCATGTATATGACTTTACCGGTGACAGATGGGGACAAATTTGGCCTGCAACTACTGATTATTTTTGGTATTCCCCGATAGATGGACAACGAGTTATTCTTTATTTCAATCCTCTGTATGATAATTATCCGGAAGGATATGATTGTTCAGTCAAAGTGTTGAATATAAAGGAAATTCTAACTAAACCTATAGAGGAGTTAACAGCAGAGAATGAAGAAACGTTTGGCAATGATCCTGTAGATATATTTGAAGGTAATATGTGGATTAGTGGTGGTTATTTAAATATTATTTTTAATCAGAATATGCCTTCTAAAATGAAACATTTGGTTAGTTTGGTAAAGAACACTACAATTACGCCCGACCAGGATGGCTATATTCATTTAGAATATCGTTACAATACGTATGCTGATACTACTGGTTATTGGAGAAACGGTGCGGTATCCTTTAATTTGAATTCTTTGGAAATAACATCGGAAACAAAGGGTATAAAGGTAAAAATAAACTCGGCTAAAAATGGTGAGAAGGAAGTCACTTTTGATTTAAAAGAAACACCGTCACCAGTAGGTTTGAGCCAAATGGATTTTTCTCAAATGGAAATCAAATAATTAGGGTTTGATTAGAGAGAGTTGTGTGTGGCCCCTTGCATCTTGTTGTGGTAGATGCAGGGGGCTGATTGTATTGTTGATAACGTTTTTCAGTTTGATATTTGTTGTTTATTGGTTGGTTGATGGAAAAAATTGTATGGTTACTTCGTTTTTTTTCTTATTTCAGTGTTTTTTCAGAATTATCTTGTTTCTTTGTCTTTAAGAACCAAAAGTTGGACTTATGAAAATACTATTAGTAGAAGACGATGCTAATTTGCGTGAAGTGACTCAGCGTTCATTGGAAAAGGAGCGTTATGTGGTGGAAATTGCTGCCGATTACCGTACTGCATTACAAAAGATAGAGGATTATGATTATGACTGTATTTTGCTGGATATTATGTTGCCGGATGGGAGTGGCTTGGATTTGTTGGAAAAGTTAAAAAAAATGCATAAACGGGAAAATGTTATCATTCTTTCAGCCAAAGATTCTATAGAAGACAAAGTGCTAGGATTGGATCTCGGAGCTGATGATTATCTGCCTAAACCTTTTCATTTGGTGGAACTGAATGCACGTATCAAAAGTGTGATACGCCGTCATCAGCAAGGTGGGGAAAATAGTATCAAATACGGAAATATAGAAATTTTTCCCGATAAATATGGGGTGACCGTAGCTGGAAAAAAGATTGAACTGAACCGTAAGGAATATGATATTCTGGTTTATTTTATGAACCGTCCCGGCAGATTGGTTAATAAAAACACACTTGCCGAATCCGTATGGGGCGACCATATAGATCAAGTCGATAATTTTGATTTTATCTATGCCCAAATAAAGAATTTACGAAAGAGGTTGAAAGAGGCAGGAGCTACTCCTGAACTGAAGGCTGTTTATGGTTTTGGATATAAAATGGTAGTGGAATAAATGAAATTGATTTATTATGTCATTATCCGTATATCGTTAGTGTTGTCGGTTTTATTGACTGGCTGGGCCATCCTTTTCTATTTTACTGTAATGGATGAGGTGAATGATGAAGTGGATGACTCATTGGAAGATTATTCTGAAATTATCATCATACGTGCATTGGCGGGAGAGGAGCTTCCTTCTAAAAATACAGCTTCCAACAATCAGTATTTCCTGCGTGAAGTGACAAAGGAATATGCAGGATCTCGTGATGATATCCTTTATAAGGATTCTATGGTTTATATTCCCGAAAAAGATGAAACTGAACCTGCACGAATCCTTACTACCATTTTTAAGGATGATGGCGAAAAGTTTTTTGAATTGACGGTAGCGACCCCTTCTATAGAAAAAGATGATTTGAAAGATGCTATGGCAGGTTGGATGATTTTTCTTTATATAGCTTTATTACTGACTATAATTGTTATTAATGTGTGGGTGTTTTATCGAAATATGCGTCCTCTTTATGTATTGCTTCATTGGTTGGATAAATATCGTATCGGTAAAGGAAACGAGCCTTTACAAAATAATACCCGGGTTTCAGAATTCAGAAAATTGAATGAGGCGGCTGTTCGTTATGCAGAGCGCAGTGAGCAGATGTTCGAACAGCAAAAACAATTTATTGGTAATGCATCTCATGAGATGCAGACACCACTAGCTATTTGTCGTAATCGGTTGGAGATGCTGATGGAGGATGAAAATCTTTCAGAAAGCCAATTGGAGGAGTTGATGAAAACCCATCAGACTTTGGAGCATATAACGAAGCTGAACAAGTCTTTGTTATTGCTTTCGAAGATAGAGAACGGTCAATTTATGGATACTACCCAAGTAGAAGTGAATAAATTATTGAGGCAATATTTGGAGGACTATAAAGAAGTGTATCAATATCGTGAGATCATAACAAGTGTAGAGGAAGAAGGTATTTTCTATCTTACGATAAATGAGACACTGGCAGTGGTGTTGCTTACCAATTTGTTGAAGAATGCTTTTGTACACAATATAGACGGTGGACACATCCGGATTGTCATTACTCCCCACAGTGTGATGTTTTGCAATACAGGGGCGGCACAACCACTGGATGCCCAGCGTATTTTTGAGCGTTTTTATCAAGGAAAGAAAAAAGAAGGCTCAACCGGTCTAGGCTTGGCAATAGCAGATACGATATGTAAAATGCAGGCTCTCAGGCTTTGCTATGAATATAAGAGTGGGGAGCATTGTTTTATACTTTATACATCCACTCATAATCAATGAAAAAAAATCGTGTTTTTTTCAGAATTTCAAATTCTTTTCAGAATCTCCCTTCATATTTGCATCAGAAAACAGAATGTAGAACCAAATAAAAAAAATGACGATTATGAAAAAGGTATTATTATTGTTAGTGTGCTTATTTACGTTGCAAACAGTGGTATGGGCGGATGATGACAAACCTATTCAAGTAAACCAATTGCCTCAGACTGCACAAACTTTTATCAAAACTCATTTCCCCAATAACAAGGTGGCGATGGCTAAAATGGAAACAGACTGGTTTGATAAAAGCTATGATGTGATTTTTACCAATGGAGACAAATTGGAATTCGATAAGAAAGGGGTTTGGACAGAAGTGAATTGCAAATACAGCGCTGTACCTGTCGCTGTGGTTCCTGACGCGATAAAGAAGTACGTCACTACGAATTATCCCGATGCCAAGATGCTCAAGATCGAGAGGGACAAGTATGATTATGAAGTGAAACTTTCTAATGGTTGGGAGATAAAGTTTGATATGCAGTTCAATGTGATTGATATTGACAATTAATTATTAGTTATAGATCTGAAGTGTGGTTTATGTGAATAAACTGAAGCTTTGCAGGCCGTTTCTTGTTCCATGAAGAAACGGCCTGTCTTTTTTATTGATTTTAATAGCATAGTAATTCTGCCGACACGATCTTGTAATAGATAACATGGATATTTGCATAGTTTTAATAATAAAGATATGCATCTAAGAACGTATTATCCTACAGTGGTTTTATCGGATATCCATCTGGGAACCTCTCATTCCAAAACAATTGAAGTCAGTAACTTTCTGAAATCTGTCAATTGTGACCGTCTGATATTGAACGGAGACATTATAGATGGTTGGCATTTGCGTAAGGCAGGTACTAAGAGGTGGCAAGCAAAACATACTGATTTCTTTAAGGTTATCATGAAGATGATGGAGAACTTCGGTACTGAAGTAATTTATGTGTGTGGCAACCACGATGATTTTCTGGACAGCTTGGTCCCTATGACATTCTATAACGTAAAAATCGTCAAAGAATACATCCTTGAAACACATGGAAAGCGTTATTATGTGACACATGGCGATATATTCGACCGGGTTACTACGCAGATGAAATGGTTAGCCCGGTTGGGCGATGCAGGTTATACATTCCTCTTATGGGTGAACCGCTTTTATAACCAATATCGTACTAAGCGGGGGAAACCGTATTATTCTCTGTCACAGGCCGTCAAACAAAAAGTAAAGTCGGCTGTTTCCTATATATCGGACTTTGAGAAAGTATTGGTGGAGTTTGCACGTGTACGTAAATGTGACGGAGTGATTTGTGGTCATATCCATCATCCGGCTAATACCTATTATGATGGTATTCATTATCTGAATTCGGGCGATTGGGTAGAAAGCCTTTCGGCACTGACTGAGGATGCGGACGGGAATTGGAATATCATGGAATACCATCATGTACTAGCTGATGAGAATGAAGAAAATAAAGAGTTTACCCTAATATATACAGCCTCATGAAATTTTTATTTATAGTACAGGGTGAGGGGAGAGGACATCTTACTCAAGCCATTACGTTGGAGGAAATATTGCGCCGGAACGGTCACGAAGTAGTGGAAGTACTGGTAGGTAAAAGTAGTTCGCGCCGCTTGCCGGGATTTTTCAATCGTAATATCCATGCTCCGGTAAAACGTTTTGTCAGTCCTAATTTTCTGCCTACACCAGCTAACAAACGGGTGAGTTTGATGCGGAGCGTGGCGTATAATCTAGTGAAACTTCCTGTGTATATCAATAGCATTAACTACATTCGTCAGCGTATCGAGGACAGTGGTGCGGATAGGGTTATCAATTTCTATGAATTGCTGACCGGACTGACTTATTTCCTGTTCCGTCCCTCTGTTCCGCAAATCTGTATAGGGCATCAATATCTGTTCTTGCATAAAAGTTTTGAATTTCCAAAGGCTGATAAAGTAAGCTTGGCTCTTTTGAAGTTTTTTACCGTATTGACCAGCTTGGGGGCGAAGGAACGTTTGGCTCTTTCTTTTCGTCACATGAACGATGATCCTCAGAATCATATCCGTGTGATTCCTCCCTTGTTGCGTAGGGAAGTGACTTTACATGAACCTTATTCCGGTGACTATATACATGGCTATATGGTTAATGCGGGTTTCAGTGAAAATGTAATGAAATGGCACAGGCAACATCCCGGGATACCGCTTCGTTTCTTTTGGGACAAGTGGGAGGAGGAACCGGTGAAGAGAGTGGACAATACATTGAGCTTTTATCAACTGGATGATGTGGAATTTTTGAGGCAGATGGCGGGATGTAAGGCTTATGCCAGTACTGCCGGATTTGAATCGGTGTGCGAGGCCATGTATTTAGGCAAACCTATTCTGATGGTTCCTGCTCATATAGAACAGGACTGTAATGCATATGATGCCGAAAAAAGCGGTGCGGGTATCATTTCCTCAGATTTTAATTTGCAACAGTTGCTGGAATTTGCGAAAGATTACCACCCCAATCGTGATTTTGTGTATTGGGTACGTGGAGCTGAATATACTTTGTTGAATTTGTTAGAGAGTGATTCTTCCAATTATCAACAAATTTTATTTAATGAGATGTATTTGGTTGAAGAGTTTATTTGATTTTCTTATAAAAACTCTCTTTAAGTCATGGCTGTATGCGTCGGCTGTGACTTTTTTATTGTTATTGATTTGTAGTTATATTGACATGTTATTGTAATGTGTATGACGTATTTTTGCTAAAAATATTAAAACCGTATGGAGAAGAAGAAAAAGGAAGATAAATATTATCTGCCGAGAGATATCAGTTGGATGTATTTTAATCGTCGCATTTTGCAGGAAGCCATGAAAGAACGTGTTCCTATACTGGAACGGTTGAGCTTTTTAGGAATTTACTCTAATAATTTGGATGAATTTTTCAGAGTACGTGTAGCTACTCAAAGCCGGGTGGCCGAGTGCGAAGATAAAGCGGCGCATTCTGAACGGGAAGAAGCATTGAAACTGATTAGACAGATAAATAAACTGAACAACAGGTACTCTAAAGAATATGAAGGTGCGATCAAGCAGGTAACGGCAGAATTGGAGAAAGAGAATATTTGTTTAGTCAATCATGTACAACTGGATGAGGAACAACAGTTATTTGTCGATTCTTTTTATCAACAACGGCTGAATGGGTTTATTAGTCCTGTTTGGCTGAAATCAGTAAAACAACTGGGTAACGAAGCGGATGAAAATATCTTTTTGGCTGTAAAGATGAGGAAAGAAGGACATAAAGTTGGAGAATATGCAATTATAGAGCTGCCTGTAGCACAGGCAGGGCGTTTTATCCGTCTGCCGGATAAGGATGGTAAAAATTACCTGATGTATTTGGATGATGTGGTACGCTATTGTTTACCATTGATATTTCATGGTATGAACTATAAACATTTTGAAGCGTATGCTTTCAAGTTTACCAAAGATGCGGAGATGGAGATAGACAATGATCTGCGTAACGGAATGATGCAGAAAATTTCTAAAGGAGTAAAGAGTCGCAAACGAGGTGAGCCTTTACGGGTTATTTATGATGCCAGTATGCCTAAAGATCTTTTAAAACGTGTCATGAACAAGTTGAATCTGGATAAGTTGGATACAGTATTGGGCGGTGGAAAATATCATAACCATAAGGACCTGATGCGTTTTCCAGACTGTGGCCGGAAAGATTTGAAATACCCTGAATGGACTCCTGTTTTGAAAAATGAGCTTTCGGGTAACGTTGGTATGTTGGAGCTGATTCGTAGGAAAGATCGTTTTATTCATGTGCCTTATCATAGTTTCGATTCTTATATCCGTATATTGCAGGAAGCGGCGATTAATAAAGAAGTAAAAAGTATCAAGACAACCCTCTATCGTTTGGCTAAAGATTCGAAAGTGGTAAAAGCATTGATTAATGCGGCACGCAATGGAAAGAAAGTAACAGTAGTTATTGAATTGCTGGCACGTTTTGACGAGGCTTCCAATATAGATTGGTCAAAGAAAATGCAGGATGCCGGTATCCGTGTGATATTTGGGGTGGAGGGACTGAAGGTACACTCTAAGATTACCTATATATCCATGAAAACAGGTGCGGATATAGCTTGTATCAGTACAGGAAACTTTCATGAAGGTAACGCCCGTATGTACACTGATTATATGTTGATGACGGCTGCTAAGAATGTGACGCGTGACGTGAGTTTGGTCTTTGATTTTATAGAACGCCCTTATTCTCCCGTTCGCTTCAAAGAACTGTTGGTATCTCCTAATGAGATGAAGCAAAAATTTAGCCGTCTTATTAATGAAGAAATTAAGAACAAGCAGGCCGGAAAACCTGCTTACATTTTGATAAAGATTAATCATATTACTGATCCGGTAATGGTGAAGAAACTGTATGAAGCATCTTCGCATGGTGTTCGGATAGACTTGCTGGTTCGTGGTAATTGTTCACTGATTACGGGAGTGCCGGGAGTGAGTGATACAATTCGTATCAATGGCATCATAGACCGTTATCTGGAACATTCGCGTATTTTTATTTTTGCCAATGGTGGTGATGAGAAAATGTTCATTGGTTCGGCTGACTGGATGCCGCGCAATTTGGATAACAGGGTGGAAGTGATTGCTCCCGTTTACGATCCGGAAATAAAGGCAGACTTGAAGCGGGTAGTGGAATATGGTTTGAAAGATACTCTGCAAGGACGGGTGGTGGACGGAACAGGAGAGAATCGTCCTTGGATATCGGAAGATAAGACAGCTTTCCGTTCGCAGGAGGAATTATACAAATATTATTTAAATGAAAACAGAATAAAGGATTAAGATGGGAAAAGTGAATTATGCTGCTATTGATATTGGTTCTAACGCTGTGCGCCTTTTGATAAAAAGCATTGACAGGGAGGCTGTGCAGGAGAAAAAAATTAAAAAAGTGATGATGCTTCGCGTACCCCTACGACTAGGGTTCGATGTTTTCTCCATAGGTGAATTGTCCGAGAAGAAAGCGGATAAGCTGAGACGTTTGATGAAGGCTTTCCGTCAGTTGATGAAAATTTATGATGTGGATGATTACAGGGCATGTGCTACTTCGGCTATGCGGGACGCGCGTAACGGGAGGACGATAATCAAGAAAATCGAAAAGGATACAGGTATCCGCATTGAGATAATTGATGGTCAGGAAGAGGCTCGAATGATTTATAATAATCATATAGAGTGTATGGAAGACCGTCTGGGTAATTATATGTATGTGGATGTAGGTGGTGGCAGTACAGAGATTAATCTGTTGACTAACGGTGAGTTGGTATGGTCGGTGTCTTACAACATCGGTACGGTGCGTATGCTAAGTAATGCTGTTAAAGAAGGAACTTGGCAGCAAATGGAAGAAGAGCTTATGAAAGTGACGGAAGGTGTTGCCGCGATCAATATCATCGGATCGGGTGGGAATATTAATAAGTTGTTCCGCCTGGCAGATAAGAAGGATAAGAAGTTGCAACGTTTGCCGGTCAGTTCGTTGCAAACAGTCTATGATGTGTTGAAACCGCTGACTCCGGAGGAAAGGGTAGAGGCATTCAGTCTAAAGCAAGACCGTGCCGATGTAATTGTGCCTGCTGCGGAAATTTTTCTGAAAATTGCAGAAGTAGTGCATGCAGAATATATTTATGTTCCGGTCATTGGACTGTCTGATGGTATCATTGACAATCTGTATGCCAAAAGCCTTGAGAAAGAAATGAAAGCTGAATAAGCTTTCATTTTAATACTGTTTGTGTTGTACGGCTTCAAAAATATTCGCTTTTCTCTGATAAATTGTTGGAAATTAATAGTTGAAGTTCCAAAATTTGCTATATATTTGTAATCGTTAACAACTAACAAACAGAAATACCATGATGAACAAAATGTGCATGGCAGCTATAATAGCTGCTTCTTTGTATGCAGGGACTACTTTTGCCCAACCTGCCGCCGTAAAGAAAATCATTGAAACGGGCCAAACTGATAACCGGGTAATGCATCAGTTGGATATTCTCACCAATCGTTTTGGGGGAAGAGTTATTGGCTCGGATGCATATGAGAATGCAGCCGAGTGGATGATGCGTGAATATAAACGGTGGGGTATTGACGTACGCTTGGAAGAAGCTGGGGAACTGCCGGTAGGTTTTAACCGTGGTCCATGGTTCGGACGTTTAATCGGGGGAGATCAGGCGATGGATTTGCATTTTGTCACTCCATCCTACACTTCAGGTACTAAAGGTCTGCAACGCGGGCATGTTTTGATAGAGCCCCGTACTCAAGAAGAACTAGACCGCATGAAACATCAGTTGAAAGGCGCTTGGGTGTTGATTTCAGGTGAAAATGTAGGTTGGCCTGTTGACCGTTCTGCTAAAGGAGATTCGTTGAGAGCTGCTATCAAAGCTGAAAATATAGAAATAGAAAAGCAGAATGCTGCCTTGATGGAAGAGAATTGGAGCAAAGGAACCAAACATGCCATGAAGCCTTTGCGTGAAATGCCGGGACTATTTTATAAAGAAATGTGTGAGGCAGGAGCACTTGGCTTTATTCAGTCGGCACCTGTACCTTTACGTGCTTTGTATGATCGTGCTTTATTAAATGATCCCCATACTACGTTTGATAATTTGCCCGAAGTCTGTGACATCAAATTGGATGAACATCAATACAAAATCATCAAGCAGATGGTGAAAGAACGCCGGAACTTCTGGCTGGAATTTGATATTCGTAATCATTTCAAACTAGGTCCTGTGAAATATCATAATGTCGTAGCATCCATTAAAGGTACTAAATATCCGGATGAATATGTTATTATAAGCGGACATCTTGATTCTTATGATGTGGCAACCGGTGGTATAGACTGCGGTACAGGTATTGGTCCTATGATGGAGGCTGCCCGTATGATTGCACTTTCCGGTGCAAAACCTAAACGTACTATATTGTTTGTGGCTTTTGCTGGAGAGGAATTTGGTTTGTTGGGCGCAAAATCTTATGTCAAGACTCACGCTAAAGAGTTAGGAAAGATTGCTAATCTATTCAATCGGGACGGAGGACCGACTCCTCCGGTGGGAATCTCCGTTCCTCAGGCTATGTATGATGATTTTGTGGAAGTGTGCAAGCCTGTGAAAGAAATCCGTGCGGATTATCCGTTTGAAGTAAAGGTAGCGAAACCTTTTAAACGTCCTACTCAAAGCGGTGGTACGGATGCCAGTGTTTTTGCAGTGGAAGGAGTGCCTACTTTTGGTTTCAATACACAAGACATAAAAGGATATAATTTCTCTTATGGGGAAATATGGCATACGGAACGTGATCTTTATACGAAGAATATACCAGAATACCAAGAGCATGCAGCTACGGTAACAGCGGTGGTCGCCTTGGGAATTGCTAATTTAAGTAAACAGTTATCTCGTGAAGGAATGCACAAAAAGTAGCGCAAATGTTCTTTTTTTCTTCTTTTAGTGGAATTATGTCGTTTTGATGTGTAAAAAATGTTAGCTTAAGTTCAATCTACTGAGATAATCTTTACCTTTGCTGCGCATATAAAGCAAAATGTAGGTAAACAAAAAACCTGCGATATTTGTTAATATAGAAAAGGTAAATTATCAAATAAAAGTAAATAGAAGCTTATGTCACAGATTATTGGACATATTTCACAAGTTATCGGACCGGTAGTCGATGTGTATTTTGAGGGCAAAGGCATCGACACCGATCTGCTTCTTCCAAGCATTCATGATGCATTGACTATCAAACGCAATGACGGCAGAATTTTAGTCGTGGAAGTTCAACAACACATTGGTGAAGACACAGTGCGTACTGTAGCTATGGATAGTACGGACGGTTTGCAACGTGGTATGGAAGTAATTCCGACGGGACATCCTATTACTATGCCGGTTGGTAATCAGATTAAAGGCCGGTTGATGAACGTAGTAGGTGAGGCTGTGGACGGTATGCGCCCGCTGAGTAAGGAAGGGGCGTTTCCCATTCACCGTGAACCCCCTAAGTTTGATGAGCTGTCTACTGTGCAGGAAGTACTCTTCACAGGTATTAAGGTTATTGATTTGCTGGAACCTTATTCAAAGGGTGGTAAAATCGGATTGTTTGGGGGAGCCGGTGTAGGCAAGACCGTGCTTATTATGGAGCTGATTAATAACATTGCCAAGAAACATAACGGCTTTTCCGTTTTTGCCGGAGTCGGTGAACGTACACGTGAAGGTAACGACCTGTTGCGTGAAATGATTGAATCTGGTGTAATCCGCTACGGAGAAGAATTTAAGAAAAGTATGGAAGAAGGCCATTGGGACCTTTCCAAAGTAGACTATAATGAAGTTGAAAAGTCACAGGCTACATTGGTGTACGGACAGATGAACGAGCCTCCCGGCGCACGTTCTTCCATTGCTCTTTCGGGGTTGACCGTTGCCGAATCTTTCCGTGACCGCAAAAACGGTGACAGCAACGGACCACGTGATATTTTGTTCTTTATCGACAATATATTCCGTTTCACTCAGGCAGGTTCCGAGGTTTCGGCTTTATTGGGTCGTATGCCGTCAGCCGTGGGGTACCAACCGACACTGGCAACGGAAATGGGACAGATGCAGGAACGTATCACTTCTACCAAGAATGGTTCTATCACCTCGGTACAGGCTGTGTATGTACCTGCTGATGACTTGACAGACCCTGCGCCTGCTACTACATTTACTCACTTGGATGCAACAACCGTATTGAGCCGTAAAATTACCGAACTGGGTATTTATCCGGCTGTAGATCCGTTGGAATCAACCTCACGTATTCTTGACCCGCTGATTGTAGGGCAGGAGCACTATGATGTGGCTCAGCGTGTAAAGCAGATTTTGCAGCGTAACAAGGAGTTGCAAGATATCATTTCTATTCTGGGTATGGACGAATTGAGCGATGAAGATCGTCAGACTGTAAACCGTGCGCGTCGGGTGCAGCGTTTCCTGTCACAACCTTTTGCTGTGGCCGAACAGTTTACAGGTGTTCCAGGTGTCATGGTTTCTATTGAAGATACCATTAAGGGATTCAAGATGATTCTGGACGGTGAGGTGGATTACCTGCCCGAGCAGGCATTTCTGAATGTGGGAACGATAGAGGAAGCAATAGAAAAAGGAAAGAAGTTGCTGGATGCTGCCAGCCATAAGAAATAAGAGTAAGTATGGAACATCATGAAGATCTTCATTTGATAGTGGTTTCTCCGGAAAGTACATTGTTTGACGGTAAAGTGGACATTGTGATATTACCGGGAGAATCAGGCTCTTTCTCTGTCCTGCATGACCATGCTCCGTTGATATCGTCATTGATAAAGGGGGAGATAAAATATACAGAGGATGGATTAGAGAAATCAATTGGAATATCGAGTGGGTTCGTTGAGGTAAGGGACAATATAGTTTCGGCCTGTGTGGAAATCTAATACATAATTATGTCTTTGTTAGCCGTAAAGAGAAAATTTATCATATCGTTGACCATATTAATGGTTGTGTTGAGTTGGGGAGGAGCCTTGGTATTTCACACCTTGTTGCCTAGGTATTATTTTGCCTGGTATCCCTCCATACCGATATTTTTTTATCTTTTCGGCCTTTTTTACATATTTATGTTCGGGTACTGTTATCGGGTAAGTCCGCAAAAAATGGTGGCGGTTTACTTGGTGGCGAAAGTGACGAAGATGATGTTGAGCATCTTGATTATGTCCGTCTATGCAGTGGCGGTGGCACATCAAGTTCTGTCATTTATAGGAACTTACATGGTATTCTATATTATCTTTCTGATTTTTGAAACCCGCTTCTTTTTTCATTTTGAGATAAAACATAAAAGTAATAGGTACAAGTATAAGTAATATGAGAAGTTTACGATATATAGGAACGGTTTTAATGTTGCTGATCGCTTTTCTGCAAGGAGCCAATGCCCGGGAAGAGTCGGATACTGACTATAAAGAGCAGCAGGTAGACGTAAATGAAATCGTTTTCGGACATATAGGTGATTCGTATGAATGGCATATCACTGACATAGGAGATACACCTATAGCTATACCACTGCCGGTAATCGTAAAAAGCAGTACAGGATGGCACGCTTTTCTTTCTTCTAAGTTTGAGGAAGGAAACGGAGAGTATGAAGGACTGTACATTGCTAAAGACGGTGAATATAAAGGTAAGATAGTGGAAAAGGATGCTAGCGGTAACGAAGTAAAACCTTTGGATATCTCTATTACAAAGAATGTTACCGGGTTGTTTGTCAATAGTGCCATTCTGGTGATTCTAGTGTTGAGTTGTGCCCGTTGGTACAAAAAACATCCAGTAGAAAAGGAAGCTCCTAAAGGAATGGTGGGCATGATGGAAGCTTGTATCCTGGCAATCAATGATGATGTGATAAAGGGTTGTATCGGTAAGGATTATAAGCGTTATGCACCTTATCTGCTGACGGCTTTCTTCTTTATCCTGATCAATAATCTGATGGGATTGATTCCTTTCTTCCCCGGCGGTGCGAATATTACAGGTAATATTGCCGTTACCTTTGTGCTGGCTATCTGTACGTTCCTGGCTGTGAATCTATGGGGGAACAAGGAATATTGGAAAGAGATTCTATGGCCTGATGTTCCTTGGTGGTTAAAGGCTCCGTTCCCGATGATGCCGATTATTGAGATTTTCGGAATCTTTACGAAGCCATTTGCATTGATGATTCGTTTGTTTGCCAATATGATGGCCGGTCATGCTGCTATTCTCAGTTTGATATCCATCATTTTTATTACGGCGAATATGGGACCTCTGATTAATGGTTCCATGGGATTTGTTGCGGTGGCATTCGGAATCTTTATGACTGCGCTGGAATTATTGGTCGCATTTATTCAAGCATACGTATTTACCATGTTGTCCGCGGTCTTTATCGGGTTGTCCCGTACAGAAGAGATGCGTGAAGAAAAAGAAATAAAATAAATTAAATAATTAATTCAAAAAACAAACTATTATGTTACTAGCAGTTTTATTACAGTCCGCTGCTGCGGCAGGTTTAGGGAAATTAGGTGCTGCACTTGGAGCAGCTATTGCAGTAATCGGTGCAGGTATCGGTATCGGTAAAATCGGTGGTTCTGCCATGGAGGCAATTGCCCGTCAGCCGGAGGCGGCAGGAGATATCCGTATGAATATGATTATTATCGCCGCGCTGGTAGAAGGTGTGGCGCTGATCGCCATTATTGTTTGTTTATTAACTTTGTTCTTATAATTAATGTAGCATGTCATTATTAACACCTGATAGCGGTCTGTTATTCTGGATGGTCATCGTTTTCGGTATCGTTTTTGTCATTCTTGCAAAATACGGTTTTCCGGTGATCACCAGAATGGTGGATGAGCGAAAACAATATATAGACAAGTCACTGCTTGCTGCACGTGAAGCCAATGAGCAATTGGCTAATATTAAAGCAGACAGTGAAATGATATTGGCTAAGGCTCACGAGGAGCAGGCGCGCATCCTGAATGAAGCGGTCGCAACCCGCGAACGTATTCTGAAGGAAGCCAAAACACAGGCTCAGGTTGAAGGACAGAAACTGCTGGATGAAGCGAAAAAGCAGATTCAGGCAGAAAAAGACAGCGCTATCAGCGACATTCGCCGCCAAGTAGCTGTGCTGTCTGTCGACATTGCTGAGAAGGTTTTGCGCAAGAACCTCGATGATGAGAAAGAACAAATGGAAATGATTGACCGTTTGCTGGATGAATTAACTGTTTCTAAAGACTGATTGTTATGTATATAGGAGTCATTTCAATGCGTTATGCTAAGGCTTTGCTGGCCTATGCCGACGAAAAGGGGACAGAGGATACTGTTTATGAGGAAGCCGGAATATTGGCAGATAGTTTCTCGAGAATCCCCGAACTCCGACAGGCATTGGATAATCCTGTATTGCCTGCTGAAACAAAGTTGAAACTGATTTGCGAAGCTGCCGGAGGAGGTAAGGTGAGCGAAGAATTGAAACGCTTTGTGGAATTGGTACTGGAGGAACGAAGAGAGAAATTCTTGCAGTTTATGATTATGTCATACATTGACCTTTATCGGAAACAGAAGAATATCAGCGTCGGTAAAATCACGACTGTTTGTCCGGTGGCGGAAGAGGTAGTCAACCGCATACGGGCATTGGTCGTAGAGAAAACTCATGGAACTGTAGAGTTCAAAACCAAAATAGATCCGAAACTGGAAGGTGGTTTTATCTTTGAAATCGGAACTTACAGATTGGATGCGAGCGTAGCTAACCAGATAAAACGGGTAAAGCAACAGTTTATAGCTAAAAATAGAAGAATAGTATAAAATTAAAAATTATAAGTTAGAAAATAAAAGTAATATCAGTTTGTTTCTTTTAGTTTTTAACTTAAGGTTAATACCTGGTCGGGCTTTAATTTTTAATTTTCAATTTTTAATGTAAAAAGATTATGTCTGAAAATATAAAACCCAGCGAAGTATCCGAAGTTTTACTTCAGCAACTGAAAGGCATCAACACCCACCTGCAATTTGATGAGGTAGGGAATGTGCTGCAGGTGAGCGATGGTGTGGCACGTATTTACGGTCTGCGCAACGCGGAAGCTAATGAGTTGCTGGAGTTTGAAAACGGTATCATGGCTATCGTGATGAATCTGGAGGAGGACAATGTAGGTGCGGTATTGCTAGGTCCTACTGATCAGATTAAGGAAGGAATGGTGGTGAAACGTACCAAACGCATTGCTTCTATTAATGTGGGCGAAGGTATGTTAGGGCGTGTTATCGATCCGTTAGGCGTACCATTGGATGGCCGTGGACAAATTGGCGGGGAACTGTGCGAAATGCCTTTGGAACGTAAAGCTCCCGGAGTGATCTTCCGTCAGCCTGTGAACCAGCCTTTGCAGACAGGGCTGAAGTCTGTGGATGCTATGATTCCTATCGGGCGTGGACAACGTGAGTTGATTATCGGGGACCGTCAGACCGGAAAAACCTCTATCGCTATAGATACGATTTTGAATCAGAAATCCAACTATGAAGCGGGAAAACCTGTATATTGTATTTATGTAGCCATTGGTCAGAAGGGTTCCACTGTAGCAAGTCTGGTGAATACGCTGCGTGAACGCGGTGCGATGGATTATACCATAGTGGTAGCTGCCACTGCTGCCGATCCGGCTGCATTGCAGTATTTTGCTCCGTTTGCCGGAGCGGCTATCGGAGAGTATTTCCGTGACACAGGCCGGGATGCCTTGGTTGTGTATGATGACTTGTCAAAGCAAGCCGTAGCCTATCGTGAAGTATCCTTGATTCTGCGTCGTCCCTCCGGTCGTGAGGCATATCCGGGTGATATCTTCTATCTGCATTCACGATTGTTGGAGCGTGCGGCAAAGATTATCAACCAGCAGGAAGTGGCCGAACAAATGAATGACCTTCCACCCAGCTTGAAAGGCAAGGTAAAGGCAGGTGGTTCACTGACCGCATTGCCTATTATTGAAACACAGGCAGGTGATGTTTCCGCGTATATTCCAACCAATGTCATTTCCATTACAGACGGTCAAATATTCCTTGAAACCGATTTGTTCAACCAGGGTTTCCGTCCGGCTATCAATGTGGGTATTTCCGTATCCCGTGTGGGAGGTAGTGCCCAGATCAAGAGCATGAAGAAGGTGGCAGGTACATTGAAGATAGATCAGGCACAATATCGCGAACTGGAGGCTTTTTCCAAGTTCAGCAGTGATATGGATTCTGTAACGGCAATGGCTATCGACCGGGGACGTAAGAACAACCAGTTGCTGATACAACCGCAGTACAGTCCGATGCCTGTCGGAGAACAAATAGCCATTCTTTATTGTGGTACACATAGTTTGCTGCGTGATGTACCCTTGCATAAGGTGCAGGATTTCCAGAAATCATTCCTAGAAATGATGCGTGCCGACCATCAGAAAGATGTACTTGATGTATTGTCAAGCGGTGTGATAAATGATGATGTAACTGCAATTATAGAGAAAGTAGCAGCTGATACGGCTCAACCATTTAAAGTGAACGAATAGTCATGGCATCACTGAAAGAAGTAAAAGGAAGAATAGCCTCAGTAAATAATACGCGGAAAATTACTTCGGCTATGAAGATGGTAGCCTCTGCCAAGTTGCATAAGGCGCAGGCTGCCATAGAAAACATGCTTCCTTACGAACGAAGGCTGAATCACATCCTGACCAATTTTCTGAGTGCGGGTAGTGAGGTGGAGTCTCCTTTCATTGTGAAACGTGAAGTGAAGCGTGTGGCTATCGTCGTGTTTGCCTCCAATACCAGTCTGTGTGGCGGGTTCAATGCAAATATCATCAGGCATCTGACGGTTATTCTGGATGAATACAAGTCCCTGGGTATGGAGAATGTGCTTTTGTATCCGGTAGGCAGAAAGGTAGCGGAAGGTGTGAAGAAATTGGGATTCAAGGCCGAAGGCGATTTCCAGCATATGGCGGATAAACCTTCTTATCAGGAAGCTTCCGCCTTGGCAGAGGACTTGATGAGGCGCTTTCTGCATCGTGACATAGACAAGGTGGAGTTGCTGTACAACCATTTTCGTTCTACAGCAGTACAGGTCCTGACGCGTGAAACTTATCTTCCGATAGACTTGACACAAGAGAAGAAAGAGAAGGACAAAGGCAGGATACCCGATTATATTGTGGAACCGTCTGTAGATGTGGTGATGGAGGAATTGCTCCCGAAGATGTTCTGTATGAAGATGTTCACGGTATTACTGGATTCGAATGCTTCCGAACATGCCGCCCGCACCATGGCTATGCAGATTGCTACAGACAATGCGAATGATTTGTTGCAGGATCTGACGGTGATGTACAACAAGAGTCGTCAGCAGGCTATTACCAATGAACTGTTGGATATAGTAGGCGGTTCAATGGCCTAATTTTTTTCTTGGGGCAAGATACGCAGCATCTTGCCCCAAGAATTTGAAAATCATACGACAAGTTTATCGGAATCCTTCTATAAGTGTCATCTCTTCCATCGAAGGCGGGTTAAATAATCATAGTGCTCCCCCTCTTTAATAAGCTCCGCCTCGAATCCATTCCCGGCAGCATACAGGCTGAGTGTCTGAAAATCGACATAAAGCCAGTCGAAAGAATCTCCTTTTATATTTTTGTATTGCATCCGGAAATCTATTTCACCATAATAATCTCCTGCCAGATCAATCAGGAAACTCCCGTCCTCATCTTCAAAAAGATAACGGAGATCACTGGAATCCATCAAGATACATCCCCCGGGGCGAAGCAGTTGTTTCATCTTTTGAAAGAAAGCTGCCATATTTTCCAACTTCCCGATAATGCCCGATCCGTTCATCAGCATGAGGATTGTATCGAATGTTTCTAGAAAATGTGTATCGAAAAGATTTATCTGACGGACATTCTTTACCCCTCTTTTTTCCATCACCTCTACTGAAAGCGGGGAAATATCGATAGCGCATACCTCTTTTCCCATCTCTTGCAAGGCCAGTGCATGGCAGCCGCTTCCGGCTCCTACGTCCAGAATATTTCCTTCGGCTATTTGTAAGGCAATCTGTTCCAGTTCCGGCATTTCGTCATAAGGGCGGAATAATTGATTCATGGGTATTTCGTCTTCCTCGAACTGTGAGGAAAATACACGTAACTTATCTGCTTTGCGGTGGTTGAAATAATCGGCGATGGCAGCTCCCATCGGGTCTTTATCGGGTGAAAGCAAGTTTGTTTTCATTTGGAATCATTGTTTGTTGTTGAAGTTGCAAAGGTAGGCAATTTAGTGGAGAAAATACTAAATGTTTGTGTAAGATATAAACCTTGTCACTGTAACTTATCCAATCTATCATGAAAAAAACAGTAATTCAGCAAAAGAAAAAATACATTCTAATAAGAAATACATCCTTTTTTCAGATCTTTGCATAAGAAACAAGGAGTGATTGGTGGTTAATACGCCACTAGTTGATCATCATTAGTCGATAATTTTTATGAATACATTGAAACCTCGTATAGCATCTCTGTTACAACAACTGAATGAAAGGGTTTTTGAGAAAGAACATATTGTCGCTCTTGCTCTGCTTTCGGCTGTGGCAGGAGAAAGTATTTTCCTTTTAGGCCCTCCGGGAGTAGCAAAAAGTATGGTAGGACGCCGGCTGAAACTGGCATTCCGCAACGCTTCCGCATTTGAATATCTGATGTCGCGATTCAGTACGCCGGACGAAATATTCGGCCCTGTCTCCATTTCCAAACTGAAAGACGAAGATACGTATGAGCGTATTGTCGATGGCTATCTGCCTTCTGCCACCATTGCTTTCCTGGACGAGATATGGAAAGCTGGACCGGCCATTCAGAATGCATTGCTCACCATTATCAATGAAAAAATATACCGTAACGGACAGTTCTCCATTCATGTTCCACTGAAGGGACTGATTGCCGCTTCCAATGAACTGCCCGCCCAAGGACAAGGACTGGAGGCCTTGTGGGATCGTTTCCTGATTCGCTGTCTGGTGGGAGGCATTGAGGATATGGGAGAATTTGACCGGATGATTTCCTCTACGGATGAAACGGAACCGGTGGTGGACGAGCAACTGCAGATCACCGATGAGGAATACATCCGGTGGGAAAAGGAGATGGCTGCCATTAAAATCCATTACTCTATTTTCGAAGTGATTCATGCCTTGAAGGACCGGATAGAGCAATATAACCTCCAGATACAAAATGAGGGGGGGGTGTCGTCTCCTCTGTATGTGTCGGACCGTCGGTGGAAGAAAATGGTGAAGCTGCTGAAAGCTTCCGCTTTCCTGAATGGATCGGACACTATCCGCCTTTCGGACTGTACATTGCTGTCCTATTGCCTTTGGAGTGAGATGGATCAGATGGAGGCGGCAGAGGAGATGGTGAACGCTGCCATTCAGAAAAGTGCCGAAGGCTATCTGCTGAATATAAAAGGGCTGGAACAGGACATTGAAGAACTGAAAGACCGACAATCGTCCGAACACAGTTTGCGTGAAGTGAACGATCCGGGCATACAGGTCATTGATACTTACTATTACCAGGTAGAGGGCGTCCGGATGAAAGAGCGCCTCCTTATTTTTGCAGCCGACTATCAACATCTGGATCAGACCGGTAAATTATTTTATTTGCATAAGGATAAATATAAGGCCAACTGCTGTATTCTGAAGAAATATGATTCCATACTCCATGCCAAAGTTCCGCGTAATAAGATATATACGCTGAAAAAAGGGCTTCGTTCCATTTATATCAATAATTATGAATATCACTTGATGTGCTATGAGGATTGTCCTCCACCGCCACCCGAACCCGAGCAGGAGGATTTCGGAACCAAATATAAATCGGTGGCCGAAGCGTTGGACAGAGTGGAGAAGGATTGGTCCGGGCTGCTGGATGCGGAAACGGAATATTATGAGAAGCATTTATTTCTCAGCGAAAAGCAGCGGGCTTCCATGCGGAGGATGCTTCGCCACCAGAAGAATACCATAGACCGATATAAGAATGATTTGAACGAAATGGCAGATGCGTACCGAAAAGAGAACCAGGAATATAAGGTTGAGAGATCTGAAGATAATCTATTCTCAGGAACTGAAAGATAGGACATTCAAAGCATACGAGGAGGATGTAAGCAACGGGGTGGTGCGTCAACGCGAACTGGAAGAGAAAGTGTTGATGTACTATCGGCGTACCACACCTTCTTTGCAGGAATATTATTCCCGCTACACTCCGGAGTGGGAGGCTTTCTACTCTTCGGAACATCTGCCGGATATGGCATTTTTGCAATATTTGAAGCAGATGCGCGGTGCTTTCAAAAAGAGGTATGAACTGGCGGAACTGAATATTGACTATTATATCAGCCTGTTGGAGAATGCTTCTTTATGGAAAGGAGAGGGAACCCGGACCAAGGAGTTTTTTTTGGATAAATGGCATCAGTTGCTTACCCGCAAAGAGTATGACTATCAGTACATGCATATAAACAGTTTATGTGAAGGTTTTGATTTGTTGATCCGGAAACAAGGAAAGGAATCGGGTAACAAACTGTTGGGCTCGCGCATGGAGTGGCTGCTTCATAATTATCCTGATTTGTACCGGAGGATACTTCCGTATGAAACAGTGATGAAGCGCAATCCGGCTATCCAACAATTGGCGCGTTTGCTGGGCAAGAAGCATCGGGACCAACAAAAATACGATTCTTTGTCGGGGGTAGATAAAAAGAGGCTGATCAGACACTCTCCGCATAGTGATATCACAGGGGTGACTTTGGGAAATGACCTGAATAGTTTGTTGCCCATCGAGTATTGTTATCTGGCTGATGATGCGCTGCGTGCCGTATTTATGGAACGATATGCCGAAAAGAGATTGCAACTGTTCGATTACCAGTCCAAGGTAACGGAACAGGTAAAGGATGACAAGCATAAGGTTTCGGGACAAGGACCTTATATCATCTGTGTAGATACTTCCGGCTCCATGCAGGGAGACAGAGAGATCTTGTCCAAATCGGCTATTCTGGCTATAGCGCAACTGACGGAGAAAACCCATCGGAAATGTTATGTCATCAATTTCTCGGATGAGGCTGTGTCGTTATTGATTGAAGATTTGGGGCGGGATATGCCCAAGTTGGCGGAGTTTCTGAATAAACGTTTTGACGGTGGAACGGATATAGAGCCGGCTCTTCGGGAAGCTGCGCATATCATCAACGGAAATGACTTCCGTGAATCGGATATCGTATTGATCTCAGATTTCGAGATGCCGCCTTTATCCCGTGATTTAATGGAACAGGTAAAAGTGATTAAGCGGAGGAAGACTTCTTTCTTCGGATTGGTGTTTGGCAACAAGCCTGAAATGGAATATTTGAATCTTTGTGAACGTTATTGGGAAATGTAAGTTACATTCCTGTTACATAAATATGAAATGAATATTGCTGCTTGTGTGGACCTAATAACTTCATAATCAAATTAATGGTTATTCATTTTTAGTATAGGTCATTCCTTTTATTTTTGCTATAAAGTAAAAATAGAAGAAGAAAATGAAAAGAATGACTTATGTTAAAGCATTGATGTGCCTGTTATTCCCCTCTGCTGCTTTAGTTACCCGTGCGCAACACCCGGTTGCCGGGGATTTGAAATGTAAACTGACCGGACGTATGCTTATGGATGGTGGCGTTTATTTAAAGAATGACAACCTGTTTGGTAACGGTACGGAGTTTAATGACTTGCGGTTGGGGGTGAAAGCGACCTATCAGAACTGGAGTATGAAGATGGAGGTAGGTTATGTAGGGAATAAAGTTTCCATAAAGGATGCCTTTGCTGCTTATACTTCGGGCAAGCATATTATTCAGGTGGGACAATTCTATGAACCTTTTACATTGGATATGTTATGTAGTACGTACGACCTTCGTTTTCATCAGTCGCCGGGAATCGTGCTGGCTTTGACCAATAGCAGGAGGATGGGAACCTCCTATACCTACAATGGAAAACATTATTATGCTTCCGGCGGTTTCTTTACAGACAGTGACCTGGGTAATGTGAAAAATGTTTCACAAGGGTATGCCATAGACGGTCGTTTGGTATATCGCCCTGTAAACGAAGAGGGAAAATTGTTACACATAGGTGCAGCGGTGGTGTATCGTACTCCGGATAGCGCGTTGCCGGGAGATGAAGACGAGAATACGTTTATTTATAAATCTCCGGGGGTGAGCACTATTGATAACCGGAATCTTATTTACGCCAAGGTAGATCATGCAAAGTACCAGTTGAAACAAGGGTTGGAATTAATGATCGCTCATCAGAGGTTCTTTTTGCAAGGGGAGTATATACGAACTATGGTGAAGCGTGAACAGAATTTCACAAATTATACAGGACATGGCGGATATGTGCAATGCTCCTGGTTGTTGACAGGCAGGCAATATGGGTATGATGAAGCATTGGCTTGTCCGGGCAGACCTGTGGGGCGGGCATTGGAGCTGTGTGGAAGGTTTAATATGCTTGATATGAATAATGAGGAAGCCGGTGTATGGGGAGGGGCTCAAAAGGATTTTTCATTGGGCATGAATTATTACATGAATAAGCATATAGGGATGAAGCTGGCTTATAGCTGGGTGATGCCGGGAAAGCATATAAAGGAGATTAGTGATAAGAATTTCAGTGTCTTGCAGCTCCGGTTCCAAATGATCTTGTAATGGAAGAAGGGTAAAAACAAATTCGGGCGCAATCATTGCGCCCGAGTCATAAAGCTATATTTATTTTTTATTTTGCGACGGTCTTGATAGCTTCAATCAATCTGCTGAAATCTTCGGGGAACACATCACCGATGTTTCCGATGCGGAAAGTATCTGCTTGAGAAATCTTTCCCGGATAGATAACGAATCCTTTTTCTTTCAATTGATGATAGAATTCCTTGAAATCGAACTCCTTGTCAGGATAAAGGAAGGAAGTGATGATAGGGGATTGGACTTCATCTTTCAGTAAGGTCTTGAATCCCAATGATCGCATACCTTCTACCAGCACATCATGATTACGGCAGTAGCGTGCATGCCGGGCTTCCACACCGCCTTCGGCTGCCAGTTCGTCCATGGCTTGTTTAAAGGCACGCACTACATGTGTAGGAGAGGTGAAGCGCCATTTTCCATGTCCTTTCTCCATCGCATCCCATTGGTCGTAGATGTCCAAAGAAAGACTCTTTGATACTCCTTTACAATATTGTAATTCGGATTTACGTGCAATGATGAAACCAAAGCCGGGAACTCCCTGAATACATTTGTTGGCACTACTGATCATAAAGTCGATACCTAATTCCTCTACATCCAATGGTACGCCGCCAAAGCTGCTCATTGCATCCACTATCAGCTTTTTACCATGCATCTTTACCATGTGGGCTATTTCCTTTAACGGGTTCAGGATACCGGTTGTAGTTTCGCAATGTACCACTGCCACATGAGTGATTTCTGCATTGTGTGCCAGATAATCATCCACATACTCCACAGATACTTGTTCTGTTTCGTCAAAGGCTAGCATATCATAGTTCATTCCATGATATTCTGCAATGTTTCCCATGCGGTCTCCGTATGCACCGTTGCTCAGAATCAATAATTTGTGTTTGGGCGTAATCACACTTCCTAAGGTCGCCTCTACACAATAAGTACCGCTTCCCTGCATCAGGATGCTGGTGTAGTCATCTGTTTTTCGTGTAGCCAGTTGTACTAATCCTTTACGTATTTCCTCTACGATGTGAACATTGTAGTCTTCATCCCATGTGCACCAGTCGGTCATCATGGCTGTTTTTACGCTTTCAGAAGTGGTTAAAGGGCCGGGGGTTAAAAGTAAGTATGGTCTCATAATCATTTAATTCATTTTATGGTTAATAATTTCAATAATTTCGGGAAGTTCGGCAATGGTGTTTACTACATAATGCGCACCTGCCATATACATACGTTTTCTGACTGCTGCCATGCGTCTGTTCAATTCTTCTGCAGGCAGTTTTCTGGTTTCCTCTTGGGTGAGTCCCATTTCGTTGCTGCCCAGAATCACACCGACAGTCCATACACCGGCATTCACACCTTCTTTGATATCGGCTATCGTATCACCATATTTTATTACGCTTTGAACGGAAGGTATGGCCAGATCAATCATGTTCTGGTAAATCATGTAGGGTTGCGGGCGTCCTGCCGGAAGGTTGTTGGAAGTCACACAGTTGTCTGTGGTATAGCCATGGGCGGCGGCACCGGGCAGCACAATGTCCATCATGGCAGTAGTATATCCGGTGGTGGAACCTATCTTGATACCGTCCCTTTTCAGTTTCTCGATTACTTCGATTACACCGGGAATAGGAGTCGTATATTCTTCCAGGGAGGCGAACAAGTGTTTCTCGAATTCTTTGTATATGGATACCACATCTTCCTCAGTCCAGTTGCGGTTATAGTTTTGTTTGAATTGCTCCGTCACACTTGGTAACTTGAATAATTCACGGATATGGTCTATTTTGGTCATACCCATGGGACCTCGTGCTTCTTCCATTGTCACTGTCAGTCCTTTCTCGGCAAAAGCTTTCAGGAAAGCGGCTACCGGAGCGAAGCATCCATAGTCTACAGCCGTTCCGGCCCAGTCCATAATAATACACTCAATTTTCTTCATCTTCTTGTTTGTTGTTTATTTAGTTATACTTTTATTTTTATGTTATGGGTTACAGATGTTTTCTGCTGTTTCCTTTAAGTTGGTTAACGCCATCGGTGAAACGATGATCTTTTTATTTTTTTCTTCTTTTCTCAGCTGTTTTTCCAATTTATACCGTTGCATCAGATAGATGGCTGAACCGATGAATGCAATGCTGCACACAATGCCTACCCATCCTGAGAACTGATTATAAAACTCCATCCAATTGATATCCGGGCTGCAAAATTCCTTGAACAGCAGTACACAGACAGTTCCTGTATATCCGATAAAGTCGATGGTGGCAATGAAGAATCCCACATTTCCTTTAATCTTGAAGCAGGCAATGAAGCGCTCGAAGAACAGAGTTTGGAAACTAAGATAAACGATGTACAGGCTCAGACTTTGGAGGAACAGCCAGTAAAGGGTAGGCAGTTGCAATGCATCATAATTAAAAGCCAGATAGCTGATAGTGCCCGCTCCACCAATAACCATAGCCAGAAGCACCTGCAATACTCTGTAGTTGCTGTTTATTAACGACATCATGGCAAAGATTCCCAAAATAATCAGCGTCACCATACCGTCCACTTGTGCGAACAACCAAGAAGAAATAGTGCTGACATCAATGATATTGACCAGAAAATCTTCTTTTATATCACGTAAAATAGTGATAAACAGATTGGCGAAGAACAGCATGATCAGCAAGGGCATATAACTTTTGAACAGTTGTCTGCGTTGCTCTCCGTTCAAAGTGACGCGTTCCGAACGGAGAGCGCGGTCTTCATCTGTGGGTTGTGGCAACTTGTTGAGCGACCACCCCATGAGGATAAGGAGCGGGAAGGCTAAACCACCTATCAGGGCGGGCATCCAGAATTCTGTGACACCAAATGTATTGACTACAAACAATCCCATAGATTTAGCCATTCCTGAGCTCACCGCCATACTTACCCCCAGCAAGCTGGCCAATATATCGGTAACTTTGCGTCCTTCTATGAAACTGAAGATGACTCCCCACATGCATCCTAATGCCAGTCCGTTGAAGAATAGGGCAAACACATTAAAGGGTTGGGGGAGTAATCCGAAGAAGACTAAAGCGAGTTCTGCAAGGGCCACGGAGAATATCATGAATTTCAACCGGTTTTCGCGTTTCAATTCTGAAACAATCTTGATGGCAAAGAACTTTGAAATAAGGTAGCCGAAAATCTGCATGATGGTAGTGGCTACTTTATAATCCATCCCGAAGAAATCCATTCCGTCAAAGGTGGCAGCTGTAAAAGGTTTGCGCAGGGCATACACCAGTGAGTATGACAGTAGTGCCGCCCCTCCTGCCCACAGAATAAACAGGAAACTGGATATCTGTTTGTTTGTTTCGCTTTTTGCTTCCATTATAATAATTGATATTGACTAATTGTTTTGCTTCTTTTCTTTGTAGAAACCTCATTCCTCGTATCCTTGGATTGCTGTTTCCGGAAGCAAAAGTAGGAGCCTTTCGAGAGAGAAAAAATGAATCTTTATGATTAATATTTTTCATATTCCACCTGTTGTATGATGTAACATTAATGTAATGTATATGTCATTGTATGTTCATATAAAAACTTGTATTTTGCAAATTCAATAAAGAAGAAGAGAACAATGAATGATTTGATAGAAATATACCGAAGAATAGAATATCTCCGTAACAATGGTTTGAAAATGAAGGAGATAGCAGATTATGTAGATATGGCTCCCAGTGTCTTGTCTGCTCTTTATTCCAGCGTTCTGCCCACTTATGTAACCTCATTGAAACAAGGACACTCTGAAGAAGATTCATTAGATTTGGCTTTGGCGCAGGTCAATAATGTGTCAAAAAAACGTCTGTTGGGCAATTTGGCAAGTACCAAAGAGTTGCTTTTCAGTTTGGAACCTGCCAATGGTGAGGCAAAGACCCATCCTTTTATGGAGATGATGACTGCCGAGATGCAACGTTCCGTGCAGGAAGTTTATAATTATAGCGGAAGTTATCTGAGCTATAGTCTTTCTTCTTCGTGCCAATGCCTTAAAGTGGAACCCTATCTGATAGAGGCTTCCGAAGATAATACGTATGTGAAGGTGACTCACATGAGTGCCTATAATACAACTCATCGGGGAGTGGGGTTATTCAATAATCATCAGAACGGGTATATTTTCTTTAATGAGCGTGAGTCACCGCAAATGGCTTTGTTCAGTATTTATCTGCAATTGCCGATGTATGATTTTCCGCCGTTCCTTAAAGGTTTGTATCTTAGTCTGGATTACAACAGGAATCCGATAGCGCGTCGTATCTTGTTTGTAAAGCAAGGGGATAGTACAGACATGGAGGAATTCTTGGAACTGAAAGGGGAGCTGGTTCCACTTGATAAGTTGACAGAATTACAAAAGAAGTATTATGACTATACTTGTCAGGAGGGAGATTGTATCCGTACCTGCATGGTTCCGTCTCCCCAATTGAATGAAAATGATTTGGAAAGGGAAAAAAAGATTTTGTCTTTATGATTCGTACATTGGAAGCGGCTTGTAATAACAACATATTGCATCCAGTCCTGCTGCATAAACCTTTTCTCTCCCCTGATTAAGTCTTTTTATACGGATGTATTCTATCTCCATAGTCTTTGGAGTTATCTCCATAAGCTTTGGAGTTAACTCCCAAGGCTATGGAGTTAACTCCAAAGACTTGCGGAGATAAAACAAACAGGAAGAAAACCTTTAACCATACGGCAGGAAAGGTTTAGAGATATGGATAAGATCTTTTAAGGATGAATCAGATTACAAAGCTACGCGTTCCTTATGGAGGAATACCCTTTTGCAGACTTGCTCGTCCACTGTAGGGATGGATTTCATTCCATTCCTGCAATGGATGATGTTTTGACAATGCTTATGATAGAAATGTACTTATATTACCCGATGCGGAAATATAAAGTTTATGCATAGCACGAGTACAGGCTACATATAACATGCTGCGGTCTATTTCTGTTCTATAGTCTTTATCAGTTACAAATGGAACAATCACTTCGTCAAATTCCAGTCCCTTTGCCATGTGGGCTGTAGTAATGACCACCCCATTGACAAAAGCTACACTTTCTTCTGTCAGCAAACAGATCTTATCAGACAAATGATTGATGGCTGCATACAACTTGTCCGCTTGTTTTACGGTTTTGCATATTATACCCATGGATACATCAGCTCCTTCCAGGAAAGAGGTGATGAGGTTTTCTATCCATTCTATCTCTTTCTTTTCTGTGGGAAGCAAGGCGACTGCCGGTTCCTCTCCATGACGCTCTATAGCTTCCAGTTCCTCGTTCTTGGCAATGCGTTGGGCAAACTCTGTGATTTCATACGTGGAGCGATAACTTTTACAAAGCTTCATCACTTCCGAGCCGACTAATACACGTTGGATCTGTTCGCAGGTGGTGGAACTGTATGGATTTACTGATTGCTTTGCATCTCCCAATATTGTTTTCCGGCAAGGGAATAATTTAGCCAGAACTTTGTATTGTATCGGAGTATAGTCCTGCATTTCGTCTACCAGCAGATGCTTGATGCCATACATGGTTTTATTATCTTCCAGGGCCAGTTTCAAATAAAGTAATGGGGCTACATCCGCATATTCCAATTTCCGGTTTTTACCCTGTTTGAACATTTCCGGTTTTCCCAGCCAGTCATAAAATCCCTTGTACAAGTCAAGGTCTTTATTGTTGAACATCTTTTTCAGTTCATTACCCAACTGCCGTATCTGTATTTTTCCCATCGGCTCTTGGTGATAGGTGAAAGTCAGTTCGCGGGCAATTTCTTCTGCCATTGGTTGGAAACGGCTGCGCATGGGCAGGCGGTGCCATGCCGCGAAACGTTTTTTCAGGTACTCGGCAGGGATAGGGATACGTCCTGCTTTCAGGTCGGTTGGCCGAAATGCGTTTTGTTCTAAATATAGAATGTATTTATCCATCTGCTGGATAAACTCGGTGGTGGATTTGAATCGGATACGTTCTATAAAATTTTCTTCCTCTTTGTCCAGTATTTCGGCCACCTGGTCAAAGAAGGTTTGTATTTTATACTTGTTATCCAGTATTTTGAGCATTAATTCCTCAAAGCCGCATTCTTCAATTTTTTCTTCTCCCAATTCGGGAAGTACGTTCGAGATGTAATCGGCAAATACTTTATTGGGGGAAATGATCAGGATATCATTGGACGTGATTTCCCCTTTGTGCCGATATAGCAGATAGGCTACACGGTGCAAGGCGATGGATGTTTTTCCTGAACCGGCTACTCCTTGAATAATCAGGGTGTTCGATGTATCATTACGGATAATTTTATTCTGTTCCCGTTGGATGGTGGCGACTATATTCTTCATCCGGTCATCGGAGTTTCCACTCAATTCTTTCTGAAGGATGTCATCTTGAATATTCAGTGAACTTTCCAGCATGAATTCCATTTTTCCGTCACGGATGCGATACTGGCGTTTCAGACGGATGTTACCTTTCACTTCTCCCGAGGGGGCGTCGAAATGTGCTTCTCCTAATTCATAATCATAGAACATGCTGGAGATGGGGGCACGCCAGTCGTGTATCAGATTTTCATTGGTGGGAGGATTGAAAAATGAGTGGATACCTATATATAATGGCAGGACTTCGGGTTGCCCTTTTTCTTGAAAGTCGATGCGCCCGAAATAGGGAATGGCCATCATTTTGCGATAACGTTTCTTTTTCTCGGCCAAGGACTCACTGGCTGCTACTTGTTGGGTGACTATCTGCCGGACCGCACTTTTCTCGGCGCGGTCCAGTTCGGACAGATTTTCCCACAAGTAGAGTTTGTGCTCCATTACGTCTTTGGATTTATCTTCAATGGCCTTATCCATCTGTTCGATATTGGCAGCTAGTAAAGCAATAATATCCATGAGATAGGCTTTCTCTTCCTTTTCAGTCTGGTTAAATATCATAGCGCGTATTTGTTTGTCGTTTTATTGCTGGGCGAAATTACACAAATATGCTTAATGTTATTCTCTTTGTATGGAGAAATGTGGATGTAAATTTGTTCTTTGTCCGGTTGTTTGGATAACTCCAATATGAATATTGCAGGAATGAAAGCTGGTCTTTTCTTTGTGGAAAAAAGGTGGAAGACTTTCACAAGTTCCCCACCCCAACCGTAGCAGGTACATGTAAAATATACCTGAAATGAAATGATTTATTATTTTCTGCTTATAGGTTATTACAGATTGTTTTTACATAAATATAGGCGCCATATATTTCACCAGAAAGTATCCGCCGGCTATCAGCCATATATAGAGAATCGAGGCAAGGACAAAGGGCTTTGCTCCGGCCTTCCGGAATTTGTCGATACTGGTTTCCGCACCCAAGGCAGTCATGGCCATTGTCAGCAGGAAAGTATCTACATTGTTGATAAAGGCAGTCAGGCTTTGCGGCAGCAAATCGAAAGAATTGAAACCGATGACAGCCAGGAAACCGATAGCAAACCAAGGAATGGAGACTTTTTTCATACTTCCATTTTGTTCTCCGGCTTTAATTGCCGGTTGGGATACCATGAAGCTGGTAATGAGCAGAACGGGAACCAGCATCATTACACGAATCATTTTTACGATAATGGCGACATCGGAAATTTCTTTGCCCATTGCGTTGCCGGCACCTACTGTGTGCGCTACCTCATGCAAGGTCGCTCCGGTGAATATACCCATTTCATTGGCAGAAAGTACGAATGTGCCATTATGATATAATATAGGATAAATGAACATGGATATAGTTCCAAAAATAACAACAGTGGAAACAGCCACGGCTGTTTTATAGGGTTTGGTTTGAATGGTCGATTCAGCGCCTAGTATAGCTGCCGCACCGCAAATACCACTGCCGATGGAAGTGAGCAGTGCGATGCCCCGGTCCATTTTCAACATTCGTCCTATCAGGATACCCCCTAGAATAGTTGTTGTTACTATAATTGTGTCAATAAAAATAGCGGGCAAGCCCACTGCAAGCACATCTTGAAAAGTTAATCTGAAACCGTAAAGAATGATTCCGATACGCAAGATTCGTTTAGAACAAAACTGGATACCGGGGACCCATGTCTCAGGCAAATTATTCCGGAGGCTGTTAGCATATAACATACCTAAAATAATACCGACAATCATGGGACTGAATGATAACTCTTTTACAAAGTTCATTTCGCCTATATAAAAGGCCGCACATGAGAACAGGGTGATCAAGAGTACCCCATGGAGCATACTGCTTCTTTTTTCGCTTATCATAATTTATTTTTTTATGGTGTTTAAAAGTGTCGTACAAAATAACAACTTTAGATTGGGATACACCGAATTAAAATTCTTATAGCCTATAACCTTTAATTATCAAAGAAGAAGAATGTTCACGGAAAAAGAATAATGCACAATCTCTCAAAAAAAAGATTGTGCGTTATAATATAGATATATACAGATCGTTGTTACTGGCTTTTATAGCTGTTTATCTGAGATTAATCGTGCAATGCGGGTCTTGTTCTGTGTTCCTTTGGTAAGCAGGTAAACGTGCTTATACGCATCACGGTTCAGTTCGGTAGGCGAACCGTTGATAAGGATAATGTTCCGGTCATTGGCAAATTTCAGGATGCCGCTGATGTTGTTGGGATGCAGTTTGCCTATTTCATCCATCATACAGTGCAATTTGAAATCTTTGAATTTGCGTGACGCCCCTTCCTTGAACACATTCAGCAACATGATGTTTATCATCGCTTTTACCAGAATGTCGGTTCCTTCCGACCCCACATTGGCTATCTTCTCGATAAATCCGGTATCATTGCCGTTCTCCACAATGCGGAAACGCAATTCGAAGGAATCATACAGGCGGATGCTGTCGTAGCGGTAGGCATGTATTTCCTTGATAAAGGTACGCAGCAAAGTGATCGCTTCTTCTTTTACCAATTGCTTCTTGGCAGAGGAAAACAGGTTGGTTTCCGGTGAGAGGTCATAGCCGTAATCATGGTAATATTTCTGTATCTCACGTAGAATATTCACTACGCGGTTGCTGCTCTCTTCCACTTTCATTTCAATGCGCTGGATAACTCCTATAAAGTTGCAGGTAGCGAAACCTTTATTGATTTCACGGATCACATCTTGAATATCATCTTCTGATGAAGTCAGCATGGAGGTATCCATACTGATACGTTTGAAGGTATCCCAATGTTCATTGTTAATGCGACGGATGTACTCGTCTATGCGGTTCTCTTCCACAAAGTCGTGCAGCTCGTCGGCAAAGCGTACATATTCCCAGTCCTCGTTGAACTTTACGCGGAACTTGAAAGTGTTGTCCTCATCAAAATGTCCGGTGAAAAGGTTCACTTCCTTGCGGAGCTTGCTTTGTACCTGTGTGAATTGGTTGGCCTGGCGGGTCAGTTCGTCAATCAGCTCCATACAAGTCTTGGTGGTCTGTATGGTCTGTGCGGTTTCAGAACGGAATATATCCTGATGCGGTTTGTACCAGTCGTATGCCGAAATCTTACTGTAGGCTTCCAAGTTCTTTTGCAATTCCCTTACATTTTCTTCCGCTTCTTCCAGTTCTTTGTTCAGAAGGTCTATTTTTTCTTGCAGGGAAGATGTTTCCGCTCTCAGCGTTTCCCGTTCCTGCTGGAGCAGACGTTTCTGTTCGTCGTGTTCCCGTTGCCATCCGGGGATACGGTCTATCAAGTCCCGTTTATCTTTCTGATATTCGATGACCAGTGTCGCGTTTTCCTTAATGAAAGAAAGTTCTTTATCCAGTTGAGCCAGTTGGTTGGCAATATCTTGCAGACGTTCGGTATCCGCCCCCTGCGAGTGAAGCTCTTTTTGCATATCTGCTTCATATTCAGCTTTGATGGAGGAGATTCTTCGTTGTTCTTCTTTTTCTTCCTTTCCGATAATTTCCGCCTGTGTCTTTTTTTCGGTGGCAAGCGTTTGCTGCTGCTGGTTCCATGCCTGTTTCAGATTATCCAGTTTTTCTGTTTTCTCCTTGTTCAGGTTTTTTAGTTTGTTGTTTATTCCTTCCAGTTCGGCAGCCCGTTTGCGCTTTTCGTTTTCCAATTGGTTTATTTTGGCATTCCGTTCCTCATTGGCTTTCTTCTTCCATTCTTCCAAGTCGAGCATATCCTGCTGGTATTGGCGTTCCAATTGTTCCAGTTCATACTCTATTTGACTGATGAGATTTTTTTGCTCCTTTATCTGCGGTTGGTATTTGCGTTTCAACTGCTCCTGCACTTCTTCTTTTTCAGTTTGCAGGCGTTGCATGGCGGCAGTGATTTCTTCCAGACGCTTTTCACCGTTTTCTTTCTCGGCTATGTAGTCGTCTATAGACTTGATAGGACGATGGATGCTGTCTAAATTTATGGAAATGCCATAGAATGAGTTCCCCCCCTCAATGGTAATTTGCGGGAAAAGTCCCCGTTGCCATAAAATACTTTCATCACACAGTTTACCGATGGTCTCTTCCCATCCTTTTTTGTTTTCTTTCAGCCAGCCTTGCAAGGTGTCTTTGCTGTTGTCCAGAAAAGCTTGTAATTCGTCTATGCGAGGACGCAGTTGCAGCATTTCCTGTTGCAGTTTCTGCAAGGTCAAGTCTTTTTCTTTCAACTGTTTTTGCTGTTCCTCTTCCCAAGTCATGGTCAGTTCCTTGATGGTGAGCTGCGCTTGGGCGATACGGTTTTTCCGTTCCGTGTGAAAGTTGGCATAGTTCTGGATGCGCGCTTTCAATTCCTGCTGCTCTTCCTCAAAGAAAATTTCCTTTCTGCATAGTTTTATCTGATAATCCATGGCGTTCAGTTCGCTCAGTTTCTCGGTTTTCAGCGGATGGAGCTGCTGTGACAGGGTTTCAAATTCCTGATAAAGGGAATCGGTGAACTGCTGGTATTCCTTGCGAGCCTCTTCCAGACGCTCGTTGTACGTATTGTTTAACGTGTCCAGTTGCTTGATTTTCGCTTCATGAATCTTGTTCCATTGCTCGTCCAGGGTCTGAATCAGTGATTTATACTTGGTGGAGATTTCCATATATTGTGAGGTGAGGATGCGTTGCTCTTCCAGCAATCCCACCTGCCGATTCTTCCATTCCTCTTTCTTGGAAGAGCGTTCTATAATCTCTTCTATGTTCTTGTTCTGATAGTCCTTTTCTTTGCCTAATGCTTTTTGCAGTTCGTTGTTCAGCACTGCCAGCGCTTCCTGTAATTTGTCGCTGCGCTTGCGCGATTCATCCTGAAGCTCCTGTTTCCGGCGTATCAGTTTTCCTTTGTCGGCATCCGTGCGGTCTTGTTTCTCTTTCCATTGGGGAAGGATACTTTCGGCTTTGCGAAAAGCGGTGACCAGTTCGCGGCAATTCTGTACCAGTCCGCCTTGCAGTTTGGACGTTTGTTGGGATAACAGTGTGATTTCCTGAGCCTGTTTCCTGGTTTCCCGTTTCTGAAATTCTTCGATGTCCTTCAGACGAGTCTCAAAGTTTTTCAGATGCTCCTTGTAACTGTTCAGGTCGATGGCCGTTTCATCTTCGTTCAGAGAAGAAATGATTGTTCTCTTGATAAATTCAGCATCCAGTTTCGAATTCAGCAACACGTTCTGTATAGTGCGCGGAATATTCTGGTATTGCTTGCTCTCCATCAGCGAGTACCGGCTGAACTCAGGACTTGTACTGTTTCCATACAGAATGTTCCGATACTCGTCGTAGGTATAGATGATGCGTGAATATTCTATGCCATATTGGTCCAGCACGGCACGCACGCGGTCGCTCTCGCTATAGGCCACCCGGTTCTCGTCTATAAAGAATTCTTTGCGGTAAGGAGAGTGGATGAAGCGGTAACATACACGGTTCATCGATTTGAAATTCAGAATACAGAACGCACCGTTCTCTGTTGCCACTTCGTAGACAATGTACGAGTTGGAGTAGGGGAAATAGTAATCCGTGTAATTCTGTTTTTCCACCGAAATGCCCAGCCGTTGCGTGTCGGCATTATAAAAGAAAAGGATAGCACGCAGAATGGTACTTTTCCCTACTCCCTGCGTGCCGATGAAGTGAACGTTTCCGTCCAGATAAATATCGTCCGAATAAGGGATATTCGCACTATTGATAAAGATTATTCTACTCAGGTTTCTCATCTTCGGTTTCGTCGTAAATGTTGATACTTTCAATCAGTCTTTCCAGATAATGCCAGGCACTCATCACCTTATACGTATTCGTTTTCTCGTTTTCTTGTTCCAGAAACGAGTCTTTGGTGAGCTGGCGTATCATGTTTTCCAGTACTTCCTTGCGGATGTCCTTGTCCGAGAAGTGTTTCCGCATACCGTCCAGTTTGTTCTGGAGCAGCATGTTAATGTTGGTTTCCACCAATATCTGTTCGGGCTGGAAGCGGAATCCGGGACCGAAAGTTTCATCGTAAGTTTTGAAAAAGTCGAGCACATCTATCCAGTAATAGGCACGCATGATTTTTTGTTCCAGTGTGGCTTTAGGTTCTATACGCGAGAAGAAGAAATATTCGTTTCCACGTTCCAGCGTATAGTTTATCTGTGAAAAATACTGATAGAGGGGCTCGTAATTCTCATCTATTTCATTATACATATCGCGTACTTCTTCACTGGTGCTGTTGGAACTGATGAACAGTCCTTTCTGCAGGTATTCAAAGATGGACGCGGTATTATCGGGTATTTGTATATTTAAATCCATAATTCTCAGAGTGGATATATTTTAGCGTATTCATATTGATTGTGGAGTCCGAACTCGTTCCGGATTTCCAGTTGGTTTTCGTAAAGTGAGACAATCTGACAGAAGAACGTGGTGCGTTCCTTTTCGTCCACTTCGCGATGGAAGTGATACTGCAACAGAAAAGAGAAAAGGTCGTTGACCGGTTCTCCTTTCCAACGGGCTTCTGCTCCCGACTGCACAAAGGCGGTCACTACTTCGTCCAGATTAATCACTTCTTCATACATGGCCTGTGCTCTCAAGTCTTCTTCACTGAAAGCCCCGGCTTCATTTTTCCGCACAATTTCACGGTACTTCTGATTGCTGATAACTTTCAGAATGATGGGACGTGCTTCGTCACTGGCCAGATAGGCAGGCGACAGTTTGAACGATGCTTGCGGACTGCCTTCCAGCAGGAGGGAACGCTCCCGTTCCATGATTTCGGACAGGTTGCTTCGGGCGCGCAGCTCGAACTGGTCTTGCAGATATTTTACTTTTCGTATCTTTTCTACCAGTATCACCTGGTTCTTTATCTGGTTCAGATAATTGATGATATCCTGTTGGGCACGAATCAGACTGTGGGCTGATAGTTGCAGTTCCTGTCGCAGTTCGAGCAAAATGCGAGTCAGCTCCTCATCAGTGGCCTGGCGGAAGAAATCTCGTTCTTCGTGCAGAATCAGATGTTCGGTAGAGTCTATCAACCGCTGGATGTTGATTCGCTTTTTGTCCAGATTTTGCAGTTTGGCTATTTTTATCTGGTACGTAGGTTCGTGTTTGAAAGCATTATCAATATTGTGTTGAAGATTGATAATGTTCCGTATCGTTACACGTGCCAGTTTCTGAAAGGTAATCTTGATATTGCGTACATAACTTTCCTTGCGCGACTGGATCTTTTCCTTCAGGTAGTAGTCCATCAGTTCGTGCAGATACTCTATGTTTTCCTCTACGGTAGCAGTGTTGATTTCCTCGTTTGCTTCCAGCAGCAGTTCGAAGAAATCAAGGAATCGGGTATCCAGTTCCACAAAGTTTCCGTTTTGGTGTATGATTTCCTTTTCGATGAGTATTTTTAAACGGTTTTCGTCTTCTTTCAATAGGGTGAGTGCATCCGAGTATCGAAAACTGTGTACTTTTCTCTTCTCAAACATCTCTACCAACAGCCCTTTAGCTACAAAAATCGTATTTATAATTTCGTGAATTGACCGGAATATATACATTGTTTTTTTCAAAAAAGTCCGGCGAAGTTACTCCAAAAGGTTGGAAAAACCTAGCGTTTTATGCTAAAAAGCATATAAATAGTGAAGTAAAAGGTGGAAAATGCTGAGGCGTAAATTAGTAAGAAGGAGGTCGTTGTATGGAGTTTCTGTCGCTTGTATGATGCTATATTTTTCAGATGCGGTTGACACGAATAACGTAGTTAGAATAAAGATATCCGTGCCATCGCATCTGGAAAATAGAATACTTTAGGAACTTTACGGTAAAGACTGATAAACCGGGTGCCTATGTTTTAGAACTGTTTAGTTGTGTGGGTTATTTGCAGGCTAGTTCGAATATCTCTTTACTATATTCTTTGTTCAGCTTTACATAATTGCCTACCCATTCTCCCTTGTTTTCATGTAGTTTTTTTACCAGCAGTTCAATGTCAGGATGTTCTATACCTAGTTCTTTGAAATTGACCGGTAAGCCTATGTATCTGAAAAAATGTTTCAATCGTGATACACCGGCAAGTGCCATCTCTTCCAAATCCTCATTTTCGGGAACTCCGAAAACGCGGTTTGCAAACTGGGCAATCTTCTTCGGATTATGTTCTGCCATGAATGTCATCCATGCAGGTACGATAACTGCCAGTCCTGCCCCATGCGTCACATTATATACAGCACTGATTTCATGTTCCAGAAAATGTGACGCCCAGTCTTCCTCACAACCTACTCCGCAAGTACCGTTATGAGCAATTGTTCCACACCACATGATATTGGCGCGTGCTTCGTAATCGTTCGGGTCCTGCTTCACTTTATATGCTTCTTTGATGATAGTCATCAAAGTCCCTTCACACAGCCGGTCACTGATTTCTACATCGGGAGTGTTGGTAAAATAACGTTCCATAATGTGTACCATCATATCGGCAATGCCACAAGCTGTCTGATAAGGGGGAAGGGTATAGGTCAATTCCGGATTCATCACAGCAAAAACGGGCCGTAGTAATTCCGGTACACGCAAACTTAGTTTCTGCAGACCTTCCAGTTTGGTAATCACCGTATTGCCCGAACCTTCGCTACCGGCAGCGGGAATAGTAAGTACCACACCCACTTTTAAGGCCTTCTTCACTTTGGCTTTTCCTATATAGAAATCCCAAAAATCACCTTCGTAGGGCACTCCTGCCGCAATGGCTTTTGCGGTGTCAATAACGGAACCTCCCCCCACGGGAAGCATAAAGTCCACGCCTTCTTTGCGGGCCAGTTCGATGCCTTCGTACACTTTCGGGTCAGTAGGATTAGGCTGTATACCTCCTAGTTTTACATATTCCACTCCGGCCTGTTGCAATGACTCTTCTATGCGTTGCAGTAATCCGCTACGAATAATAGAGCCTCCGCCGTAAACAATCATCACCTTTCGGGCGTTATACTTTTTAGCAAGAGTTCCGGTTTGTCCTTCTGTATCCTTACCAAACACAAACTTGGTAGGGCTATAAAATACAAAATTGTTCATTTGCTTATTCCTTATATTATTTTGTTATATGAAACCAAAGCAAAGTTAAGGAAATATATTACCTTTGCCGCCTAAATTTAGTAAAAAGATGAAAACGGACATTGAAATAGCACGCAGCATTGAGCTGGTCAAAATTAAACAGGTGGCTCGGGAAACCGGTATTCCTGTAGAGCACATCAGTAACTACGGGCGCTATATTGCCAAGGTAGATGAAAGTCAGATAGATGAAGAAAAGGTGCAGCAGAGTAACCTTATTCTAGTTACTGCTATCACTCCTACCAAAGCCGGTATTGGTAAGACCACTGTTTCTATCGGATTGGCTTTGGGACTGAATAAAATAGGAAAGAAAACAATTGTTGCCTTGCGCGAACCGTCATTGGGTCCCTGTTTCGGAATGAAAGGGGGAGCTGCCGGAGGAGGATACGCCCAGGTTTTGCCAATGGATAAGATTAATCTTCATTTTACAGGTGATTTTCATGCCATCACTTCTGCTCACAATATGATTTCGGCCTTGTTGGACAATTACCTTTATCAGAATCGTGATAATGGTTTCGGATTGAAGGAAGTGTTGTGGCGTCGTGTGCTTGATGTGAATGACCGTTCATTGCGTTATATTGTCACAGGGCTGGGGCCGAAGACCAACGGAATCACTCAGGAATCAGGTTTTGACATAACTCCGGCCTCCGAAATTATGGCTATTTTGTGTTTGGCTAAGGATGAAAAGGACTTGCGTCGCCGAATTGAGAATATATTGTTGGGCTTTACATACGATAATAAGCCTTTTACAGTAAAAGATTTGGGAGTTGCCGGAGCCATCACGGTTCTTTTGAAGGATGCTCTTTCTCCTAATCTGGTACAGACTACGGAGCATACCGCCGCTTTTGTGCACGGTGGTCCGTTTGCCAATATTGCTCATGGTTGTAACTCTATTCTGGCAACCAAGATGGCAATGACTTTCAGTGATTATACCATTACCGAAGCCGGATTCGGGGCTGACTTGGGAGCGGAGAAGTTTTATGATATCAAGTGCCGTAAGGCGGGTATTACACCTAAATTGACCGTACTGGTGGTTACTGCCCGTGCGTTGAAAATGCATGGCGGCGTATCACAGGATAAGATAAAGGAACCCAATCTGGAAGCTTTGAAACAAGGTATAGCCAATATGGACAAACATCTGCGTAATCTGAAATATTTCGGTCAGACGGTTGTGGTTGCGTTCAACCGTTATGGAGATGATTCGGAGGAAGAAGTGGATTATATCCGTACCCATTGCGAGAAGAAAGGAGTGGGATTTGCCGTAAACAATGCCTTTACTGATGGTGGCGAAGGGGCAGTAGAATTGGCGGAACTGGTTGTGAAAACCATTGAGGAACAACCTTCCGAGCCTTTGCAATATGCCTATGATGATGAGGATAGTGTAGAAACTAAAATATCGAAGGTGGCTTGTAACTTGTATGGGGCCAGTATCATTACCTATAGTGCCGCCGCCCGTAAGAAACTGAAACATATTGTAGAATTGGGATATGGAGATTTCCCTATCTGTATTGCCAAGACGCAGTATTCATTCTCTACCGACCCCAAAATTTACGGTGCGGTAGATAACTTTGAATTCCATGTACAAGATATTGTGATGAATGCCGGAGCTGAGATGCTGGTAGTCATTGCCGGAGAAATAATGCGTATGCCGGGATTGCCGAAGGAACCGCAAGCATTGCATATTGATATCGTGAATGGTGAAATAGAGGGGTTGTCGTAACCCCTCTTTTTTTACTGAACTTATACTGTGTTACATTGACGAGATTAAACACCAAGTGTAAATGGAAAGTCCGATGCCTATTACCAATCCTACAGATGACCATCTGATAAACAACTTGTCTTTATATTTGCAGCCATAGCATAAGCCTGTAATGGCGCACATGGAAATTCCGATTGGAAATACAAAGAATCCTATTGAGATAACCCCCATGAGTATAATAATACCCATGATGGTTAGAACTTTGTTTCTTGCTGTCATGGCTTTTATTGTTTGGTGTTGAATGTATATGGATTATATATGGCAGTAAAAGTACAAAATTATTGTTTAGAATCAGACTTTTATCCGTTTTTTATATATTTGCATTATCTAAAAAGTGGATAGATGGCAGATGTCTTGACTCCCGAACAACGCCGTAAATGCATGTCTCGGATTCGTAGTAGGAATACAAAACCTTCTGTCAGAAATGAGAACCTGAATAGGTTATTGTTTACGCTGAACCATTTGTTCTTGGAATATTTCGCAGTACGTCATGCAGTTTCGTATGGAGAGAGCGGTAGAGAATTAAATTTGGTTGCGGCCGAAGATAAAACGGAATATGAGAAAGATAAGCCTTTATAAAAATTGAACTAATCAGTAACGACAAAATGGATATGAAACATGTAAAGTATCTGGCTCTTGTCCTATGCATAGGGAATCTGTCGCCTGTTATGGCGCAGACAGCCTCGAAAAGTCTCACAGTAGACAATTTAGTTGCTTGGCAGCGTATCAGCGGGCAATCTATTTCTGATAATGGAAAGTGGGTGGCATGCAAGATGGAACCTTGGGAAGGGGATGCTGTGGTGAATTTGTATGATGCACAAGGGAAGGAACTTGCCACTTTCCCGCGGGCAGACCGTTTTCTTTTCTCGGCCTCTTCCGACTATTTGGTTGTGTCGCAGAAACCCGGCAAGATGATAGTGGATTCTCTGAAAATAAAGAAAACAAAGAAAGATAAGTTGCCGATGGATGCATTGGTTATTTATTCGCTTTTGGGCGACAGGGAAGTGATTGATTCACTGAAAACATTCAAACTGGCAGAGAAGGTGGACTGGGTTGCTTTTCAGAAGGGAAGGAAAGACTCGACTTTGTATGTTCAACCGTTGAATGCAAACCTCAGTACTCGGTATGAGGCTCCTGCTGTGAAAGCTTTCAACTTTGCGGAGAAAAGCGGAATGCTTTATTATATAACCGCAGGTGATAAAGCAGAGGAAAAGCCGGGATTGTATCTTCTGAATACGGAAACAGGTGTGAAGACGCTGATAAAAGAAGGTGACGGGGTGTTTAAACAGGTAACTTTTGATGAAGATGGAGCAAACTTGGCTTTCTTATATTGTGCACAGAAAAATTCTTGTTATAAAGCCATGAGCTTGTGGCTGTCACAGCAGGGAGCACCGGCAACAGAAGTTGTGGCACGTGGCAATCAGGCTCTTCCGAAAGGATGGGTGATTAGTGAGCATGGGAAATTACAATTTTCGAAGAGTGCTTCCCGGTTGTTTTTTGGCACATCGCCTGAGCCTAGACAAAAGGATACGTTGCAATTGGCGGAGAACCGTCCCAATGTGCAGGTGTGGAGTTGGGACGAGCCGGTGCAATATACTGTACAGAATTATAATAAGGAGAAAGAGCTGAAAAGAAGCTATCAAGCGGTTTATCATATAAATAGTGGTCGTATTTGTCAGCTGGCAGATGAGGAGTTATCTCAGATTTTGTTGGGAGATGAAGGAGATGCCCCGTTGGCATTGCTTTCCACTTCGCGTCCTTATTCATTGTCCTCCATGTGGGAAGGGCGGACACGCAGTGATTATTACACTGTGTCTTTGGAAGATGGCAGCCGTAAATTACTGGCATCGGCGGATTATGGCAGATACCGTCTTTCACCACAAGGCAAGTATGCGTATTGGTATGCTGAAACAGACAGTTGTTGGTATACTCTTTCTATGGCAGATGGGAAAAAGGTTCAGTTGACTACCCCTGTTTCTTTCCTCGCATGGGATGAAGAGAATGATGTACCTGACTATCCGAACGCACATGGAACTGCCGGATGGACGGAACGGGATGAGTCCCTTTTAATTTATGACCGTTATGATATTTGGAAATTCGATCCGGATGCCATGAAGGAACCTGTCAATCTGACGATGAATGGACGTAAGAACCGGATTTCATATCGTTTGGTAAAACTGGATAAGGAGGAGCGTGTGGTTGACCTGAACAAGCCACAGTTGTTGAAAGGCTTTAACGAAGTGACCAAAGGGAACGGGTATTACAAGGCTCGTTTTTCCACCGCTGCTTCTCCCAAAGAATTGATAGCGGGTAACTATATGTTACGCAGTATTTATAAGGCGAAAAATACAGACCATGTAATCTATACGATGGAAAGTTTTGAGCAATATCCTGACCTTCATTATGCTACACTCGATTTCAAGAAATCTATTCGGTTGACTCATGGCATTGACCAACAGAAAGACTATTTGTGGGGAACTGCTGAATTGGTTTCGTGGATATCTTTAGATGGTCGTAAGTTGGAAGGGGTGGTGTACAAGCCTGCTAATTTTGATCCGGCCAAGAAATACCCGATGATTGTGAGTTTCTATGAGCGAAATTCAGAAACTCTGTTTAATTACCGGATGCCGGAACCGCATCGGTCTACCATTGATTATCATTTTTATAACAGTAACGGGTATATTGTGTTCAATCCGGACATACGTTATGTAGACGGTTATCCGGGTGAGAGTTGCTATAACTGTCTGATGCCGGGGGTTGCCATGCTGATAGGCAAAGGTTATATTGACGAGAAAGCCATAGGTGCGCAGGGACATAGTTGGGGCGGTTATCAAGTGGCTTATCTGGCTACACGTACTGATTTGTTTGCGGCTATTGAGTCAGGTGCTCCGGTGGTCAATATGTTCAGTGCCTACGGAGGTATCCGTTGGGGATCGGGGCTGGCGCGCTCGTTCCAGTATGAACATACTCAGAGCCGTCTGGCCGGTACGCCTTGGAGTACTCCGTTGCGTTATTTGGAAAACTCTGCTCTGTTCACGATGGACAAGGTACAAACACCTGTTTTAATTATGCATAATGATGCTGACGGACATGTGCCCTGGTATCAGGGAATAGAATATTTTGTGGCAATGAAACGTCTTGGAAAGCCTTGTTGGATGCTGAACTATACAGGCGAACCGCATTGGCCGACAAAGATTGCCAACAAAATAGATTTTCAAAAACGTATGTTCCAGTTCTTTAATCATTATCTGAAAAAAGAAGCAATGCCTGAATGGATGTCTGACGGGGTTCCGGCTGTAGAACAGCCTTATGAATTAGGATACTGATATTATGTGTTCGGACGACTATAGAATTCAAGCTGCTCCTACTGTGGATAAAGTAAAAGGATAGTTCCTGAAAAGAGGGAGGAGGTGTGTCAAAACTAAAATGACAGCTCCGAAAAGTTACAGATAGTAATTATAAACTTAAAAGGGTCGTATCAAGCTCTGTATTGACTAATGATACGGCCCTTTCTTTAGTTTTTTAGGATGCTCAAATTTCAAATTATAAATTCATATTTTCAAAAACTGAGTTTTGATCCTCTCTTCTTCTTTTTAGTACAATGCTTTTTTATTCAAACTTACCATAACGGGTAGGCAACAGTTTGCGGTCACCTAATGTATTATCTACCCGGGCTACATTGATCCAGAATTTGTTATCACGTACCGATTCGATAGGATAAGCGGCTTTCTCGCGGCTGTAGCTGTGATTCCATTCATTGGCCACCACTTCATATTCAGGATGCGGGGCGTTGACCAATACATTATCTTCTTTATCGGCACTGCCATTCTTCACTTCTTGAATTTCCTGCCAGATGGTTTGCATCACAGTGACGAAATTATCCAGTTCCCATAAACTTTCACTTTCAGTCGGTTCAATCATCAATGTTCCATGAACCGGGAAAGAAAGGGTGGGCGCATGATAGCCATAGTCCATCAGACGCTTGGCGATGTCATTTTCGCTGATACCGGTTTCGTCATGCAGATAGCGGCAATCTAAAATCATTTCATGGCCCACAAAGCCCGTAGCACCGGTATATACAATACCGTAGGTATCCTTGAAGCAGGCTGCCAGATAATTGGCGCTCAGAATGGCAGTCTTGGTGGCATTGGTCAGACCTTCGGCGCCCATCATGCAAATATAACCGTAAGTAATAGGCAGGATTCCTGCGCTACCGTATGGAGCTGAAGAAACCTGATTGGCACTGTTACCCCAAACTTGATGTCCTGGAAGGAACGGGACCAGATGTTCGGCTACACAAACGGGACCTACACCGGGACCGCCACCACCGTGAGGGCTGGCAAAAGTCTTATGCAGATTCAAATGGCATACATCAGCACCGATGGTACCCGGATTGGTCAGACCTACCTGTGCATTCATATTTGCACCATCCATGTAAACCTGTGCTCCGCATTTATGAATAATTTTACAAATTTCTGCAATTTCCGGTTCAAAGATACCATGAGTGGACGGATAGGTAATCATTAATGCAGCCAGATCATCCTTGTTGGCTTCTGCTTTTGCACGTAAATCTTCTACGTCTACATTACCTTTATCGTCACAGGCGCAAGTCACCGTGGTATATCCGCATTGAATGGCTGAAGCCGGATTCGTACCGTGGGCTGATGCCGGAATTAATATCTTGTTGCGGTGTCCCTGTCCGATACTTTCCAGATAAGCGCGGATGATGCGAAGTCCTGTATACTCTCCTGCTGCACCTGAATTAGGTTGCAAAGTGATTCCTGCAAATCCGGTAATAACCTTCAACTGCTCGCTTAGGTTATTAAGTAGTGTCTGATAGCCTTTTGTTTGATCCTCAGGTGCTAACGGGTGTATAGCCATCCAGCCTAAGTTGCTGAGTGGGAGCATTTCCGAAGCGGCATTCAGTTTCATGGTACAAGAACCCAATGAAATCATGGAATGTGCTAATGAGATATCTTTACGTTCCAAACGTTTGATATAACGCATCATTTCGGTTTCAGTATGATACTTGTTGAATACCTCATGGGTGAGGAAGGAAGTACGGCGGCGTAGTTCACGGTTCAGTGAGGATGCTTCGGGAATGTCTGTCACTTCTTGAACGGTTTCTTCGGCAGCAATGGAGAAGATGGAAAGTAACAGGTTTACATCTTTCGGGTCGGTGGTTTCATCAATGCTGAAACCTACATCGCCATTATCATAGTAACGGAGGTTTACTTCTTTACTCAATGCGATGGTACGCAGCTTCTGAGCCGAAACATGGTCGGGCAGACTGAAACGCAGGGTGTCAAAGAATAATTCATTATGCTGTACATATCCCAAGCGGGTTAGGGCTTTGTTCAACCAGGTGGTAATGCTATGAATGCGTTTTGCTATATTTTTGATACCTTCCTGCCCATGATAAACGGCATAGAAGCCGGCCATTGTAGCCAGTAATGCCTGTGCGGTGCAGATGTTGGAAGTTGCTTTTTCGCGTTTAATATGTTGCTCACGGGTCTGTAAAGCCATACGGTAGGCCAGTTTGCCATATTTGTCTTTAGACCAGCCGATGATACGTCCCGGCATATTGCGTTTATATTCGTCACGTGTAGCGAAGTAGGCTGCGGACGGACCTCCGTAGAACAAGGGGATACCCAGGCGCTGGGTACTTCCGAATACGATATCTGCTCCCCATTCGCCGGGAGGAACTAATAATGCCAAACTCATGATATCAGCATCCACGGCTACTTTACAATGGGCAGCATGTGCCTTTTCCACAAACTCACGATAGTCTTCTACGCTACCGCTGGCATTGGGGTATTGCAGGATGCAGGCAAAAATTTCCGGAGTAAATACCAATTCCTTGTAATTTCCTACTTGGATCTTCATGCCTTGCGGAAGGGCGCGGGTTTGGATGACTGCCAGATTCTGTGGGAAAATCTCTTCATCCACAAACAATACATTGGCTCCGCTTTTTTGTTGGTCGCGGGTGCGAAGTCCATGCATCATGGTGGCGGCTTCGGCAGCGGCGGTAGATTCATCCAGCAATGAGCAGTTTGCCAATGGCATGGCTGTGAGGTCGGATATGACAGTCTGGAAGTTCATCAATGCTTCCAAACGTCCTTGTGAAACTTCGGTTTGATAAGGAGTGTACGAGGTGTACCACACAGGATTCTCGAATACATTGCGTTGAATGACCGCCGGAGTAATACTATCATACCAACCCATACCTATATAGGAGGTATAAATCTTGTTTTGTGAAGCTAGTTCGGTAATGTGCTCTGCAAACTCCCGTTCCGTCATGGGAGCAGCCAGTGGCAGAGGTTCTTTCAAACGGATTTTGGACGGAATTGTTTTGTTAATCAGTTCATCAAGACTCTTTACGCCAATCTTTTCCAACATAACGGGAAGGTCTTCTTCCTGTATACCGATATGTCGGTCTGCTAATAAATCTGTTTTCATGGTAGTAGTATATAAGTTAAATTTTAAGTTTTATCTTATCGGAAAAAAGGGTTGTTCGCTTTTTCTGCTCCCACAGTGGTCGGGTCTCCATGACCAGGATAGACTACCGTGTCGGGGGGAAGTACAAACAAACGACTGCATATATGTTCGCGAAGTTCGTCGAAATTACCTCCTGTAAGGTCTGCACGTCCTATACTTCCTTGGAACAATACATCACCGCTGAAGATACAGTGGTCTTCTTTGCAGTAATAAACAATACTTCCCGGCGAATGACCCGGCACATGGATAGCTTCCAGTTGGGTATTGCCGAAAGTAATGATATCTCCATCAAAGATATATTTTCCTAATGGCACGGGTGCTTCGGGCAATTGGAAGCCAAACATACGTGATTGTGCCGGGGCTTGTTCCAGCCAAAATTCATCCGCTTGATTTGCTTCGGCTTTTAGTCCGTATTCTTGTAACAGGAATGGGTTGCCGAAAATATGGTCCAGATGGAGGTGCGTATTCAATAAATGTTTCACTGTCAGGTTATTGCTGTCAATATATCTTTTTAAGGCTTGCTTTTCTTCTTCATAAAAGCAACCGGCATCAATAATGACGGCTTCCTTCATTTCGTCCGATAACACATAGCAGTTTACCGGAAACATATTGAATTCAAATTTCTTTATTTTCATTGTTCTTTTATCTATAGTTATTAACCGTTGATGGTTACATAAACCACTTTCTTAGTTTTAAAAAAATCTTCTGTGAATTCATCTTTCAGATCATAAAGCATTGTTTTGTGCTTCACGGGCATTGTTTCTTGTTCCAACTCTCCGCCTTTCAGGCAAATCAGCCCGTTGGGTAGGACATTATGCTGTTCTTGTCTGATGTTTTTACGGATAATTTTTATTAAATCGCCCAAAGGCATGACAGCACGACTTACTACGAAGTCGAATTTTCTTTTTTCTTCTTCGGCGCGGCAATGACGGAAAGTGACATTCTTCAGTCCGATAGCATTGGCTACTTCTGTAGCTACTTTCACTTTCTTTCCGATACTGTCCACCAGATGAAATTGGACTTCAGGGAATAAGATGGCCAAAGGGATACCTGGGAAACCGCCCCCTGTGCCCAAGTCCATAATTTGGGTATCAGGGGTGAAGTTTATCACTTTGGCTATGCCTAGCGAGTGCAATACATGATGCTCGTACAGATTAGCGATATCCTTGCGTGAGATTACATTGATTTTGCTATTCCAATCCGTGTATAAATCATACAATGCGGCAAACTGTGTTTTCTGCTGTTCGCTGAGGTTAGGGAAATATTTCAGTATTAATTCCATTCTATACTTAAAATCGTTATTTAATGTATCATATATTTTTCTACCGATGTGTAGGGTAAAGAAAGGGTGATGATTCCTACAGCATAGGGAGCGATATCATATTTGTTATACAGGAAAGATACTTTTTCCTTTTCTAACAAGAAATTGTCGGGTACATACATATTGGTAGAATTCAAGATGCCTGCATTCTGAAGTCCTTCCAGTGAGGTAATGGAGCTGTCTTCCAAACGGGTAGCCATTTCTGTTATCAGTTCTTCCAGCAGCATGTCACTTATCGGTTTTTCCGACCCTGCCATAAATACATCTTTCAAAGCAAGTAGTTTGCCGGTATTTTTTTCGAAGTTCATCCATTTGTTCCATGAGTTGGGATGTGCTCCGCCTGTATATTCAAAAGTTTCTGCAATGAAATTCAGAATGCCTTCTTTGCCTTCGCTGAAATAGGTGGTCAGTCCGTATTCATAATTGTACCATGTGGGAAGTTCGTCTTTGGGAGTTCCATTTTTTATATCTTCCTGATAGAACTCGTTCACATCTTTGCGGTAGTTGTTAATGTAGGTATTTTTAAAAGAATCTACAGCGACTTCCGGATTCATCCGGGTATATTCTTTTCCCAAAATGTGGGCTTGTATGGTGCGGTTGATGCGTTGTACTATGCTATCCGCAGCATCAGATTTTGCTAAATAACTATAATCAATAGTAATCTGACAGGTGGGAGAGACTGTGTCATCTTGTAAATGGGCTTGTTCTTCCACCTTTACAGTTTTCACTGTTTCACTATCAATTTGTTTTTGTCCATTACATCCCGATAATAAAAAGCAGGATACAAGGCAAGTTGCCATAACAGACAATACGAGATTTCTTTTTTTCATAACTTTTTGTTTATTTGCATGGATTACTTATCCTAACTTTCTCCACAAATATAGAATAACTTCGTGAAATGTCCATCTAAAAAGCGAAAATATATTTATCTGTTTGCAACAAGATTGCATGAACTTTTTGCTAAATTTGTCCGTTGATAAGCTATAATAAATAAGTAAAGAAATGAATATGAACGATATGACAAAAAAACTATATCCCGTTACGGGAATGCATTGTGCGGCATGTGCCGGCAACGTGGAGAAAATTGTAAGGAAGCAAGAAGGCGTGGAAAATGCATCGGTTAATTTGGCGACGGCTACTTTGACGGTGACTTATAATCCGGATATTGTGTCTCCGCAACAACTGAAAGAGGCTGTGATGAAAATAGGTTTTGATTTGATAATAGATGAGGATAACTCTGTACAGGAGCAAGAGGAAGCGGAGCAATCTTATTACGGACTGTTGAAGCGGAAGACTATCGTTGCTTGGATTTTTGCTTTACCGGTAGCTGTTTTGGGGATGTTTCTGATGAATGTTCCGGGAGTAAACTGGTGGATGCTGTTGCTTTCACTTCCTGTTATTTTATATTCGGGGCGTTCTTTCTATATGAATGCCTGGAAACAGACGCTTCAGCGTACCAGTAATATGGATACGTTGGTGGCACTTAGCACCTCCATCGCATTTTTGTTCAGTTTGTTTAATACGTTCTATCCCGAATTTTGGTACAGCCGCGGATTGGAACCTCATGTATATTATGAAGCTGCCACTGTTATAATAGCTTTCGTATTGGTTGGCAAACTGATGGAAGAGAAAGCAAAAGGAAAAACTTCCACAGCTATTCGTAAACTGATGGGATTACAACCTCGGACGGCCCGTGTGGTGAAAGACGGCAGGGAAGAGGATATCTTGATCGCCGACCTCCAGGTCGGCGATAAGGTGAGCGTCCGTCCCGGCGAGCAAATTCCGGTGGATGGAGTCATTGTCGGAGGAAATACCTTTATAGATGAGAGCATGATAAGCGGTGAACCTATTCCTGTAGAGAAAAAGCAGGGTGATAAGGTGCTGGCTGGCACTATCAATCAGAATGGTGCATTTATTATGACTGCTCAAAAGGTGGGGAAAAATACGGTGTTGGCACAGATTATCCGCATGGTGCAGGAAGCACAGGGGTCTAAAGCTCCGGTCCAGCGTATTGTGGATAAAGTGACAGCGGTTTTTGTTCCTGTTGTTCTTGCTGTGGCTGTTTTTACTTTCTTTATTTGGATAGTGGCAGGTGGAGCGGATGACTTTTCCTACGCTATGCTTTCAGCAGTGTCTGTTTTGGTTATTGCCTGTCCGTGTGCCTTGGGACTTGCTACTCCAACTGCATTGATGGTAGGAATTGGTAAAGGGGCCGAATCACATATTTTAATAAAGGATGCAGTAGCTTTGGAGCAGATGCGGAAAGTGGATACAGTGGTACTTGATAAAACGGGTACTGTAACTGAAGGGCGCCCTGTGGTGACCGGCTGGTTGCATGATGCCGGATGGCAGAACGAGCATAAGGGAATTCTGTATGCTGCTGAATTGAAATCGGAACATCCGTTGGCTTTGGCTATTGTCGAGGCTTTGAAAAAGGAAGGTGAGAAGCCGGCAATCATTGATTCTTTTGAGAGCCGGACAGGACGGGGGATTGTGGTGACCCGTGGAAATAAAACTTTTTGGGCAGGAAGCCATCGGTTACTGAAAGATTTTGGAGCGGGAATTTCCGACTTGTTGAAAGGGATGGTGGAGGATTATGAGAAGAGTGGCAAGAGTTTGGTCTATTTTGGCGAGGGAAATACATTGCTGGCGGTTATCGCTATTAGTGATAAAATAAAAGATACTTCCAGACAAGCGGTCAAACAATTGAAGGAGAGTGGAAAGTATATTGTATTGTTGACCGGTGACGGTCATCTTACTGCACAGAATGTGGCCGGAGAAATTGATGCGAATCGTTTTATTTCGGATGCTTTGCCGGCCGATAAGGAGAATGTTATTAAAGAGTTACAGGCTGAAGGAAGAGTCGTAGCTATGGTAGGCGATGGCATTAATGACTCGCAGGCGTTGGCCCGTGCCAATGTAAGTATTGCGATGGGTAAAGGTACAGATATTGCCATGGATGTAGCGATGGTTACGTTAATGACTTCGGATTTGTTGTTGTTACCCAAAGCTTTTAAGCTTTCCTATAAAACTGTACGGTTGATCCATCAGAATCTTTTTTGGGCATTTATCTATAATTTGATAGGCATTCCAGTGGCGGCAGGTATTCTGTTCCCACTATATGGTATTTTGCTTAACCCGATGATTGCCAGTGCTGCCATGGCATGTAGTTCTGTCAGTGTAGTGTTGAACAGCTTGAGTCTGAATTGGAGAAAGTTGTGATTGAATTAAAAATAAATAAAAAAGCAGCCGTGCGGAGATTTTGTTTTGCATGGTTGCTTTTCATTTTTCCATTTTTTAGTTTATAATTTAAAAAGGATTGTTTCTCCCTCTTTGTACTTCTATTCGTATTCCGAAGTTCCCATTTTCTGATTTCATTTCGAAAGCTCCATTGAAATTATTTCTTTCCCAAGGCAATGCGCTTGGATTTCGTACTTTGTTCCCGTCAGCGTCATATTCACCGTATGTGGTTATGTGTAATCCGTTTTTCAATTTAAAGGTTGCACTTTGTAAGGTAGGAGGCATTGACATTGTTCCGAATCCATAGATTCCCATTCCCGGATACATGGGGGTAAATACATGGTTGTAAGACCCTCTGTCATAAATGATATTCATATTGGGACGGAATATTTCATTGTAATTCGCAATTGTATTATTGTTGTAAGGCTGATAATAAAGTTGCGGGGCTATCAGAGGGGGAGGGGCCACAATCATGGAACCCATATCCAGCATAAATCCGTTAAAATTCTTGTAACCATCCAATGAAATGGGCGGAATACTATCTGTTACCACTTCGGACTGCGCAAAGGTAGTAGCGGCAATCAGAAACATAGAAATGGATAGAACCAGCTTTTTCATATACTGTTATTTTTTTTGTTCCGGACAAATATAGGGATATTTTCTAAATTCTGTATCGTTTCTGTTTCCTGTGAATAGATCTTTTCAAATACTTTATGAAGTTCTTCCTCCTCGGCTATCAGTTGTCGTAATTCTTGCAGATGTACAGCATTGGCTGATTGAGGTATCCATAATCTTAAATAACCACCTTCAGCATACTTTTCTTTCAGATGTGCCAGAAAACGTATGTATTGTTTTTCTTTGTCTAGCTCGGGATAGTTGGAAAGACCATATTGTACCGTCCGTCTCAAGGTAATGTCCGGATCAATAATACGGTCGGCCTCCGCTACAATTTTGCCATAAATGCTACGAGGGACATGCTTGTTGGATGCACGGTGATCTTCTACTGCCTCTTTCATAATCAAAATATGCTCTTCAGGGAACCATTTCCTTAATTTCTTGTCCGCCCATAGTATTTTCCCTGAAATGAGATGATGGAACTCTCGTCCCTCACAGAGTCCCAGATCATGGTAGGAGGCAATAACATACACCATCATGCGGTTTACGTCATAATATTGAGACAATTTGAGGCTTTCTGCTATAACTTTCAATACATGATCTACACGATGTGCTTTGTCAAAATCAGCGTATTGTGGGATAATTTCACTTGCGATATAGTCGCGGAACTCCATTGGAAAATCATTGATGTACGACAACATATTCTTTCTTTTGATTGGGGTTGCAAATATACAATAATTATCCCACCTTTGCAGAAAAAAGTAATATGTATCAAATTATTCAACCTACACCCGATGACTTTGATGAATTGACCTGTTTATGGGAAGCTTCGGTGCGTGCTACTCATCATTTCATACCTGAAGCATATATTCAGAAGTTAAAACCACTGGTATGGAGTGTTTATCTTCATAGTATGCCGCTTTACATGATTCGTGACAATGCTGGTATAGAAGGATTCATGGGCATTAATGGAACTATGCTTGAAATGCTCTTTGTTCACCCGCGTGCCATAGGTACGGGAATAGGAAAACAATTGATACGTTATGCTTTGGAACATTGCCATGTACGTTATGTCGATGTAAACGAACAGAATAAGAAAGCGTCCGGCTTTTATAGCCATTTTGGATTTCGGGTTATTGGCAGGGATGCAAAAGACGCATCGGGCGAACCCTATCCTATTTTACATTTAAAACTGGGAGGTATCATGAAAATTGAAAATTGGGGATTAGTTCCCTACTCTGAGGCTTGGGAGCGGCAGACGGAATTATTTAATGCCGTGGTGGAAGCTAAACAAGTGGGAAAAACGTATGAAAATAGAATTATCTTTGTAGAACATTCGCATGTCTATACATTAGGCAAGAGTGGAAAGGAGACGAATATGTTGTTGGGGGAGGCGCAATTGAAAATGATTGGTGCCACCCTTTATCATATTGATCGAGGAGGGGATATTACTTATCATGGTCCCGGACAATTGGTTTGTTATCCTATCTTGAATTTGGAGGATTATCATTTGGGGTTGAAGGAATATATTCATGTGTTGGAAGAAGCGGTGATCAGGGTCTGCGCATCTTATGGCATCGAGGCTGGGCGAGTGAAGGGAGCAACCGGAGTATGGCTGGCAACGGGAACTCCGCAGGAACGGAAAATCTGTGCAATAGGAGTGAGAAGCAGTCATTTTGTGACAATGCATGGATTGGCGCTGAATGTAAATACGGATTTGCGTTATTTCAGTTATATCCATCCTTGTGGATTCATGGATAAAGGGGTTACTTCATTACAGAAAGAATTGGGGTGTGAAGTGCCTATGGAAGAAGTGGCAGGACGTGTGCAGAACGAATTATCTGAACTTTTGTAAATAGGATATGTAAATAATACCGTATGTGTACCCTTATACATACGGGGTGTGAGTGTATCAAAAGTCCGATCGTGCTATCATGTCGTCAGCTGTAGGGGCAGGGTTTGTCTGCCCAAATGCATAAGCAAACCATTTTAGGGTGAGCGAACCTAGCTCCTACTAGCAAAATGATACGCCATTTTACTTTTGATACATCCTTGATTTATTCTTTTATATCTTGGTACAAGAAGCGCTTGATACTTTTCTTGGCTGTTTTTTCAAATTCCTCAGGATATAGCTTGAAGCGAGCTATTTGGGAAAATGCCGGTAATTGTTTGTTCAGTTCAAGGCGATTTTCTTCCATTACTCGTACAAGGTCTGATTGGTTCAAGCCGTGAGCAAAAGCATCATCGGAATCCGGATAGATTAGGCCCACCAGTTTATCTTGTTGCAGAATAATCAGTGACTCTGATACGTATGGCATATTGTTTAGCTTGGACTCTATTTCTTCCGGATAAATGTTTTGTCCGGAAGAAGTGAGTAACAGGTTTTTGCAACGTCCTTTGATGAAAACATTTCCGTTTTCATCTATTGTCGCCATATCACCTGTATGCAACCATCCTTCAGTGTCAATGACTTGCCGTGTCGCTTCCTCGTTCTTATAATAGCCCAACATCAGGTTGGCTCCACGGCATACCAGTTCACCCGCAATGGCTGATGGGTTGGGAGACAGTACTTTGGCTTCCATACGTGCGGCAACTTTTCCGCAAGATGCCAATTTCAGTTCTGTCCAATGACTATGGCAAATGATGGGACCACATTCAGTCATTCCGTATGCAATGGTGTATGGGAAATCTATCATTTTTAGAAAGGCTTCTACTTCGGCATTGAAAGGAGCACCTCCGATGATGATTTCGATGAAATTTCCGCCGAAAACCTCCATCGCCTTCTGCTTGATAAGTTCTTTTATCTTATCACTGATGATGGGAACATGTAATAGCAGTTTACCTAATTTGTTGTCTACTTTGGGAAGAATATTTTTCTTGAATATTTTTTCCACAATCAGTGGTACGCAGGCTATAACGCGCGGGCGGATTTCCGCAAATGATTCGGCTATGATTTTGGGTGATGGCATACGGGTAAGAAACCATAGATGGGCGCCTGCTGTGAAACCGTAAAGAAAATCGAAAGTCATGCCGAATACGTGCCCCAAAGGTAACATGGATACGACGCTGTCACCTGCTTTCAGACCTATTTTTTCTTTACAGTAGAGTACGTTGGAGAGTATGCTGCGATAGGGCAGCATCACGCCTTTGGAATATCCGGTAGTACCTGAAGTGTAATTAATGATGGCTAGGTCTTCTGATTTTTCTTTTTCATAAGAAATATCATCAGGACGGAATCGGCAGGGGAATTTGTGTCCGAATATCTCATTCAGATGGTCGCGGGCATAAGCTAGTTTTTCCGAACGGGATACGGGTACGCCAAAATCTTTCAATTCTATGATACCTTCCAAATGAGGCATAGCTGCTTCATTCAAGTTCTCCCATATCTGATCGCCTACGAACAACAGGCGGGATTCAGAGTGGTTTACAATATTGTGTACCTGGTCGGCTTTGAATTCATGTAGAATAGGTACAACTACGGCACCATAGGTGATGACGGCAAGGTAAGTTACTGTCCAATGAGCGCTATTACGCCCGCAAATGGCTATTTTATCTCCCTTTTCAATGCCGGCATTTTCCAGCAAGATATGTATTTTCTCTATTTTACGGGCCACATCTCTGTATTGCAATGTGATGCCTTTATAGTCTGTAAGAGCGTTTAAATACCAATTTGTTTTTATACTTTGCTCGATAAGAGCAATAAAACTCTGTTCTAGTTCCATGATAACTTTTGCACATTTATAGGCTGAGTGTGCGCAAAAGTAGTAAAATGAGGTAAGGGGAATGGGAAATGAAACAGTTTTTTACATTAATTTAACGTCCTGAAAATGTAGATCCTTTCATCCCTTTACTTTAAAATGCTAGTTTATAATCGTTTGCCAATTGTTGACGTGTCCTATGAAGGAGTATAGTTGCTATAATTGCCAGAATAAGAGTTAACCTTGCCCGATACCATGATATACTCTTTGTCTCAATGATAGTCGGGCAAGTTCGAAAATTGTTTCTATAATTATGGGATTTCTCGATAAAGAAGCTTTATTTATCGTTGCTTTTATTTTCTGTCTCTTCTTTAGAAGGCTGTGGTTTGATGATAAGTCGCAGGGATGGGTCGTAGGTGAAATAACTCCACATCCAATCTATAAAAATAAATAAACGGTTTTTTACCCCCACTATGCTCATCAAGTGTATAAATAGCCATACTGCCCATGCGGGAAATCCACTGAAACGTATCTTTTGCAATTCTACCACTGCATTATTTCTCCCGATGGTTGCCATAGACCCTTTATTATAATATTTAAAAGGGATGAGCGGCTGGCCCTTTTCGATATTTCTCAGATTCTTTATTAAGTTCATGGCTTGCTGTATGGCAGGCTGTACAACTTGCGGATGTCCTTTAGGATACTCTTCTGAAATCATTAGTGCGGTGTCACCTATAGCAAATATATTTTTAAAGTCTTGTATCTGATTGTGTTCATTCACTCTCAAACGGTTGCCTGGACCATAGCATTCGGCAGGAAGGCCTGCTAGACTGTTTGCTTTTACGCCTGCTACCCAGTAAACGTTGGCTGATTCTATAAAATTCCCGTCATCCAGTACTAACATATTATTCTCGTAATTTTTTACTTGTTGGTTCAATAATATTTCTACTCCCAAATGAGTGAGGTATTTTTTTACTTCTTCGGAAGATTGGGGGGAGAAGGCGGAAAGCAAGCGTGGACCACCATCTATTAATATGATTCTCATCGTACTGGTGTCTAGATCGGGATAATCGTGCGGAAGGATGAATTTACGCATTTCGGCTAGTGCCCCTGCCAGTTCAATACCAGTTGCTCCTGCGCCGACTATAATGAAGGTCATCAGTTGCTCCCGCTTTTTGGAGTCATTAGTGTTCAATGCTTTTTCAAAGCTTTCAAGTACTTGGTTACGATTATGCAAGGCTTCTGCTGTGGTCTTGAGGGACATGGTGCGTTTAGCTATTTCGTTGTTGCCGAAATAATTGGTATAGCATCCGGTAGATATAATCAGATAGTCGTAGCTTAGACTGCCGATGGAAGTGGTGACTTGTTGTTCTTCAGGATGTACTTGTTGTACTTCACATATGCGGATATGAAAGTCTTTGTATCCTTTGAATATCTTGCGGAATGGGAATGAAATAGCACTGGGCTCGATGCCTGATGTGGCTACTTGGTAAAGTAACGGCTGGAAAAGATGGTAGTTGTTTTTATCCAATAACACAACTTGGTAGTGTTGTCTTTTCAGTTTGCGTGCAATCTTTAACCCGCCAAATCCTCCTCCGACAATGACTATTCTTTTTTTATTTCCTTTGTCGGGAATGTTGGTTATCTGTTCAGTCATAATGGTATTTGTTATTTTATGTATATAATAACAAATAACTGGGGTGAAATGTTTAGTGTCATGGCTATTAGAAATTAAAAATTCCGGGGGATAATGTAGGATTGATATAACTTACGTCTCGTGTTTGCACTAGCCTGCCATTCAGAGTGTAGAATAATTGTTTGGTGGCCGACGAATTGTTTAGGTTAACAGTAATTACGTACAGAGTGGTTCGTTTAGGAAATTCTATGAGATTTACATTGGTGGCAGTCCACATGGCGTATGGACTCAATGTAAAATCATTATATACATTAGGTGCCAGTTGATCTGTAGTTTGTAAATTGGTATTAGTCATCACCCATTGGGCATTACCGTTCATCCATACTTTTTTTTCAAAACCATTTTGAGTAAAAGAGGCTACATAATAATTCCCTTGTTGGCTCCAACTTACGTTCATGGCATGCGGATATATCTTTTTCAGTGCTATATGAAATGTAGTGGGAGAGGTAGCAGACAAGGTGGTGATCAGTACCCATAATATCACACATATAGAATAGTATCTTTTCTTCATGGTCATTTAAATGTTTTGATGAGGTTGATAAAACAGCTTGGTTATACTTTTTGTTCGCCGGTATAAAATCTGATTTTGTGGACTTTTTCCACACTTTTGTAGTGTTGTCAACAGGTATCTACACTTCTAAAAATGGATATGTAAATATGTATATGCTTGATTTTTAATGAAGTATTGAGAAACGCAGATTTATGGCACGTTTCTTGTTTTATTGCTATCGGTAAAAATGAATAAAAAACAAAGTAATTATGAAAAAGGTATTAGTAACATTGGTATTAGTAATGACTTTAGGCGTGTCTGTTTCTTTTGCTCAAGCGGCTCCGGTAGAGGTTCCGGTAGTGGAAAAGCCTCAACAATCTAAGAAATTGGTTTTTTCAGAAATCTATATGAATGATTTGCCGGAAGCTGTGATGGACAGGCTTGCACTGGAAGGTGCTATGATAAAGCAGGCTTTTATGACCTATGGCATTGATGGAAGCCGTATTTATAAAATTAATGTGTTAACAAGTGATGCTCATGAACAGACATTGTTCTTAGGTGAAGATGGTAAAATTTTGAAATAGTTAGTATATTTATAATAGTGCTTTTACATGAATTCCCGGCTTGTGATAAGTCGGGATTTTTTTTAGTTAAATTGTTTCTTGACGATATTCGAAAAATAATTAAGAAATCTCTTGTACATAATAATTGTAGATTTTATCTTTGCCACTCGAATTTAAAAAAGATGATACCATGGAAACTTATGATATATATTTTAAAGAAGGTACTGATTTTGCTAATAAAGGATTTTCATTGAAGGATAAGGCTAAGGCTATTAGAATGGCTGAAGATATGTTGGCTGAACGCAAAGGATACGTGAAGGATTTTGTTGGAGGAACTATTTCCGTAATGTGTAAAGAAACGAAAGAGGAAGTTTGGTCCAAGCCGATAGAGGAGGTTTAAGACAACTTTTACACCTCTTTTTGCCTAGTCAATCACAGAGTTGTCAAATACAACCCTTGATTATATTTATGGTGAGTTCGTTATTGGCGGACATAAATATTTCTTTCTCTTCTAGGAATTTCCGGTATATTTCTCCCTTCATGCTTTTTGCCGGGCTGATATGGATAATGTCAGGTTTCATCCGATTGAGCGATGATTCTTTTTTATAAGATGCTTCAGTATAATTTTTCTTTCCATTCTGTACATTTTTGACATATAGTTGTTATTCATTAGCTGAATACATCGTAAACTCACCAATGAAGTCTTCTGTATAAACAGAGGTTAGTTACATAAATTTATAGTGATTTTTTGTCTATAATATATTTGCCATTGAAGTCTTGTTAGATTCCTTTGGTTCTTCTCTGTTTCCGGTGCTTGAGTAGCAGATCCATTGAATGTTTTTCCCTTTGTCCTTTGTGTAATATGGAAAACATAAAAGGAAAAAGAATTTATGTTGTTTGAACAATTAAGTTAGAACGTGTGTTTATATAACTATTGTGATTATTGTTGTGCCGATGGTGTACAGGCATTGATACAACAATGATTTTTCATAAAAACTTTAAATTTATAAATTTAGGTAGCCCTGACTTGTGATAAGTCGGGGCTATTTGCTTATTATGTGCTATTAAACTTGGTCAACTATTGGTTAACAATTTTACGCAACAGTAACTCTTTGATGCAAAAGTGATAAATAAAATTTTTTGTTCACATGAAAAAAACTTTCTCAAAAGCTTTGTAGTATTGATTTTCTATGTATCTTTGCATCGTTATTATTTCGCGGGGTATTAGCTCATCTGGCTAGAGCGTTAGACTGGCAGTCTAAAGGTGGCGAGTTCGAGTCTCGCATGCTCCACTATTATAAACCTCTCTGTTTCAGAGGGGTTTGTGTTTTCTTAAGCTTCTCCAGCTTTCGTTTTTGGATAAAAAAAGACAGTTTGTGCCACTTTTGGCAAAAAGAACTTGTCTAAAACGAATCCAGAACAATTATGACAACTCTTAAAGCCGCCGTTGTTCCGGCCAAGGTGCTGAAAAACGGCAAACACAGAATTCGTATCGCAATTGGTCATAAACAGGAAACAAGATACATCGTTACCCGATTTGAAATAGATAATACTGCTAATTTTAAAGGAGGGCAGGTGGTAGGTGTTCCTGATGCCGCACATGTCAATGCTAAATTACGTGGAATACTTAATTCATATCAGGATGCCCTGGATAAGATAAATACATCATCCTATACTTGTATCCAACTTGTCGAATACTTGTCCTCGGTAAAGCAGGGAGCCATCTCTTATAGTGTCGCTTCGGCTGACTATATGCAGAATTTGATTAAAGAGGGGAGAAGGACCACTGCCTCCTTATATCAAAGGGCGAGTGATTACTTCATTGAGTTTGTCAAATATGATATAATGCTTGATGGAATTACTCCCCGGACCATAAAGGACTTTGATATTTATCTAAAGAATGTCCGAAGGCTGGCTCCTGTTACTTGTGGTATGCACATGGCACATTTGAAGGCAATAATCAATCAAGCAATAAGGGATAAGAAGGTATCATATGACACGCATCCTTTTGAATATTATGAAAGACCAGCAGGAATGCCCAAAGAGCGTGATATCTCGGTAGCTGACGTAAAGAAGATAAGGGATGCGGAGATAAAAAAGAAGTCTCAGCGTGTTGCCAGGGATGTGTTCATGCTTTCGTATTATCTAGGAGGTATCAATTTGATGGACTTGATGCAATACAATTTCAAAGATGCGAAAATTATGGAATATGTACGTGAAAAATCCAAAAACACAAAGAAAGGTGATATGAAGATCAGCTTCACTATTCCTGAGGAAGCAAAACCGATTATCAAAAGATGGATGGGGCGTAATGGAAAGCTTGATTTTGGTTATAAATACTCTTATCCTAATTTTCGTAACTATGTAACAAAAGAAATTATAAGGTTAGGGGAGAGGCTGGAGGTAGAATCGCATGTCGTATATTATTCAGCCCGGAAATCCTTTGTCCAACATGGTTTTGAACTGGGCATACCATTGGAAACGTTGGAGTATTGTATAGGCCAAAGCATGAAATCCAATAGACCGATCTTTAATTATGTCAGAATTATGAGAAAACATGCTGATGAAGCCATAAGAAAGATTTTAGATAATCTAAAGTGAGGATTCAAGAACTAGAGCGATTGCTTCGGCAGTCGCTTCCTCTTTTTCTTTGTCTATCTCTGAGTTTAGCCGTTCTATCAAGTCCATATTTCTTGTGACAATCGTTTTTGTGCCCTCAGAGGAAGAAATTGTAAGTTCATAGTGTCCATAGCCTATAAACTTTTTAGATAGTTGATGAGCAGTTGGGGCTAATTTTGACATATGCAATTGCGTTAGTCTGCGAAAAAAGAAAACGGTTCCGCTTTCCCGTTGCGTTACATATCTTTAATGTCGGGATACAGTGTAGCCATTAAGCATACAACACGGGGGTCGGAACCGTATATGAAGAAGCTACGGGCATGTATGTTGTCCGTAGCTTAACGGTCGGAATCTCGACACTAAACAAAATATGTAACGCAATGCAAAGATGGGTATTTTATATGACTTTACAAAAAACAAAATAGGAAAATTTCAATAAAGCATAGGGGTGAGAGATTATATAATGATGATGAAAAGATAGGAAAAAGGCAGCTTATTCAGCTGCCTTCATTCATAAATTATTCGACAGATACTTTGTGCTTTAATCAAATGAAACAAACATAAGAGTAAAGAGACCAATTAAAACCATAATAAATACAATCACAATATAAAAGACTTTTTTCATAAACAAACGATTTGGTTTAATATATATTTATTTAAATATTTAACAATTCTCTTTTGTCTTAACAAAACCTCAATCTCACATAAAGACTGAGGTTCAGTGTATGCTCCTTGCTAAATTGACACACAATATTAGAGCATTTTGCAAAATCCGATATAAAATAATGCCCTAAAAAATAATTAAAAAGAACATATACATATATTCGGATTCTTTATTATAAGACAGGCATGTCCCAAAATCTCCCTATAGGTTTTATTGAAAAATAATAGATAAGCTGCATAATTATTGAAATTTGGTTGGATACAATTGGGCAATAGTTAGGTAAGGGAATGTATGCTTTGGTTGTAAAAAGTGAAATAAAAAATCCCCGGAAGAACCGGGGATAAACTTTTGTTATGAGATTTGGCTTCTACTCCAAAATCACAGAACAAAGATACGCAAAATTCTATTCTTTATCAGTTGATTGTATAATCCAATTGGAAAATTGTATTAAAAAAAATAATCCCGGCTCGTGATGAATCGGGGCAAACCTTATATAACAAGGTTGGACTTCTACGATGGCAAAGATCGTGAAAATAAAACATACGGCACGTTATTGGATGGTATAATGTGCCGTTTCATTTATTAAACCGATTTCTTTTTAGATTCCAAAAGTTTAGGAAGGTAATCTAAGGCAAGTGGATCTCTTTCTTTGAAATACTTTTCTGCGTTTTCATAAAGCCAACGCTCATTGACATATCTTATAAACATCGGAAGTGCATCTATAGGATACATAAGCGCATCAACAACCCTTCCGTCAGGGAAATGGTGTTTGTATGTTTTGTGCTGGTTCCACAGTTCGGAGTTATTCTCTCTCATGAAGCGAGCGAACAATTTACCAACAGAACCGTCAGGCATCATAGTTTTACCATGTGCCCCTTTATCTGGTATAGCATAGCCGACTTTTTCAAGTTCTGCATAAAGCCTCACATATAATTCTGAAATAACAAAGAAATAGTTAGATGGAATCATGTGGATATTGTCTTTGTACCTTTTGATAAATTCAGGAAGAGTGCCTCTATCAGTTATACCGTAATAACCTTTTTCCCTGATAGAAGGGACAACTTCATCGAATAGCCATGACTCAAATTTTTCTGCATTTGGCAATTGAGAACGGGATATAAGCCGATATACATTACCCTCATTGATGTATTTCATTTTTTGAATGCCACTAGTTGTAGGGGGGCGCGAATCACGACTCCCATTGATTTACAATATCTTATAATTGCATCTCTGGGATTTACATAACCTAATACTCTTGCAACATCAGTGGCACAAAACCACAATTTACCATCTTCTTCGATGGTTCTAATCTGATTAAAGGCATTTTCTTCATCAGATTGATAATTAAATAACAATAAATTTATGTTGTAAACTTTTTAAAAATAAAATACTTATTATCCCATCCAAATGGGTATGGCAAATATACATTTTGTTGTCTACAAAAACAAGAAAATACAATAATAAAAAAGGACAATAACCTTCACAGGCAATCGTCCTCATAGGGATAATATTTATTTTTAAAAGTTTCAGACAATATTGATATGTATGGAAATATTATCTTTCCAGTTGCACACTGCAAAGTGTAATATTTTATTTTGAATAAATGTATGTTTACAGGCAAAAATAAAAGTGATTTTGCAAAAAATAGATGCAACCAAGTTTCTTAATAAAACGCCCCGATTCATTACGAGCCGGGGAAATTCAAATTTATAAATTTAAAGTCTTATGATGAAGATTGTCATGTTGTTGCGCCAAAAATATTGGCGCAACAACATGACAACAAGCAAAACAGTTACACAAATACAAGCAAAGCCTATTTGCTTAAGTAATGTGGATTCTTTTTTCTTCTTTACCTCTTCAGTCTTAGTTTTTTCATGTTTGATGGAAGTGGCTTCCTTATCAGCTTTGACATTTGTAGTATCGGCTACCACCGTCTGTTTATCCTCCTTCTTGTTGAAATTACCTTCTACATGACCGTCAGCCAGTAACGGAGGTTTCCCGGTAAGACTGTCGGGCGGCTTTCTTGTATCATAAATCCGAAAATTAATCACGTAGCTGCCATTAGTGGTAATGAGTTCGCTCAAAGAGGTGGTTGATTCGTGTACGATGTTGACAGTTTCACTGGCGCTATCCTTGCTGATTACTTCTGTGTCGGATTTGATAGCCTTATGCGAGCTACCGCATGACAACAGAAGAAACAGGCACATAAAGAGAGCCAGTAATATGTGCCGGCTTACCCAGCTCATAACCTTAGCCAACATAAGAGATATCATTTATACGGTGGTTCATCCAGCCCCGTTTGAACTTGTTATTTGCAGGGCGTTTCCGGCATATATCCTCGATGAAATCAAACCGTGCAATCTTGATCTGATCAAACAGTTCACGTGGATTACGGGAATTTACTGCAGCGAGTGTCTTAGGCCCGACAATGCCGTCAGGAATCACGCCAACCAAATCATGCGGTATTTTGATACCGTGCACTTCGCTTGCCCAGACCCAATCGACAAGGATATCAGCTATGGATTGGGATTTAATTTCGTCAGCTTTCCCCTGTCCCAATACATGGTTTTCAAAATCTCCGTTCATTCCTCTTTCGTGATGTTTTTCAATCTTTCAACCGTAGGCTTGGGATAGCCTTTCTTTCGGCAATACGCTTCATAAGTTCCAATGGTCACACCCATATTGGTAGCCCCTCCTAAATCGTCCGGGTCATTTACAAAACCGCCTTCCCACTTCAGGATAAACGGTGCAAGTTTATTCACATCAGCCATTTTTCTTTTCCTCCTTATCTTTAATTAATGTAGTCCTGCGTGGTGGAATACGGCGACCGCATTCGCTATCGGGCCTGTCACAACGGTTATGCTCGGCATCTTTCAATTGCAGTTCCAGCTCGTGGCACTTATGAATCCATGCCAGCTTATCAGACTGTTCATTACGAAGCTCAACGTATAACGCATCAATCTTGGCGTCACGCTGGGCGATGCGTTCTTCCAGCCAGTCAACCTGCTTACGCTTGTTCTCATCCTCCATCGAATCGGCGGACGCATCCTCCTTCCGTGCGTTCGTCTTGTGGTTCACCCAGAACGTGACACCCCAGCGGACAGCCTCCAATCCCCCGAAAGCTCCGATTATAGCCAACCAGTCGTTTAATTCCATTTCGTCTATTGTTTATCTGATTATAATACAACTTCAAAGATATGTCTATTTACTTGCGTCATTGTTGCAGAATTACTTAAATCCATTGCCACGATATGACAATAAAAAAAGAGCCTGATGACAATATTTATTGCCATCAAGCTCCTGGTTACTCTGCAAAGATAGTGAAAACTATTCCATATTCAATCCATATTGAAAAAAATAATCAGGAGCAATATTCTGATCATCCGAAAAACTTAAAGAATCACAATTTAATAGAAAATAAATAGGATTCATGAAATCTACCGGTTATCTATAAAATCAGATGTTCTCAAACTTTTATCGGGAAATATCTTTACTTTTCTCCTTTTCCTTTGAGCGTTTTTCAAGTCACGTACTATGGTGCTGGAAAGTATCTCTGAATAAATCTGTGTGGTCTTTACGGAAGTATGTCCGAGCAGCTTCTGGACTGTTGTAATTGCAACTCCCTGATGGATCAGCAGGGTGGCACAGGTATGACGGCTCACATGATAGGTTATCCGCTTTTTGATACCACACAATCCGGCCAGCTTTCGAAGCTGCCTGTTTACCTCCGAGTTGCAAGGCAGGGCTGCAAGACTGCCGATATCCGGATAGCGGTCAAGAATGCCCAATGCCCTGCTTTCAAAAAGCAAATGCAACGGCAGACGGATTTCCACCCCTGTCTTAACGGATTTGAAGTACAGCCACCTCTTGCCGTTTATCCTGATAAAATTCTCAGGTGTGAGCTGGCAGAAATCAGAATAACGCAAGCCGGTATAACAGCAGAATAGGAAAGCATCGAGCACGTGGCGCATGGATTCCTCTTCCACCTCAACCGTTTCCAACTTCTTCAACTCGTCCGGGATAAGAAACTCATGTCTGCCCTTCTCCTGCTTGATTTTGTATTTCCGAAAGGGATAAGCGTTCGCGTGCATGTATCCTTGGTTGATTGCCTCATTGACCAAGGTACGGAGCTGTCTCATGTGCTTGGCTATCGTATTGACCGCATTGCCCTTTTCTTTCAGGTATTGTTCAAAATCACGAAGGAATGTATAGGTAAGATCCTTGAAGTCCAGCCCGGAGCGGAAATCATGCAGGACCGCCAGTGTCGTATGCAGGTTATCCTTGGTGGACTGCTTCTTGTCCGAATTGTCAATGGCTGATTTGGCGAAAATGGAAAAGCTGATATTCACGGCACTTTTCTTTTTGACGGCATCTTTCAGCAAAGAGAGTGTGGCAGGTATTCCACGCTTCCAATATCCTAACTCTATACCTTGCAGATACAGGATGTATTCATAGAGCATTGCGTTTAACTCATTTGACTGGGGATGGTTAATGACTTGTGCCCCTTCACGGCTCCAGCACTCCGGTTTGAGGTACACATTTGTCTTCAGATAGATTTTCCTCTGGTTCAAATAGGCTTCAATTTGTACAAGGGCTGTGCCCTGTTTATTCAGTTTCTTTTGGCGGTTATATACAAGACGGTATCTGATTTTATCCATTTTTCTGCAAAGATGTATTCTCTGTCTCAAACGGCAAAATTTTTAGTCTACAAAAATGCACCCTCACTTTCACAAGGTGTATGATGACGGATACCTTTATATAATAAATATGGATGAACTTGATACCGATTCATTGAGTAGGATATATAAGAGGATTGTTCCCTGATAACTCTCGCCTTTTCATACCGGTTATCCGCATACTCCCCGTTTCCGACATGATGGTATTCTAAAACGGCATTTTATTACAAAAAAAATACATTTGTGAATAATTAGTACCATTCTGAAGGCTGTATCCATACCGGACGATGATATAAGGGTGTAAAATATCAATTTGCTGATAACTAACCGTATAATACCCGTTTGATTTCCTGTTTTTCATGTTCTTACAGCAATATTATATTATAAT
>OLSQ01000073.1_pt1 | contig 101712 bp, 84 predicted proteins | sample 1672561 | NCBI WGS metagenome assembly OLSQ01 (sample SAMEA3136699, study PRJEB25190) | human gut metagenome | biome: human gut; feature: human-associated habitat; material: faeces | place: Austria | collected 2013
TCTGTGCTGCAACTTCTGCTGCAAAGTCTTCCTGCTTCTTCTCAAGACCTTCGCCTGTTTCAAAACGAACATATCTTGTGATTTCGATGGGTGCGCCAACAACCTTTGCAACGGAGTCGATGTACTGTTTTACAGTCATATCTGTATCCTTAACATAGGGCTGCTCTACCAGGCAGAATTCCTTCAGTTCTTTTTTCAGTCTGCCTGCAATCATCTTTTCGATGATGTTGTCGGGCTTCTTTGCATTCTTAGGATCGTTCTTTGCCTGTACTGTCAGGATTTCTGTTTCCTTTGCAATGAAGTCAGCGGGAACATCGTTTTCTGTGATGAATTTAGGGTTCAGAGCAGCAATCTGCATTGCAATGTTCTTGCCCAGTTCAACCAGCTCTTCTGCTTCGTTTTCGCAAGCCAGTTCAATCAGAACGCCGATTCTGCCGCCGCCGTGGATATAGGAAACCAGCTTACCTGCCTGTGTCTTTTCATATTTTTCAAAACGTCTGATGTTCAGGTTTTCACCGATGACAGCTACCTGCTGAGACAGTGCTTCCTTTACTGTGAACTGAGGGTCAAGTGCCCATTTTTCTTCAAAGAAAGCGTCCATATCTGCTGCTGTTGTTTCGGAAGCCTGTTTTGCAACTGCTGCAACATAGTCTCTGAATACCTGGTTCTTTGCAACGAAGTCTGTTTCGGAGTTTACTTCTACGATTGCACCAATCTTGTTGTCATCGCTCAGGTATACTGCAACCATACCTTCGGATGCGATACGGCCTGCCTTCTTTGCGGATGCAGCCAGACCTTTTTCTCTCAGCAGCTCAACAGCCTTTTCCATGCTGCCGTCAGCCTCTGTCAGAGCCTTTTTGCAATCCATCATGCCTGCGCCTGTCATTTCTCTCAGTTCTTTTACCATACCTGCTGTAATAGCCATGTTTGATTCCCTCCTAAATAATCTTATGTGCGTATCTTTTTCCGTCTTCTGCGAAAAAAAGCTGTTCCGTCTGATATAAAAAGAGCCTCAGCCCGTTTTAGGCTGAAGCTCGGGCAAATGCCTTTTTCTGAATTATTCAGCTTCTACTGTTTCTGTTTCAGCTGCTTCCTGTTCACCCTGCTTGGATTCCAGAACTGCATCAGCAACCTTGGAAGCAATCAGCTTTACTGCGCGGATTGCGTCATCGTTACCGGGAATTACGTAATCGATTTCATCGGGATCGCAGTTTGTATCAACGATAGCAACTGTGGGGATGCCCAGTGTGTGTGCTTCCTGCACAGCGATTCTTTCTTTTCTTGTGTCAACGATGAACATCATATCGGGAACCTTTTTCATTTCCTTGATACCGCCAACGTTTTTCTGCAGTTTTTCCATTTCGTGCATCAGCTTTGCAACTTCTTTTTTGGGCAGTACATCAAATGTACCGTCTTCCTGCATTTTTTCCAGATCTTTCAGTCTTGCGATTCTTGTTTTGATTGTTGTGAAGTTTGTCAGCATACCGCCCAACCATCTCTGGTTTACATAGTACATGCCACATCTTTCAGCTTCTTCACGAATGCATTCCTGTGCCTGCTTCTTTGTACCTACGAACAGGATTTCGCCGCCGTCTGCGATGCATTCACAGATTGCTGCATAAGCCTCGTCAACCTTTTTTACTGTTTTCTGCAGGTCGATGATGTAGATACCGTTTCTTTCTGCGAAGATGTATTCTGCCATTTTAGGGTTCCATCTTCTTGTCTGGTGGCCGAAGTGAACACCGGCCTCTAACAGCTGTTTCATAGAAATTACGCTCATTGTATGAACCTCCTATTGGTTAATCCTCCGCATCCGTTTGTCGGGAAAACTGACCCTGTCAGCACCAATCCGCTTTTTTTCGGATACGTGTGTACTAAAAGTTACCTATGGGATTATAGCATATCCAAAACCAAAAAACAACCGTTTTTCTCAATTTTTTTAAAAAAGAGAAAAGCAGCTGTCTTTTGCATGATTTTTGTGTTGTATTTCGATTATTCTTCGTTCTCTTCCTCTGCGGGCTTTTCCTTCATATAGCCGCACTTTTCATTGGAGCAGACGATTTTCGGATTCTTTCTGCCCTTTTCCTCCAGAAACGCACCGCATTCGGGGCATTTTTCGCCCGTCGGCTTATTCCAGCTCATAAAATCACAGCCGTCGCCGTTGTGCTCGCAGCCGTAATAAATACGTCCCTTCTTGGTCTTTTTAATCAGAACCTTGCCGCCGCATTCGGGGCAGTTCACGCCTGCTTCTTCAAAATAGGGCTTTGCATTCTGACATTCGGGGAACCCCGGGCAGGCTAAGAATTTACCGTATCGACCGTATTTGATAACCATATTTCTGCCGCATTTCTCGCAGATAATATCGGTTTCCTCGTCCTTGATTTCGATTTTCTCCAGCTTCTCCGCCGCATTCTCCACGCTTTTTTTGAAATCGGGATAAAAATCACGGATAATCTGCTTCCATTCCTCCTTGCCCATTTCCACGTCATCCAAACGCTTTTCCATGTTCGCCGTGAAATCAATATCCACGATGTCGGGGAAATAGGTTTTCATGATTTCATCAACCATTTCGCCCAACTCCGTCGGGAAAAGATTTTTCGCTTCCTTCGTCACATAATGTCGTGCCTGAATCGTGGTCAGTGTAGGTGCATAGGTGGAAGGTCTGCCAACACCGATTTCCTCCAGTGTTTTAATCAGGGAAGCATCGGTATATCTTGCGGGGGGCTGTGTGAAATGCTGTTCGGGCAGAAGCTGCTCCGCCTGCAGAATATCCCCCTGTGTCAGCTTGGGAATGACTTTTTCATCCTCCTCCTCGCCCTTGCTATAGGCTTCCAGAAAGCCGGAAAAGCGCAGTCTGGAGCCGGATGCACGGAAGGTATAGTCCCCTGCCGAAAGCTTTACAGAAAGCGTATCATATACCGCAGGGCTCATCTGGCTTGCCACAAAGCGCTCCCAGATAAGCTTATAGAGGCGATACTGGTCTTTGGAAAGGGAATCTTTGATGCTTTCGGGTGTTCTGCTCACGTTTGTCGGACGAATCGCCTCGTGCGCATCCTGTGTTTTCCCCTTGGATTTATAAACGATTCTTTCAGGGTTTACAAAGGCATCCCCATAGGTTTCTTTGATAAATGCAACGGCTGCTTCGTATGCTTCATCGGAAATGCGGAAGGAGTCCGTACGGATATAAGAAACCAGACCGACCGTCCCCTCGCCCTTGACATTCACACCTTCATACAGCTGCTGCGCAATCATCATGGTTTTCTGTGTTGCCATGTTCAGGTGCTTGCTCGCCTCCTGCTGCATGGTACTTGTGGTAAAGGGGGCAACGGGCTTTTTCTGTCTGCTGCCTGTTTTTACGTCCGTAACGGCAAAATCCTTACCCTTCAAGCCGTCCAGAACTTCGTTTGTTTCTGCTTCGTTGGCAAGCTCTGTTTTTGTTTCACCCTTGCCGTAAAATTTCGCTTCAAAGCCCTTGCCATCCGCATCCTTCAGCTTTGCGCCCAGCGTCCAGTATTCTTCGGGGATAAATTCGCGGATTTCCCCCTCTCTGTCGCAAATCAGGCGCAGCGCAACAGACTGCACACGACCGCCGCTCAGACCCTTCTTCACTTTTTTCCAAAGCAGGTCACTGATAGTATAGCCCACCACGCGGTCAAGTACACGGCGCGCCTGCTGTGCATCCACTAAATCCATGTCAATATCTCTTGCTTCGGTAATGGATTTTTTTACTGCCGTTTTCGTGATTTCGTTAAACGTAATACGGCTGATGGGTTTTTCCTCACCCAGATTGAGCGCGTGAAGCAGATGCCAGCTGATGGCTTCCCCCTCACGGTCCGGGTCAGTTGCGAGGTATACCTTATCAGCAGCCTTTGCATCCTTGCGCAGCTTGCCTAAAAGCTCCCCCTTCCCACGGATGGTAATATATTTCGGTTCAAAGTCATGCTCAAAATCAATACCCATCTGGCTTTTCGGCATGTCACGCACATGTCCCATGGATGCTTCGATTTTGTAATTGTTCCCCAAAAATTTGCCGATGGTTGCCGCCTTTGCAGGAGACTCTACGATAACCAGATATTTCTTTCCTGTTTTCGCAGCCTTTTTCACCGTTGCTTTCTTTTTTGTTGTTTTCTTTGCTTCTTTTTCTGCCGTGGCTGTTTTTGCCATTCGTTTCTCACCTCAGTTTTCAATGTGCTCTGATATAGCCTGCCTGCGGTATTTTTTCAATATAGCCGGAAAGCTCTAACAAAGACAGAATATACTGCACCTCCTGCACCTTTCTGCCAAGCCTTCTGCAAAGCGCTTCGGCGGAAATCGGGGTACTGTCCTCAATCAGATCGAAAATTTCCTTTTCCTCAGGCGAAATATTTTCCGCCGTTTTAATCTGAAATTTTACCTTTTCTGTTTCTTTATATGCAATGCCCAATGCCGACAGGATATCGCTGCCCTCCGTAATGATGGGACAGCCCTGCTTAATGAGGGCGTTCGTGCCGTAGCTTAATGCACTGGTGACATTTCCCGGGACGGCATAAACCTCCCTGCCGTAATCCAGTGCCAGATCTGCCGTGATAATCGTGCCGCTTCTCTTTCCTGCTTCGACCACCACAACCATTTTGCTCAGTCCCGCAATGATGCGGTTTCTGTTCGGGAAATTCTTAGCAACCGCAGGCATTCCGGGCGGATATTCGGAAATGACGCAGCCGTTTTCGATGATGCGCTCCATCAGCTCCTTATTTTCCGCAGGATAGCAAATATCCACACCGCAGCCGAGCACAGCAATCGTTTTTCCGCCACCATCCAGAATCCCTCTGTGTCCCTCGCTGTCAATGCCACGCGCCATGCCGCTGACCACAATCACATTGGTCTTACCCAAGTCCTTCGCAATGTCATAGGCAACCGTTGCGCCGTAACGGGAGCATTTTCTTGCACCGATGATAGCAACCGTATCAATTTCATCATCGGGAATCTCTCCACGGACATAAATCCCAAGCGGCGGATTCTGAATTTCCCTCAGCAGTCGGGGATACCTTGGATGCCAGTAGGAATAAAAGTCAATTTCCTTTTCCTCTAATTCAATAATCCAATCGTTCAGTTGGTCTTCCTCTCTGGAAAGGAGCAGACCCTCCGTCAGCTTCTCTCCCAGAATTGCAGACCGCCGAATTGCAGAGGGTTCCGCACGCCAAACGGCTTCTGCGCTGCCGAAATGCTCCAGAAGACGATGCGCACGTTTCAAGCCGATGCCATCAATCCGCGTCAGCCACATCAGATAATATTCTTCCATACGAACACTCCTTCCCCTCTGTGAGTTACGACCTATACTATAAATGCTTTCTTTTCAAAATTCAATACCAAATTTTTTAAAACTTTAAAAATTCAGCAATTATGATGTATATAACAGATGGATTTTTGTGTTCTGATTGAAATTTTTGTGAAAAATTGTTATGATGTAAAAAAATTGTTCAAAAACAAAAAGAAAAGAGGCTTCAAAATGCTTTCCATTATAAAATCAGCTGCACTCCTTGGCATCGACAGCTATCCTGTCGAGGTTGAGGTAGACCTGAGCAACGGTCTGCCCGCCTTTGATATTGTCGGTCTGCCCGATTCCGCAGTGAAGGAATCACGTGAGCGTGTACGTACCGCTATCCGCAACGCAGGCTTTTCCTTTCCCGTTAAGCGAATTACTGTCAATCTTGCTCCTGCCGATACAAAAAAGGAAGGGGCAGCCTTTGATTTACCCATCGCACTGGGAATTCTTTCTGCCTGCAATCTTTTTTCCGCAGAAAAAACAGAGGATGCCCTCATTACAGGGGAGCTTTCTCTGGATGGGTCTGTGCGCCCTGTCAACGGCGTTCTGCCCATGCTGTATGATGCTCTGCGCCGTGGCATTTCCGTTTCCTTCGTTCCCTTTGAAAATGCAGAAGAAGCGGCTCTGGTAGAAGGAATGACAGTCTATCCCGTTCATTCCGTGAAGGAGATTGTCGCACACCTTTCTGGCGGCACGCAGATTGCACCCTATCATAAGGAAGGTAATGCTTTTTCCCTTACCCAAACGGATACACCTGATTTGGATTTTTCTCATGTAAAGGGGCAGGAAAACGCCAAACGCGCCATGGAAATCGCTGCGGCAGGCGGACATAACATCCTTCTCATCGGACCGCCGGGCTCAGGGAAAACCATGCTCGCCAAGCGTCTGCCTACTATTCTGCCCGATTTAAGCTTCGAGGAAAGCATTGAAATCACAAAGATTTACAGCGTAGCAGGACTTCTGAAGGAGAAAAATTCTTTGGTCAGAACAAGGCCCTTCCGCTCTCCCCATCATACCATTTCCGCCTCTGCATTGACTGGCGGCGGCAGAATTCCGCGTCCGGGCGAAATTTCTCTGGCGCATCACGGGGTACTGTTTTTAGATGAGCTGCCTGAATTTCAGCGCAATGCGCTTGAGGTTATGCGCCAGCCTCTGGAGGACGGCAAGGTCACGATTGCGCGCGTCAACGGCACACTGACCTTCCCATCCGATTTTATGCTTGCGGCAGCGATGAACCCTTGCCCCTGTGGCTATCTGGGCAACAGCGAGAAATGCCATTGCTCTGCGAATGAAATCATGAAATACCACAGAAAAATCAGCGGTCCTCTTTTGGATCGTATTGATTTAATGGTAGAAATGCCACCCGTTGCGTATGAGGAGCTAGACAGCACTATCCCTGCGGAATCCTCCGCCACCATTAAGGAGCGTGTTGTCTGCGCACATAAAATTCAGCTGGAGCGCTTCCGGAACGAAGGCATTTTCTTTAATGCGCAGATGAACGCGGCACAGATTGAAAAATACTGCGCTTTGCGCGAAGAGGATAAGGAACTGCTGCGTACCGCCTTCGCAAGAATGGAATTAAGCGCACGCGCCTACCATAAAATCCTTAAGCTGGCGCGCACTGCCGCTGACCTTTCGGGTGATGCGCAGATTACACGAAAGCATCTGCTTGAGGTGCTGCAGTATCGCTCTCTGGACAGAAAATATTTATTATAAAATTATAAAATCCTGATTTCGACTTAAATGAGTGAGGTAATTTACAAATGATGATTTATTCTAAACGACAAATGTCTGATACTTTTCTGATTGCTGTCCTGCTTGCTGTGGTTGGCGGTTCTCTGGATGCCTATAGCTATGTAGCAAGAGGACATGTTTTCGCCAACGCGCAGACGGGGAATATCGTCCTGTTCGGTCTGCATTTGGCAGATGGCGAATGGATGCAGGCAGGAACGTATATTATCCCTGTGCTTGCCTTTGTGCTGGGTATCTTCATTGATGAATGGATAAAAAAATTCATCTCCCCCCTGCCGAAGGTACACTGGCGGCAGATTGTATTGCTCTTTGAAATTGCGATGCTTTCAATCGTAGCGTGGCTCCCCTTTGGCGAAAGGCATGATATAGTTGCAAATGTGTTGGTTTCCTTTGTCTGCTCCATGCAGGTGCAAAGCTTTCGTAAGGTGCATGGCTTGCCCTACGCCTCCACAATGTGTACGGGCAATCTCCGCAGCGGTACAGAGCTATTGTTTCGTTTCGTGCAGAGCGGCGATAAGGAGCTGCGCTATAAAAGCCTGCATTATTACGGCGTGATTTTCTTCTTCATCCTCGGCGCAGGCTGTGGTGCGCTTGTCACACAGCATTTCGGCAGCACCACTATCGTCTATTGCAATATTCTCCTGCTTCTGACCTGTGCACTGCTTTCCATTGAGCATGTAGAGGAATAAGAAATCAGATAAACCGGATAAACTAAAAAGACCTTACCCATTCGTGAAAATGAGCAAGGTCTTTTTATTATGTATTTTGATTATTTATTATGCTTTTCAATCGCTTCTGTCATGCGTTCCAGTCCTGTTTTAATGATGCTGCGTGGCATTGCAAGGTTCAGACGAACATATCCTTCCGCATTGCCGACGAACAAATCATTGCCGCCTTCCAGCAAAACGCCTGCGTTATTTGCAAAGAATCCGGGCAGATCCGCAACATCCGGCAGGCAGCCCTTCAGATTCACCCAGGCAAGATAGGTTGCTTCGGGAACAGAGAACACCGCCGCAGGCAGATGCTCCGCCAGATATTCCTTTACAAACATAAAGTTTTCATCCAGATACGTCTTAAATTCCGCAAGCCATTCATCGCATTTCTCATACGCCGCCTGATGTGCAGCAACGGAAAGCGGATTAACAAAGCCTACGATTTTATCCCGTTTGCAGAAAATCTTCCGCAGCTGTGTATCTCGAATGATGATATCAGAGAACATCAGCCCTGCCATATTGAAGGTCTTGCTGGCAGACATGCAAGTAATCAGCTTGCCGTAATCGGGCATAACCTTCCCCATAGGAATATGCTTTCTGCCGTTTCTGATGATATCGCAGTGGATTTCATCAGAAATAAGCCAGAGATTATGCTTCTCCACGATTTCCGCTACCCGCTTCAATTCTTCCTCTGTCCACATTCTGCCGGAGGGGTTATGGGGGTTGCACCAGAGCACCAGCTTCACCAGAGGGTCTGCCGCTTTTTTGGCAAAATCATCAAAATCAATTGTAAAGTAGCCGTTTTTATCAATCTTCAAATCGGAGCAGACATATTCCACACAGTTATATTCTGCGGCATGCTGAAAATAGCCATACGCAGGTGCAACCATTAGAACCTTTTCATTCTTTGTCAGCAAAGATTCCAGAAGCTGATACAGCGCAGGAATAATCCCTGGAGAAAAGGTCAGTTCTTCCTTCGGGAAGTCCCAATCGTACATTTTTCTGCACCATGCTGAAAATGCCTGATAGTAATCATCACTGTAAACACAGCTATAGCCGAAAATACGTTTCTCTACCCTTTTCTTAATGGCTTCACAGATTTCGGGAGGTGTCGCAAATTCCATATCCGCAACCCACATTCTGACAAATTCATCATCCGCATAGGGAAATTTCATTTCAGGGCCTGCATGGAAAATATAGCCACGAAAGCCGTCCGTATTGAGCGCATTCGTATTTCTTCTGTCGATAATTTCATCAAAATTGTACTTCATGTAACCACTCCTTTGTATCTGTTTTCCTCTGTCGCCGTCAGCATTTTGCCTGTTCAAAGTATAAAGGAAAATTTTCCGCAAAGCAATCAATTCTTAGCATTTTTATAGATTTTCTATGAACCGCTTATTTCCCAAGTATGTCTTTAATTTCTTCTAGCGTTTCCGCAAAAAAGATGCCCTTCTGCCGTTCCGCAGAGGAAAGCCCCTTTTCAATCATAAGAGAGAGCAGATGCTTCAGATCATCGTAGTATCCATTCAGATTATACAGAATACAGGGTGCATTCAACTGATTCAGGGCAACCTTGCTTATAATTTCAGAAATTTCCTCCAGCGTGCCTGTGCCGCCCGGAAATGCAATAAACGCATCCCCAAGGGCAATCATTTTCGCCTTCCGTTCGGACATATCCTTTGTAACAATCAATTCTGTCAGCCCATTGTACTGGAAGCCTGCATCCATGAAAAACTGCGGTTCTACGCCTGTTACTCTGCCGCCGGCTTCAAGGACAGCCTTTGCAAGCTCACCCATCAGCCCTGTTTTCGAGCCGCCATATACCAGTGCATTGCCGCTTTCACCAACCCAATGCCCCAATGCCTGCACTGCCTCACGCAGACGGTTGTCATTGCCTTCATTTGCTCCAAGGTATACAGTAATATTCATTCTTATTCTCCTTCTTCCTCAAAAAAAGTAACACAAAAAAGAACCAACCGATTCTTCGGTCAGTCCTTTTGATTTTTCATTAAAAAATTCGTCTTGCTGTTACATATGTATTTGCGCTGTAGCCGCTGTTCAGATTTGTTACGGTAACACCGTTGCCCTTTCCATCCGTTGAATGAACGTATGTACCGTCACCGCAATAAATGCCGACATGGCTGATACTGCTGTTTCCACCTGTATTAAAAAATACCAAATCGCCTGCCTGCAGATTCGCCTTGGAAACCTCTACGCCGTTGCTCGTCATAGATGCAGAAGAACGACTCAATGTGATGCCGAAATTTTTATAAACAGCGTATACAAAGCCGGAGCAATCTACGCCTGTGTTCAGATTCGTGCCGCCCCATACATAAGGCGTACCGATGAACTGCTTGCCGTATGCAACCACCGCAGCACCCTTTGCAGATGCTGTATTGCTTGTAGTGTTATCAGGCTTTTCGCCTGTTTTCACAGTCAGGTAATCTGCGGAAACATATCCCTTCTGCCCTGCATCTGTCACAATGCTGACCCAATCCTGTCCAGCACGTTCCACATCAACAATCGTACCGGAAGGAAGAACCGTCAGCACCTCTGCACTTGTGGATGCTTCCTTGCGCAGCTTCAAGCCAGAGCCTGCTGTTACCACGCCGTAGGTATCCTCTGCTTTTGTTGTTGCGCTTACAGGTGCAGCTGTGGTTTCGCTGCTTACCTTGGAAACATACTGCAACAGATTGCCGGAAACATAATCCTTGCTGACATAAGCAGAACCGCCGTTATAGGAAACACGATACCAATCGTCATTCTGTCCTGTTACGGTGACTGCTTCCCCGCTGCTGAATTTTTTCAGAGAATTGGAGGCTGTAGTTGCCTTTTCTCTCAAGTTAACACCGGAGCCGGTAATGCTGCCATCTGCCTTTGTTACGGAGAAATAATCTGCGAATACATAACCGGTTGCACCGTTATAGGAAATCTTGAACCAGTTATCAACCTTATCCAGAACGGTATATTCCGTACCCTTGTTAATTTTACCTAACACATTTGCACCTGTACTTGCCCCTGCGCGGACATTTACATTTGTACCGGAAGCCTGTCCCACGTTTGCCGCGAACGCAGTTACAGTACTCAGCACAACAAGTGCAGCTGTGACACAAAGCTGTTTCATTACTTTATTTAAACCCATTGGAATCTCCTCCAAACCATTTTCCGTCATAATTGTTACAAATCTATTACATTCAGTATAAAAAAAAGTAATAAATCTGTCAATAGTTTTCTGTCGACAGAACCTGTATTTTCTGATTTTTCCGGAAGAAAAGGCTACAGAAAATACTCATTTTCCGTAACCTTTCGGTATTTCCTCTTTCTTAGGATTTCTTTAAGATTTCTTCTTTGAATTTCCCGTTTTCATAGAAAAGCTCACCATCGGCATAGATTTTACCTTCCCTTGTCATGTCATTGATCATGTCCCAATGGATAGCAGATTCGTTTTTGCCGCCTGCCTCCCGGAAGGCTTCGCCAATCGCCATGTGCATAGAACCGCCAATTTTTTCATCAAACAGGATATTTTTCGTGTGCCGCTGGATTCCGTAATTCGTGCCAATGGCAACCTCGCCGAAATAGCGAGAGCCTGCATCGGTGTCCACATAGGACAGCAGGGTGTCCAACATTTCTTCATTTTTGCAGGAAACATCCACAATGCGTCCCTTTTCTACCGTCAGGCGCGCCTCGTAAAATTCATTCCCATTCATGATGGCGGGATAGGAAAAGGTGATATAGCCGTTAATCCCATCCTCCCCAGGAGAGGTAAAAATTTCGCCGTCAGGGAAATTGGCATCCCCGCAGCAGTTAATCCATTTTCTGCCTGCCACGTTCACGAAAATATCCGTATCCTTAGAAAGAATATGCAGTTCCTTCTTTCCATCCAGATAGCTTGCCCATTTTTCCTGCCATGCCGCCATTTCCTGCCATTTTGCAACAGGATCTTCCTCGTAAAGATAGCCTGCGGTGTAAACGAAATCCTCATATTCCTCCAGGCTCATGCCTGCATTTTGGGCATCCCCGTTGGTCGGGAACTGTGTGCCGCACCAGCGCAGCTCACCCGTTCCCATGCGTTCGGAATAAATCTTGCGGTTGTCCTTATTCGCCAGACGCTTCTGTTTCAGTCGCTCCGCTTCGATGGACTGCATGGTCTTTGTGTTTTCGCTACCCCATGCGCTGATCCAGACATCGCTTTTTGCGCAGGCACCAAAACGAATATTTTCTCTGGCATATTGCTCCTCTGTCCCATTTTTCAGAAGCTCCGCATCCACATCGGGAACGTCAATATAATATTCCACCAGCGCGCCCGCTTTCACTGCCGCCCTTGCGACTGCCTTGATAAACGGCAATGCCGCATCCTCCGCGGAAATAGCAACGCGGTCGCCTTTTTTCACCTTTGTTGAATAATTTACCAGCACATCTGCCAGCTTTTCTAATCTTTCGTCCTTCATACCCTCACGTCCTTACAAAAAAATTCCTATAAAAAAGATTCTCTTTCTGCAAAAAGGTGCTTTTTACCGCACATGAATCTGACACATCTGCATGGTCTGCAATGCCGCCGCATGGCTTTCGGGTCTTACCCCTGCACAGCAGGATGCGTCCACGCTGATTTTCACCTCAGGCAGTCTTGCCTTTAAAATCAGCGCACTAGAAACCACGCAGATATCGGTGCAAAGACCGATAATCTCAATTTCACATTCTTCCGCAGGCAGTCCTGCAAATTCCATGACCATCATATCTGCCAGCTCCCATGAACCGAAGGATGGTTTATTCATCACAACGGCACTGCCCAGAGCCGCCTGTACCTTTTCATTCAGCTGCCAGCCGTATGTGCCTTCGATACAATGCACAATGGGAAGGTTTTCACCCTCCTGCGTTTGCAAATAATTATCCTGATGGGTGTCTCTGGTTGCATACACGCAATCCTTGGTGTAGGTGTTGATTTTCGCAACTACGTTATCTACAATCGCCTCTGCCTCAGGTGTGCCGAGAGAGCCGTCAATAAAATCATTCTGCATATCTACAACAATCAAAATTTTTTTCATTTTTCTTTATCCTTTCCCTTTTTTCGGGTCATTTTTCTGATACAGATGTATCATACCACAGGGAAATTCTTCTTTCAAGTAAAGTCGTGCATCTAATCTTTTTCTATCTTTTCTAATTGGTTTCTTCGTTTTCATCATGGCTATCTTACAGTCCTCTAACAAAATCCGAAAGAAATTCTTAAGAAATTTCCCTTTCTCCTTGACACAGCCTGCTTTTTCGGGGTATCATAGAAACCGTGAAAAACAATGACAGGGAATAGTAAAAAAGCCCCCTTGCCCCCAGAAAACAGGCGGTTGATGTGAGCCTCGGCAAGCCTTTTTGAACCTGCCCCTTGAGTTCCGCAGGGAAAATGCGGCGTAGCTCGGCGTTAACGGCTTTCGAGAGGATGAATTATCATCAATGAGGGTGGCACCGCCGAATGACCTTGGTCCCTTTTCAGAGGGATGAAGGCTTTTTTTATTTTCAGAAATTCTCTGTACAGAAAAGTTTTAAGGAGGAAATCAAATGGCAAAAGAAAAGAAATTTGTAGAATCCATCACCGATATGGAAGTGGATTTTCCCCAGTGGTATACGGACGTTGTAAAAAAAGCTGACCTGACGGCATATTCCAGCCTGAAGGGCTGCATGATCATCCGCCCTTATGGCTATGCCATCTGGGAGCTTCTGCAAAGACAGCTGGATGACCGCTTCAAGGAAACAGGCGTAGAAAATGTATATATGCCTATGTTCATCCCCGAAAGCCTGCTGCAGAAGGAAAAAGATCATGTAGAAGGCTTTGCGCCCGAGGTTGCATGGGTAACCCACGGCGGCGAAAAGAAGCTGGAGGAACGCATTTGTGTCCGTCCCACTTCCGAAACCCTGTTCTGCGAGCATTATGCAAACATCGTGCAGTCCTACAGAGACCTGCCCAAGCTGTATAATCAGTGGTGCTCCGTTGTTCGTTGGGAAAAAACAACACGCCCCTTCCTGAGAACCATGGAATTTTTGTGGCAGGAGGGTCATACCGCGCACGCGACCGCAGAGGAAGCACAGGAAAGAACCATCCAGATGCTGAATGTTTATGCGGATTTCTGCCGTGACGTACTGGCTATCCCCGTTGTTAAGGGCGAAAAAACAGAAAAGGAACGCTTTGCAGGTGCAGCACACACCTTTACCATTGAATCCCTGATGCATGATGGGAAGGCACTGCAGTCCGGCACCAGCCATAACTTCGGTGACGGCTTCGCGCATGCGTTTGGCATCCAGTATACCGATAAGGAAAACAAGCTCCAGTATGTACACCAGACAAGCTGGGGCATGACAACCCGTATGATTGGTGCTATCATCATGGTGCATGGTGACAACAGCGGTCTGGTTCTGCCCCCTCGTATCGCGCCCACACAGGTGATGATTGTTCCCATCGTGCAGAAAAAGGAAGGCGTACTGGAAAAAGCAGCTGAGCTGAAAAACAGACTGGCAAAGGTTTGTCGTGTAAAGCTGGATGATTCTGATAAATCCGCAGGCTGGAAGTTCTCCGAATATGAAATGAAGGGGATTCCCGTTCGTCTGGAAATCGGCCCCAAGGATATTGAACAGAATCAGTGTGTTCTGGCAAGACGAGATACCGGAGAAAAGATTTTCGTTTCTCTGGATGAGCTGGAAACAAGAGTTCCTGCCCTTCTGGATGAAATTCACGAAAATATGCTGAAAAAAGCAACCGAACACCGTGAATCCAGAACCTACGTTGCAAAAACAATGGATGAATTTGAAAAAATCATCAACGAAACACCCGGCTTCATTAAAGCAATGTGGTGCGGCGATCAGGCCTGTGAGGATGCCATCAAGGAAAGAACAGCAGCAACCAGCAGATGTATTCCTTTTGAACAGGAAGAAATCTCTGATGTCTGCGTATGCTGCGGCAAGCCTGCGAAGCACATGGTTTACTGGGGCAGAGCATACTAATCCCACAACAGAATAAAGCAAATTAAAAAAGGGTAAATCTTCAAATAAAAATGAGGATTTATCCTTTTCTTTCTTCATTCGCCTTTCGGTTATTCCTTCTTCTGCCCTTTCAGATTAAAAAGCAGCAGACCACAGATGATAATCGCGCCGCCGACAAAGGTTCCCATCCCCGGCACCTCATGCAGAAGCAGAAAACTCATCAGAGTGGACAGCAGCGGCGAAAGGAACATAAAGTTCGCCACCTCGCTTGTTTTTTCCGCATACGCCAGAGCCTTCGCCCAGAGGATACAGCCGACGGCATTAGAGATGATTGCGAGATACAGCAAGGCGAGAAAATGCTTCGGCTCCCCGGTTACCATCTCCCGAAAGCCCTGCATAGCAGAAAAGCAGAGCCACAGCGCTGCTCCAAGCATGCTGAAACAGGTGATTTGTGCGGAGGTATAGCCCATGGCAACCAGCTTTCTTGTCATAATGTTATAGCCTGCCCAGGAAGCGGCAGAAAGAAGCATCCAGAGCATTGCCACATCAATGGAAAACGTGCCATGGCTGTCCCAAAGCAGAAGAATCATAACACCTGAAAAAGCAATAAAAATTGAAATCCAACTTACCGGACCGATTTTTTCTCGGTACACCTTGGATGCAATTATTGCCGTCATAATCGGAGATGTAGCAACCAGAAGGCTGCACGTTGCGGAAGGCAATGTCTGCAAGCCGATATTCATTGCCACCGTATAAATCACATACCCAAGCGCCCCCGCAAGCAGGAATAACGGAATATGCTTTTTCTTCGGCAGTGCCATTCCTTGGAATTTCCCGATGAACAGCATGAAGCTCCCCGCAATGAAGCTGCGAAGAAACGCCAGCGGCACAACCGTAAAATGTGTCTGCGCAATTTTTGTCAGCGGATATGCCGAAGCCCAAAGGAATATGGTAAATAGGCTGTACCCGATGACCTTTTTCTTTTGTATTGTCAAAGCTGTCCCCTTCTTTCTCTTTAGACACGATACACCATTTTTCGCAAAAATGCAAACAAAAAAAGAGAGGGACATCTAAGCCCCTCTTAAAATCATTTCCCTTTCAGGTTAAAGACTACGATACTGATAATAATAATCGCGCCGCCGATAAATGTGCCTGCATTTGGCACCTCATGCAGAATGATAAAACCCATGATGGTGGAAAGCAATGGTGTCACAAACATGAAGTTTGTTACCTCACTGGTGCGTTCCGCGTAGCTCATTGCCTTGCCCCATGTAAAATATGCCGTTGCGGAGGGCAAAGCCCCCAGATAAATCAGTGCAATGATGTGGCTCACGCTTGCACCTGCCAGCTGATGCAGTCCATCCCCCGCCCAGAAGCCAAGCAGAATGGCACCGCAAATCATGCTGTAGGTTACGATTTCTAAGGCATTATAGCCCATTGCAGAAAGCTTCCTTGTCATGATATTATAGCCGCAGAATACGATTGCCGCACCGACTGTCCAGATAAGACCGATATTGATGGAAAATACGCCTTCCCACAAAAGCAGAATCAGCACACCGATAAATGCAGCCGCGATTGCCGCCCAGCCGATGGGTTTGATTTTCTCTTTATATAGATGGGACGCTACGATTGCAGTCAGAATCGGGGTTACCGCAATGATAATACTGGAGGTTGCGGAGGTCAGTGTCAGAATACCTGTGTTAAAGGTAATCATATAGCCCGTAAAGCCAAGACCGCCGGATACAAAGAACAAAGGAATGTGCTTTTTCTGCGGCAGGCGAATGTGACAGCATTTCCCTATGATAATCAGAAAAATTGCTGCGACCGTACAGCGCAGAAAACCCAGAGGAATGGACGTAAACTGCTGCTGTGCCACCTTCGTCAACGGAAAAGCAGATGCCCAGAGAAAAACACTCAGAAAACTCAAACCAAATACCTTTTTCTTTTCACTCGTCATTTGTATTACCTCCAAAATTATAAAGTAAAATGCGGAAAGTCTTTATTTTGTTCATTATATCAAACAAATGTAAATAATACAATGCCGAATTATATATTTTCAAAAAAACATTTTACAATAAAAAACACCCGAAAATCTTCGGGTGCGAGAAGCTGATAGCGGGACTCGAACCCGCGACCTATTGATTACGAATCAATTGCTCTACCAACTGAGCCATATCAGCGTGACTGAATGATATTATAGTATACTTTTATAAAAAAATCAAGTTTTTCCTAAAATTTCTATCCGACAAAAATTTTATTACTGTTTTTATTACTATATTTATGAAATGATAAAAAAAACGAACCGATTTCCAAAGGAGTTCGATTCGTTTTTGTTTTCTTTTTTTAATTACATTTTTTCGGGTTCGGGATAATCCACGCCAAAGGTATCTACGGTTACCTTCACCATAACCTGATCCTCCAGAGGCTTGTCCTGTCTGTTTGTTTTTGTTTCGGCAATACGGTTTACTACATCCATCCCTTCAATCACCTTACCGAATGCAGCATACTGCCCATCCAGATGTGGAGAGGTTTCATGCATGATAAAGAACTGAGAGCCTGCGCTGTGAGGGTGCATTGCTCTTGCCATAGAAAGTACGCCGGGGGTATGCTTCAGGTCATTTTTGAAGCCTGCCATGCTAAATTCGCCTGCGATATGATAGCCGGGGCCGCCCATGCCTGTCCCCTCAGGGCAGCCACCCTGAATCATAAAGCCGGGAATCACTCTATGGAAAATTTTGCCGTCATAAAAGCCTTTTTTCACCAGAGAGATGAAATTATTGACTGTATTGGGTGCAATTTCCGGATACAGCTCAGCCTTGATGATGCCGCCGTCCTTCATTTCAAATGTTACGATAGGATTCATACGATTTCTTCCTTTCTGAATTTAAGTTATCTTTATTTTAACAAAAAAGCCTCCGCCGTACAAGTCCCTCTGCGGTTATTTTCCCTCTTGCCGCAGTGTTACCTCAATCAGCTCAGGACGGTTGAAAATACGGAAAGGAAAGCTGCTGTTGCCTAAGCCGCGGCTGACAATCATAACCGTTCCGTCCTTTTCGTGCATTCCTTCTGTATATTTCGGGAAAAAGCCCTGATGCGGCGCAAAAATCCCCTGTCTGAAGAAGGGAATCACAATCTGTCCGCCATGCGCGTGCCCTGTAAAGACCAGATCCAATCCTTCATGTACATAGGTTTCAAATAATTCCGGTCGGTGGGAAAGCAGAATATTAAAGCTGTCCTCCTGCCCTGCCATCAGGCTATGCAGAAGCAAATCATAATGCCGATTCGCCTTTTTATCTGCCAGACCGAGCAGTGTTATCGTATCTCCATTTCGCTCGATAACAGATTTTCCGTTATTCAGCACCGTAACCCCGGCCTCGACCAATGCTTCCTCCAGAATTTCCCATTCGCCGCTCTGATGCTCATGGTTGCCGCTGACAAAATACACGGGCGCGTAGGTCACCAGTGCGTGAATGAATTCCATTGCACCGTCTACGTCTGTTCTGTTCTCATGCCTATCTACAAGATCTCCGGAAATCACAATAATATCCGGACAGCTTTGTTCGATTTTACGCAGGAGCGGCTCCTGTCTCCTCCCGAATACCTTATTCTGCAAATCCGCAATCTGCAAAATTTTATAGCCGTCGAAGCCGGCAGGAATCTCCCCTCGGTATGTCATTTTTGTCAGAATCAATCCATTATTCTGCCAATAAAGAAATGCCCCTAAGAGAAGCCCTCCACAAATACAGCCCAGGGTTCTTTTTTTCATCATACTGCTTCACCCTTTCGTTTTTCTTTACATTATAAAGGCAACTACGGCGGCTTTCAAGAAATACCGAAACGAAAAAATTTCTTTCTTCGTTGAAAAATGACAAAAAAAGTGGTATGCTATCAGAAAGTATGTTCGTATTTTAGGAAAGGAGGGTTCTCATGACCAGAATTATTTTTCATATTGATGTCAACAGTGCATATCTCAGTTGGACTGCCATTTCCCTTCTGAAAAAGGGAGAACCGACCGATTTACGCACCATTCCCTCCATCATTGGCGGGAGTATAGAGGATCGTCACGGCATTGTTCTGGCAAAATCTACCCCCGCGAAAAAACACGGCATTGTGACAGGTGAGCCGATTATACAGGCAATGCAGAAATGTCCGAATCTGATTGCCTATCCACCCGATTTTGCGCTGTATTCCAAATGCTCTCGTGCCATGTTCGATATTCTTTCGGAATATTCTGACCGAATTGAGCCATTCAGCATAGATGAAGGATTTCTGGATTATACAGGAATGGAAGCTCTGTTTGGGCCTCCAATCGAAGCCGCAAAAGCCATTCAGAAGCGCATCCTTGCAGAGCTTGGCTTTACCGTCAATATCGGCATCAGCACCAATAAGCTTTTGGCGAAAATGGCAGGCGAATTGGAAAAACCGAATAAGTGCATCACCCTTTTCCCCGAGGAAATTGAAACAAAATTTTGGCCCTTACCGATTGAGGATTTGTTCATGGTCGGGCGGCGCACCGCTCCGCGTTTGCGAAAAATGGGAATTCGCACAGTTGGCGAGCTTGCTGCGTATCCGCCATTGCTTTTGGAAAAGGAATTCAAAAGCTTTGGCAAGCTGCTTCACGCTTATGCAAATGGGATAGATGACAGCCCCGTTGCCCCCTCCGTTTCCGAAAGCAAATCTATTGGCAACAGCACCACAACCCCCTTTGATGTGACCGACCGCGAAGCTGCGTACAAAATTCTGTTGGCTTTATCGGAAACCGTTTCCATGCGTCTGCGGCAGGAAAAGCTTTGTGCAGAGGAAATCGCCGTTACGCTGAAAACCGCTAATTTTCAAGTTTATTCCCACCAGAAGCAGCTGCCAAATGCCATCGACTGCACCAATGCGGTTTATGCCGCCGCGGCGGAAATCTTTGATGAGGTCTGGAAGGGCGAACCTCTGCGGCTGTTGGGGGTGCGCGCGGGCAAGCTTTGTAAAGAGGATTGTATACAGCTTTCCCTTCTGGAGCAGGATTGGAGCAAACAAAAAAAGGCAGATGCCGCTATGGATGCCATCCGCAAAAAATACGGAAAAAACAGCATCTGCCGCTCTACCTTTCTGGGCGAAAAAAATACATTTCAAAAGGAATAAATGACAACCTGCTTTGGAATGATTCTGTTACGCCGCATATTTCATAATTAAAAGCTCTACCGCGGTTTCCTCTGCCGCCCTGCCCGATTTGATATCCAAATCCGCTTGCAGGCAATCTCTGACTGCCTGTTTCCAGCCTGCCACAGGGAAGCGTTTTGACTGCCGCTGATATTCCTTCACCGCAAATTCGCGCAGCTCCAGCCTTGCCGCAATCTGCTCCTGTGTCAGACCGTTCTGCGTCAGCAGCATCGTTTCCAGAATCAGACGAAATTGTCTGGTAATCAGCGAAAGCACCATATACGGGGATTCCTTCATGGAAAGCAGTGTGCGATAAATCTGAACCGCCCTTTCGGGATGCTTTTCCGCCACCGCCTTCACGAGGTCAAACACACGCGCCTCCAGAGAAACTGTACAGACTGCACGAATATCCTCCGCGCGGATTTCTGCTTTCTCTCCCTTATAGGCAATCAGCTTTTGCAGCTCGCCATCCAGATTTTCCATATCATGATCCACTGTCTGCAAAAAGAGATTTAGTACGCCATCGCTCATCTGCATCCCGTTTGCTTTACAGCGCTGTTTTATCCATGTGCCTAAGTCCTTTTCCGCCTGTTTTTTGAACTCAACCGCCTGTCCGTTTTTGACAACTGCCTTATAAAGCGCATTGTTTTTTTCTACCTTTTCCTCAATGAAAAGCAGGCAGACCGTTTCGGGCAGATTAGAAAGAAAGGCTTTGAGCTTTTCACCCTCCTCTTTTCTGCCACCCTTCTGGAAAAAAGCACTGTTTCGCACGATGACCAGACGTTTATCATTCAGAAACGGCAAGGTTTCCGCCGCATCCATGATTGCCGCCGCAGTTGCCCGTTTTTCCTCGAAGCTGTCCTCATTCATCATTTCCGCGCCATCGGGCAGAATTGCCTTGCGCAGTGCCGCTTCATATTCCCGAATGAGGTAGGTTTCTTCGCCGAAAAAGAGATAGCAACGGCTAAATTCATGATTTTTCCAGTTTTTCTTTAATGTTTTCATATAACGGTTTCCTTTCCGTCATGGTTTCTATGTTCATTGCACCGTCTTTCCCTATGGTCACAAGGATGGTTCCATCCTCATCCGTACGAAAAATTTCGGCACCCGTTTTTTGCAGACGTTCCATGGCTTCCTTATGCGGATGTCCGTATACATTGTTCGTACCGCAGGAAATGACCGCTGCCTTTGGCGATACCTTTTCCAGAAAAGCGGCATCCGAGCTGTATTTTGAGCCATGATGCGCCACCTTCAGCACATCCGCCGAAATATTCTGCTCCAAAAGCTGCTGTTCCTCCTCCGCGGTAATATCCCCCGTAAACAGCACCTTTGTATCACTATAGCTGTAGCGCAGCACCATAGAGCCTTGGTTTTCCTCTCCTGTCCCGGCAGAAGCTCCTGTCGGATATAAGCAAAGGAACTTATCCCCTAAAGAGGAATCACCTGTTTTTATAGTATACAATGGAATATTGTATTTTTCCACCATTTCTTTCAGCAAATCGGTCTGCTCATTTTCCGCAAAGGCATAATCAGAAAGATAGAGTCCCTTTGTGGGAAGGGTTTCCAGAACCTCAAGCAGACCCGTCATGTGGTCGCTGTCCGGGTGGGAAAGAAACGCACCGTCCAGTGCGGACACCCCAAGATATTCCAGATAGGGCAAAACAATGCGCTTGCCGACATTTTCACCAAAATCCTGCCCGAATTTCCCGCCGCCATCCACAAGATATGCCGCGCCATCGTATGTAGAAATCACCGCTGCATCGCCCTGTCCCACGTCCAGAAAGGCAATCGTATTTTCCTTACGGAACAGCGGATTTTCAAACACCGCACAGAACAGTGCCGCACTCAGCACCGCCCCAACCTTCCAGCTGCCCTTTCTGCCGCCGTATTCCAGAACGAAAAACAGCAGGACATAGTACAGCACAATGGACAGGTAGGATGGACACCCAACGAGTACATACGCAAAGGGCAGACGAACCAGTGCTGTGCAGACAATTTTGAAAGCCTGCAAAATGGCATAGACACTCCCTGCCGCAAAGATGCCCACGGGCAGACAAACTGCACCAAGCAAGACACTCAGAAGTCCGAATCCCAGAAGCAAGCCGCTCAACGGCACAATCAGAAGATTCGCGAAAATGCCGATCAGAGAGACGGAGGAAAAATAATACGCCACCGCAGGATAGCTGAACAGAGATGCATAAAAGGAAACCAGCAGACTTTCCTTCAGCCAATCGAACTTACCCCTGTCCTTCTTTTTCTTCCGCTCCATTCTGCCTATACCAAACCAAATGCCGAATACTGTCAGAAACGAAAGCTGAAAGCCTGCATGAAACAGATACAGCGGCTGAAAAAGCAGAAGCAGGAACGCCGCAATCGCCATGGTATTCAGCGCATCCGGCAGGCGATAGAACGCTCTGCCCAGAAGCACAACCGTAATCATCAATGCTGCGCGATAGGAGGACGGGGAGGATTTGATAAAAAGCAGGAAGGAAAACACAGCAAAAATCGTCACAAGCGCGGAGGTGCGTTTGCTCCTTCCCAGAGCCTTTTCCAGAAAAAATGCCAGATACAGCGCCAATATGGACAGATGCAGCCCTGAAATGCAAAGCACATGCACGACACCTGCCTTGCTGTATAAAGTATAGCTTTCCTCAGGAATTTTTTCCTTATCCCCCGTCAGCACCGCCTGCATCAATCCGCTTTCCTCCGCAGGCAAAATTCTATCCAGAACCATCTGCACACCCGCTCTGGCCCGCGCAAGCCGAACGGAAAGAGAGGTATCCTGTCCCGTTACTTTGATTTTCTCCGGATAAAGCTTATACTCATAGCCCTTTGTCAGAAGATACAGCTGTTCATCATAGCCGCCGGGGTAGCTTTGCTTGGAAAACGGCACGATTTCACCCGAAAAAGCAACCCGCTCTCCCTCCTGAAAGCGTTCCTCTCCTACCCAGACGGCATAGACCTTGCAGGGCTTTTCCTGCTTTTCAAGACTACAGCGAAGGGTCAGCTTCTGATTGCCGGAGGTAGTTTCTCCTTCTTCCAGAATCACGCCCTCGCCTGTTACGGTTTTTGTCAAAAGGCTCTGCTCTGCCTGCCAATGCACCCCTGCTGAAAAGAATCCAAGCGGAACAAAGAACAGAAGCAGCAGATAAGCAGGCTTTTTCTTGTTTATCACAAAACGAAACAGAAAAAAGAGCAGAAAAAGAAAAGAGACCAGACATATCACTTTCGATATGCCCAGTCTCATATATATTCCACAAATCATGAAAATTGTTGTCCAGAGTATCGGACGCTTCATTTCTGTTCTCCTCTTATTTCTCCTCAAGTCTTCTGATACTGTCAACTGCGGTAAACGGCGTTTTGAACTGCAAATTATCCTTATAGGTATCCAGCTTTTTCCCTTCTACCAGGAACTGCACGCGGTCAATCTGATCCAGCTTGCACAGGGAATTTACAATCGAATAAATCGTCAGCAGCTCCTCCCTTTCTCCGCCGGTGTGCTTCAGCACAAATTCCTCACTCAGATTGACATAGCAGGTGCCGTCATCTGTTGTGGTTACATCCTTGATTTTTGTACCGACAGGAATCGTTGCAACACTGCCTTTTTCCTCCGGTCCTGCAATCAGCTGTTCCAAAACGGTTTTTTCTCTGGTCTGGTTTGCGTTTACCTCTACCACACGCTCCTCCGCCACCAGATCCGTGCCTTCCGCATTTGCGAAATACAGTGTCAGAATTGCGTAGCCTGTGGTTTCCGCGGAAATTTCCGTATCTATCCAGACATTATCTCTGTTGAAAATCGCATACGCCTCACCGTTCTGATTTTTCAGCGGCTCACCCTCTACCAGAATTCGTACATTCTTCACGAAATCCAGAGAGGTCAGCGTCCAGACGACAGAGGAACGGCAAATAGTCTCCTCCAAATCATTCATCTGTAAATATTCCTCGGAAAAATCCACAGTAACAGTGGCTTGCTCCAGTGTAACAGAGCGTATCTCCAGATTCTGCGGCATAGAAGCTGTCGCACCATCCGCATTAGGGCCCTCCTGTAAAATCGCAAGCACGTTTTTCAGCATTGCCTCCTTGTCCGTTCGGGGAATATTTTTTTTCAGAGCACCCATGCTGCCGTCACTCATCATATAATAAAAATCCACTCTTTCCTCATTCGATGAAACTACGGTATCATACACCAGAACGGAACAGGGAATCAGTATGACCAGCACAATAAACAGGACAATCAGCTTTCGCGCCAAAGATTTTCGTTGTGTCATAAAATTCCTCCTTTATCCGTGTGTGGTCGGCTGCTTGAGAGGAATCCGCACCAGAATGGTCGTGCCTTCCTCCTCCTTGCTGTTTACCTTAATGCTGCCTTTGTGCATCATGATGGTGCTGTGGGTAATGGAAAGCCCAAGCCCTGTGCCGCCGGTTTCTCTGTCTCTTGTTTTATCCACACGGTAGAAGCGTTCAAAAATACGGTTGACCTCATCCTCCGGAATCCCAATGCCCGTATCTGCCACGCTGATAAATACGTTTTGATGGTCCGCATCTAAAGAAACCTTTACGGTTCCTTCCTCCGGAGTATATTTCACTGCATTATCAACCAAATTAGAAATCGCAAGGGAAAGCTTCATTTCATCTGCCTCTGCATGGATTTCCTTTGATGCGTCCCATTGCAGAGAAATATGCTTGGCATCAGCCATCGGCTGCAAGCGCTTGATGATATCCGTCATCATCTGCGTAAGATTTGTTTCCTTAAAATTCAGGGGGATTTCCTTTTGATCCAGCTTAACAAGCGTCAAAAGGTCATTGATGATTGCAGTCATACGGTCAACCTCAGAGGTAATATCATGCAGAAATTCCACATACATTTCCTTCGGAACATCCTCCTGCAGCAAAATAGATTCACTCAGCACCTTTACGGAGCTTAAAGGCGTTTTCAGCTCATGTGATACATTGGAAACAAACTGCTGGCGGCTGGATTCTACCTTTTCCAGCTGGTCTGCCATCTGGTTACAGGAAATCGCAAGATCCACAATTTCATTATGCACAATCCCCCTGACCTTTGCACGCTGCTCAAAATGCCCCTCAGACATTTTGCGAATAACGTCAATCAGATTTTTCACAGGCTCTGTAAAGACCTTTGAAATAATAACCATCACAATCAGCACTAGAAGGACAAGCGTTCCCAACAGCAGATATGCCTCCTTGCCGATATCTCCAAGAATATCATGCACATCTGCCAAGCTGTCTACAATCAGCACAACACCAACACGCGTATCACCTGCACCGACAATGGAGGCTGCGGCATAAACCGTACCGTTTTTCTGCTCCTTTGCGGTATCCTTATGCTGTAATGCCTGCACAACCTCAGGCAGAAGCAGCGTTTTCCCGACATCCTCATAGCCTGTATCATAGGTTACCAGGCAGGAGGAATCTAAAATCATAACACGAAAATTCTTTTCCTGACTGGTCTCCAAAATGGTTTCCTCCAGTGCGCTGCGGTTTTCTTCATCAAACAAAAATTCCGAGGATGTAACCTGTCCGGAGATAACATTTGCCTGACTGAGCAGGACCTTCTTCCGCTCATCCAAGAAATATCCCTGAACAGAGTGAAGAATGGTGCTTGCCAGAAGCAGGAGCGGAACAATCCCCCCTACCAGATAGCCTGCAAGCATAATCCAGCGCAGAGAAATAAACGGGAGCTTTTTCTTTTCTTTCGTCGCTTTAGTTAAAATAGTAACCAACTCCCCATTTTGTAAAGATATACTTCGGTTCGCTCGGATTTACTTCAATTTTTTCTCTCAAACGGCGCACATGTACATCCACCGTACGCACATCGCCGGGGTAATCATAGCCCCAGACGGTATCCAGAAGCTTTTCTCTGCTGTAAACCTTTCCGGGGTTTTCCATGAGCAGCTCCAGAAGGTCGAATTCCTTCGCGGTCAGGTTTACCTCCTTTCCGCTGATAAATACGCGCCTGCTGTCGAAGGAAAGCTCTAGGTCTCTTGCCTTCAGGACTTTTTTCTCCTGTGTCTCGGCAGGTGCTTTTTTCACACTGCGGCGCAGAATGGCTTTGATTCTCGCCTTCAGCTCCAGAATGTTAAAGGGCTTTGTGATGTAATCATCCGCGCCGTATTCCAGCCCCATAATTTTATCCATATCCTCACCCTTCGCCGTTACCATAATAATCGGCACCTGTGAAAATTCTCTTGTCTGCTGGCAGACCTCAAGCCCATCCATCTTCGGCAGCATCACATCGAGCACCACCAAATCGAAATTCTTTTCCTTGATGTTTTGCAGAGCCTCTTCCCCATCATACGCCGCAGTGACCTCCATGCCGTCCTGCTCCAAGGAAAATTTAATTCCCTTTACGATGAGCTTTTCATCATCCACCACTAAAATCTGATACGCCATTTTCAGCCTCCTTATTCTCCCACTGTAATTTCATCCTGTATTTCTGCAAAGGTTTTTTCTCCGATACCGGAAACACGCATCAGCTCCGCGATATCAGAAAAGCCGCCGTTTTCCTCCCGATACGCAACAATTTCCGCCGCCTTTTTCTCGCCAATGCCGGAAAGGCGCGTCAGCTCCTTCGCTGTTGCGGTGTTGATATTCAACCTGCCTGCATCATTTTCTGCGTTTATTTCCCGTTTTTCGGTGATTTTCTCCGCAGAAGCAGGTGTTCCCATTTCCAATGCGCCCGTTGCAAAGCTATGGCTGTACCAGATGCCGCTGAACAGAAAAAACAGCAGCACTGCCAGAAGCTTCAGGCGTTCTGTTCCGATTTTTTTAAAAAATGTATTCTCATGCAACTTTAATACAAACCTCTTTTTCTTTTTCGTTTCATGTGATAAAATAAGGTATTGCCGTTTCCTTCGGAAACGCAGATACTCATACGAAATAACTATATCACATATAAAATAAATTTTCAAATATATAGGAGATTCACATGAAAAAACGATTGACACGATTCCTGCCGTTCTTATTAGCATTTACGATAGCTCTCCCCTCTTATTCCGTCTTTGCAGAAGAAGAGAACCAAGCAAAAGAAACGCAAACAAATGAAACAAACGAAACGCAGGCAGATGAGACCACCGCGAACGATACGCTGAGCCTTGCCGCAGAAACCGCTGTTCTGATAGATGCGGCAAGCGGGGAAATTCTTTATGATAAGGATGCAGACAAAAAAATGTATCCTGCCAGCATCACAAAGCTGATGACAATTCTTCTGGCATTGGAAAACGGCAAGCTGACGGATGAAATCACATTTTCCCACGATGCCGTTTACAACATTGAGCCCGGCAGTGCGCATATTGCCATCCTCGAAGGCGAAACACTAACCTTGGAGCAGGTGCTGCGTGCAATTATTCTGCGTTCCGCAAACGAAGCCTCCAACGGCGTAGCGGAATATGTGGATGGCTCTGTGGAGGCATTTGCCAAGCACATGACGGAGCGGGCGAAGGAGCTCGGCTGTACAAATACAAATTTTGTCAACGCCAATGGACTGTTTGATGAAAACCATTACACCACTGCACATGACATGGCGCTGATTGCGAGGGAGCTGCTCAAGCACGAGGAATATCGTTCCATGATGAGCGAAACCGATTACGAAATTCCCCCGACCAATCTACAGACAGAAACCCGCTATCTTCATGGACAGCACCAGATGCTGAACCCCAATTCCATCTATTATTATAAGGATGCCATCGGCGGCAAAACAGGCTATACCGTTGAGGCAGGCAATACACTTGTGACATACGCCGAACGGGACGGGCTGACGCTGATTGCCGTTGTGATGAAGTGCAATGGTGCGGAGCATTATACCGATACCGCTGCTTTGTTCGATTACGGCTTTGCAAATTACGCATCCGTGAAGATTGCCGCGGTCAGCGACTATACCTCAACCGTACCTGTAACCGAAACCTATAACAAAAAAGCCGTTGCCTTAGGCAAGGTGACGATTGCACCAAGCGAGGATGTGTATTACACCCTGCCGAAGGGAACGGATGCCTCTGCCGTTACCGTAAAGACGGATATTCCCGAAGGTGTAGAGGGCACAGTCAAAAAAGGGCAGACCCTCGGCACATTGCAGCTTTCCTATAATGGCAAAACGCAAACCGTTGATTTGATTGCACAGAATGCTGTAGACGCGCTGACAGATACACAGAAGGCAGAGCTGGATAAATCCTCTCTTTCCGGCATGGTGAAAAGGGTCGCCATCGGTGTGGGGATTGCGGCAATCGTTCTCCTTCTTATTTTCTGCATCACCCGATTCATCGGCTACAGAAGCTATCAGCGCAGAAAGCAGCTGCGCAGACAAAGACCCCGCAGAAGAAGAAATTACAGAAGATAAACAAAAAGCAGACATTCGTAGAAATAAATTCTATGGTGTCTGCTTTCTTTTTCTGTTTTTTATAATCCCAAAGGCGCAAGGCTTCTTTCCAGAATCCCATGAATATAGGCGATACAGATGCCGTAATTCGTCATTTTCGCGCCCTGCTCCTTCGCTATGGAAAGTCGGTGCTGCATTTCCTTTTCATTCAGCATGCAGCCGCCGCAATGCACAATCAGCGCATAGGGAGATAAATCCGCAGGGAATGTGCCGCCGCTTGTAAATTGAAACTGCAATTCCTTCCCCGTATATTCCCGAATCCAACGGGGCAGCTTGACCGTTCCGATATCCTCACACTGACGGTGATGGGTACAGCCCTCGGAAATCAGTACCGTATCTCCATTCTTCAACTGCTCCAAGGCTCTCGCCCCTTTGACATTTTGCTCCAGATTGCCCTTATACCGCGCCATCAGAATCGAAAACGAGGTCAGAGGGATATCCTCCGGTACGATTTTAGAAACCTTCCCGAAAATCTGGCTGTCCGTGATGACCAGCTTCGGACATTTCCCAAGGGCTGCCAGCGTTTCCGCAAGCTCAAAATCTCTTGCGACAATCGAAACCGCGCCCGCCTCCAGAATATCCCGAATCGTCTGCTGCTGCGGCAAAATCAGCCTGCCCTTCGGCGCAGCGGAATCAATCGGCACAACTAAAACCACAAAATCATTTGGTTCCAGTAAATCCCCGATAATTCTGCGTTCCTTCTCCCCCTTTGGTGCTAACGCAGCAATGCGTTCCTTCAGGACGGAAATATTTTCGCCCGTTTTTGCGCTGACGAAAATTTCATTTTCTCCATCCTGCTTCTGCGTCAAATCCGCTTTGTTTTTTACGATGATATACGGAATGCTTCTCTTTTGAATTTCTGCAAGAATTGCCGTATCCTCCGCCGTTTCCCCGATAGACGCATCTATCACGATAACGGCAATATCGGTTTTTTGCAAAACCTGATATGCCTTTTCTACGCGCATTTTTCCAAGTTCCCCCACATCATCCAGACCAGGGGTATCAATCATAACAACAGGCCCAAGCGGCAGCAGCTCCATTGCCTTCTGCACAGGGTCTGTTGTTGTGCCTGCCACATCAGAAACGATTGCTAAATTCTGTCCTGTCATAGCATTGATGACACTGGATTTTCCTGCATTTCTTCTGCCGAAAATCCCGATATGTATCCGTTCCGACAACGGTGTATTGTTCAGTCCCATTTTTTCCTCCTATTCTACCAGAGAATCTCCGCGGGCGCTGACCACCCGATAGCCAATGGATTCCGTCTCTGCCTTTAAAAGGGCAAGCCCCTCCGCCGCTTCATCCCCCATGGATCGTTTGTTATCATACAGACTGTAAAGCTTTCTGTTTTCCTGCGGGGAAAGGTTCGGCATGACAACATTTGCCCCTGCCAGAATCCCCATTTTCCGCCCATCCGGATGAATGGTGCTGAGTGCCGTTGTAGAGGGCAGAAGCACCTTTGGCAGCATCAGCCGCAGAAGTCCCAGAAGGAAAAGTGTCAGTTCCAATGTACCTGCCTTTTCCTCCCGAAAGGGCGTATCCTTCTGGGGAATGAAGGGTCCAATGCCAATCATGTGGGGATTCAGCTCCTTCAGAAACAGCAGATCCTCCGCCAGATGCTCTGCCGTCTGCCCAGGCGAGCCAACCATAATGCCGCTTCCTACCTGATAACCGATTTTCTTCAGGTTCCGGAGACAAGCCTTGCGGTGGTTTAAATCCAGCTCCGCGGGATGCAGCGTACGATAATGTGCTTCGTTTGCCGTTTCGTGCCGCAGCAAAAAGCGGTTCGCCCCTGCCGCAAAATACGCTTCATATTCTTCCCTTTCCCTCTCCCCGATGGAAAGCGTAATCGCACAATCGGGGTATTTCTCACGCATAGAACAGATAATATGCGTCATTTTTTCCTGCGTAAAATACAGATCCTCGCCGCCCTGCAAAACGAAGGTACGAAAGCCGAGGGCATACCCCTGTTCACAGCAAGAAAGGATTTCCTCCTCCGTCAGCCGATAGCGTTTCAGTCCTTCGTTCCCTCTGCGGATACCGCAGTAATAGCAGTTATTTCTGCAATAATTCGTAAATTCAATCAGCCCTCGAATATAGATATCCCTGCCGTAATGCTGATGGCGAATGTCTCTCGCCTTTGCAAAAAGATATTCCGCTAAATCGGGCGTTCTGCCGTTCAGCAGGGTAATCCACTCCGTCTTGGTAAGGGCTTTTTCTCTCTCCAATTTGTCAATTAAATGCTTCATCTTAATTCCCATCAACCTTCTATCTTTTGCATTTTCTCTGAGTATACCATAAACGGATTTCTGTGAAAAGCACAGAAAAAATCCTCGGACGAAATTATCCGAGGATTGTATATGCAGCTCCCAATCAGTTTCCACATTCAATACTGATTTTCGTGAAGATATCCAGAATATCATCCACCTTTGTATTGACCTTTTCTTCTCCTGCCTTATCCAGCACGATATGACCCTTATCCATCATAATCAGACGACTGCCATATTCCACCGCATAGCGCAGGTTATGCGTTACCATCATTGCCGTCAGGTGCTTTTCCTGCACCACCTTATTCGTCAATTCCATGATGATATCCGCCGTTTTGGGGTCAAGTGCAGCGGTGTGTTCATCCAGAATCAGAAATTCAATCGGAGTCAGCGTTGCCATAATCAGCGTTGCCGCCTGTCTTTGTCCGCCGGAAAGCGCCCCCAGCTTGACATTCATTTTATTTTCCAGACCCAGCCCCAGAATGGAAAGCTGTTCCTTATAGAAATTTTCTCTTGCCTTATTCACACCCCTGCCCAGACCGAAGGGCTTGCCCTTATTATCCGCCAGAGACATATTCTCAAGCATTGTCAGATTTGGACAAGTGCCTGCCGAAGGGTCCTGATAAACACGCCCAATGGTGCGATATCTCTGAAAATCCTTCATTTTTGCAATATCCTTGCCGCCAATCAGCACCTCTCCCTTCTGAATGGGGATGCTGCCGCAGATGATATTCAGCATGGAGGTTTTACCCGACCCATTACTGCCGACAATCGAAACAAATTCGCCATCGGGCACAGTCAAATTAAAATCCTCAAACAGCAGTGTTTCGGAGATGGTACCGGGATTATAGATTTTTTTGATATGCTTTAGCTCAAGCATGCTCCGCACCACCCTTCTGTTTATTACCAAGAATCAAAATAATCAGGAACAGCACTGCCGTTGCCAGCTTCATCAGATTTGCGGGCAGACCAAAGCTGATTGCCACCTGAATACAAGCCTTATAGAACACACTGCCGACCAGAACCGCCGTAGTGCCCTTCGCAAAGCTAACCTTACGGAACAGGGTTGTGCCGATGATAACCGCCGCCAGACCAAAAACCATCTGCCCTGTCCCCATGGTACTGGAGAAGGCTCTCTGCTCCATGCAGACCAGCGCGCCGGAGAAGGCAACGAGTGCATTTGCAACCGTCAGCCCGATAATCTTTACAATGCCCTTATCCTTTGCAAGGGTGGTTACCAGTGTGCTGTTATCACCAACTGCACGCAGGAGCATGCCGCTTTTTGTCTTAAGATACCAATCCAGAATGAATTTGAAAATCACAGCTACCAGCAGGGATACAACAAATTTACGCATCATCAGGGTAGAATTGCCCATCACAGCCATAATCGGACCGGAGGTATAAATCGTGCCGATGGCACGTTCCACCGCCAGATTGGAGCCTGCAATCTGCAAATTGATGGAGAACAACGCCGTCATAGTGATGATGCCTGCCAGAAGGTCTCTGACACCGAATTTCACATGAATGACACCTGTTACCAGTCCGGCTGCCGCGCCCACCAGAAGCGCCGCTACAAGCACCAGAAAGGGGTTCATCCCCTTTACCAGAAGGACTGCCGTAATCGCCGCCCCAAGGGGAAAGCTGCCATCTACCGTCAAATCGGGAAAATCCAGTATTTTATATGTAATATAAATGCCGTAGGACAACAGGGCGTAAATAAAGCCCTGTGTCAGCGTACTGATAATCAAATCAAACATAAAGGAACCTCTTTCTATGCGGACGCTTATTCCGTAGTTACATCAATCGCATTTTCCACATCTGCGCTCAGCTTCAGTGCAGCCATTGCATCGGGATTTACATAAATTTCAAATTCGGAAATGGTTTCGTAGGGCATATCGGATGCTTTTGCTTCACCCTTGAGAATCTTTGCTGCCATCATGCCTGTCTGTCTGCCCAGTGCAACGTATTCAATCCCTGCGGAGGCTACGCAGCCCAGCTTTACCTGCTCGATTTCACTGCCGTAAACAGGGATGCCTGCTTCGTTTGTTTTTTCCAGAATGGAAGGCAGAACGCCGACTACGTTATTGTCTGTCAGGTTTGTGAAGCAGTCTACACCCTTCGAAATCAGCGTATCTGTTGCCTGATTCACCTCTGCCTGTGTCATAACGCCCAGTGCTTCAATCTTGAAGCCGTATTCTCCTGCCTTTTCCTGATATTCCTTTACTGCGGAAACGGAATTGGGTTCGCTTGTTGTGTAAAGAATCCCGATTGTTTTTGCATCGGGCTGTACCTTACGAATCAGCTCAAGCTGTCCTTCGATGGGAAGCTTGTCGCTGGTGCCTGTGATGTTGCCACCGGTCAGCTTTGCTTCCTCAGGGTCGGTAATTGCTGTGAAGATAACAGGGATATCCTTATCCTCTGCCGCCGCATAGCAAGCAGTTGCGGATGGTGTTGCAATCGCACACATCAGCGCAACATTCTTTGCAGAGAAGTTCTGTGCAATCTGTGTTGCGGCGTTGTCATCAAAGCCTGCATTCTGATATTCAATCTTGTAATCCACGCCTTCCTTCAAACCTGCTTCCTCCAGACCCTGCAAAAAGCCCTCTCGACAGTTATCCAAAGATGCGTGCTGTCCATACTGATTGATGCCGATAACAGGAATATCTCCACTTGCCTTATCATCTGCCGCATTGCTGCTGCCGCAGCCTGTCAGTGCCATTGCTGCCATCACCATTGCCATTGTCATTGCCATAAACTTTTTCATACCAATCGCTCCTTTTCTCATACTGTTTTTTGTTTCCTTCTGTCTCGTCTCATCTCGTCTTAGCTGTTTTCTCGAACGAGGTACTCGATTTTGCCGAATAAAAAAAGCCTTATCACATAGTAATCTACTATGGGACAAGACTTGTATATTCCTGCGGTACCACCCAAATTGATGAAAAATCATCCGCTCTTTCCACTGTACAGCCATACAGTTACGCTCTGGTAACGGGTGCGTTTCCCGTCGGTTACTACTTGCTTTCGCTTTCGACCGCCCTCATAAGTCCATTCACCCATCCTCTCGCTGTTGCGATTCCACCATCCGCAACTCTCTGAAAGCTGATTTGAAAGGCTACTCCTCTTAATCATCGGTTTCTCTCTTTGGTTAGTTAGATTATAGCACCCCGATTTTATTTGTCAAGAGCTTTTTTTCAAAAAAATAAAAGCAGAAAAATAAGGACTCTCCCTGCCCTAAAAGCAGGAAAAGTCCCTGTTTTTTGATTTTATGCAATTTTCAGGCGTTCCACCAAGGTGCTGTTTTTCAAAACCTGACGGAACAGAACATAACCCAAAACGGAAACGGAAAGGAATTCCCCAAACGCAACCGTTGCCATGCTCAGCAGAAGCGGACTGCCGAACAGATACAGCTCAATGCCGATGAATGCATTGCAAAGCACAGGCCAAAGGCTTGCGCCGAACAGTGTTTTGCTGCATTTCGTAATCCCCACAAGAGAAGCCGCTGTGCAGGCTGTGCCGAATACAACGTCCATCATACCGAAGGGGCTGAAGCAGTTCGCGATGAAACAGCCAAGCACCAGACCGGGCGCATACTTTTTGTCGATAAATGCCATCAGCATCAGCACCTCGGAAATACGAATCTGAATCATTCCGAAGCTAAGTGGTGCAATCGCCAATGTCATCACAACATAAATTGCCGCAATGAGCGCTGTGGAAACCAGAAATTTTGTGTTTACAATGTTTTTGTTCATTAAAAAAAGACCTCCTGTTTTTTATTTACCGAGATGGTGGGATACCCATGGTCCTCTCGTGGTCCTTTTCGGTGGTATCCGTAGCAGGTACATCTCGTTTGTTCAGTTACTTTGACAGTATAACACAGGTGCAGAAAGAAATCAACCCTGCCGTTGATTCTCCGACAGGGTTTTTTGTATGTAATGATTGCTGCTCTGTATAAAAAAATTATGCCAATACTGCCGCCAGCTCTTCCACTGCCGCTGCTTCGTCCTTGCCGTCCGCAGTAATCAGGGCAGTCTGCCCTTCCTGCATATTCAGCGCGATAGTGCCCATAATGCTCTTTGCGTTAATTCTTTTTTCATCCACACTAACCTGAATTTCAGATTCAAATTTCCCGGCCGTCTGCACGAAATACGCAGCCTGTCTTGCATCCAAGGATGCCTTGATGGTAATTGATTTCTGTGTCATTCTATTCCACCCTTCCCTTCTCTTAATGCCTCAGCAATGCTGCTGATTTTACGCAGTCTATGGTTGACACCGGACTTTCCGACAGGTGTCATGAGGAAAGAACCCAGCTCTTTCAAGCTTCTGTCCGGATATTCCAATCGCACCCTCGCCACCTCTGCCAACTGCTCCGGCAGACGCGCAAGCCCGATGGTTTCCTCAATATAATTGATATCCTCTAATTGCTTTACAGCCGCTCCGACCACCTTATTCAGGTTCGCCGTTTCACAGTTGACTTTTCTGTTGATATCATTGCGCATTTCCTTGACGATGCGGACATTCTCCAAATCCATCAGCGCCAGCGGTGCCTCCATGATATTCAACAAATCGACAATCTGTTCACCTTCTTTCAGATAGACGATATAATGCTCTTTTCTCTCTACTACCTTGGCATCCAATCCGAAGGCATTGATTAACTCCCGCAGCTGCTCCGCCGCAGACAAATCCGCCAGAACGAATTCCAGGTGGTAGTTCTTTTCCGGATCATTTACAGAGCCGACAGAAATGAATGCGCCGCGAATATATGCCCGCCGACAGCAGATGCTGCTGACCACAGGCGGATAAATCCGCTTTTTCAGTTTCTTCTGTTCTTTTTCTATTGTTAAAATACCGGTTGCCTGTAAGATGGCTGCTGCATCGCGTACAAGCAGGGTATACACCTTAGTCTGCCGCTTCTGCCCGCTGATTCTTACAGATACATCCGCTATCATATTAAAAGTATTTCTCAATAATGTAAAGCATTTTTTCACAGCGTAATCATTCTCTGTTTGGATTTTTAAACAAAAATTTCCGCCAAACACGGCTATCTGTCCATAGATATTAACATACGCTGCAATTTCCGCAATTTCACAATGTCTTCCATTTCCAAAATGAAGGGACAACTCACCCTTAACCTTAGACGAAAATGACAAATTTGCCCCTCCTTTCTGTTTTTTGCTTATTTCTTGTGTCTGCTGTCCTTTTCAATGTCATTATGCTTGAGAAGGAGGGTGTGTCCATCCTTTCCAAGGGCATTGTAAAGGGCATTCGTAAGGGTAACAGAGCGGTGCTTGCCGCCCGTGCAGCCGATGCTGATGACAAGACTATTTTTGCCCTCTTTAATATAGTGCGGAATCAGAAATTCCAGCATATCCACCAGCTTTTTCAGAAATGTTCGGCTTTCCTCAAAGCTCATCACATAGCTACTGACAGGTTCGTCGTTGCCCGTCATTTCCTTCAACTCCTGAATATAAAAGGGATTTGGCAGAAAACGTACATCGAATACTAAATCACTGTCCGCAGGAATTCCGTATTTAAAGCCAAAGGATTGCACCGTAATCATCAGATTTTCGTAAGATTGATTTTCTACAAAAATACGGTTAATCTGCTCCTTGAGCTGTCGGGTCAGAATCTGGCTCGTGTCGATGATATAGGTTGCCTTACGCTTGACATCCTTCAGTATTTCGCGCTCCTTCTGAATTCCCTCCTGAATGGAGCCGTTTTTGGAAAGAGGATGACTTCTTCTGGTTTCCTTATAGCGTTTAATCAGCACATCATCCGAAGCATCTAAGAATAAAATCTCATATTCATATCCCTTATGCTGCAAATCAGACAGTACCTCAAACAGGTCATTAAACAGCTTCCCGCCACGAATATCAATCCCCATGGCAACGCGCTCGATTTCACCCTCCTGCTCATAGCAAAGCTCCGCAAACTTCGGCAGCAATGCAGGGGGAATATTATCTACACAGAAAAAATTGATGTCCTCCAGAAATTTCAGCACAGAGGTTTTCCCTGCGCCGGACATCCCCGTTACAATTACAAACCGCATACTCCTTCACCGACCTTTCCCATCTCTCCTTATTCTTCTCCGACGATTTTCACTTCCGTTTCCAGTGTCACACCGAATTTATCCTTGACTTCCTTCTGGCAGAACGCAATCAAATCCAGAATATCCTGTGCCGTTGCGCCGCCGATATTAATCAGAAAGCCGGAGTGCTTTTCGGATACCTGTGCGCCACCGATGGTTTTGCCCTTTAGCCCTGCATCCTGCACCAGCTTCCCTGCAAAATACCCCTCAGGACGCTTGAAGGTGCTGCCTGCACTGGGGTACTGTAAGGGCTGCTTTGCCCTTCTCTGCTCTGCCAATTCTGCCATGCGTCCACGGATTTCTGCGATGTTGCCTTTTTTTAATTGCAGCGTTGCCCCCAGAACGATATAGCCCTTTTCAGGAATACTGCTGCAGCGGTAGCCTAAATTCAGCTCCGCCGCAGGAATGGTCTTGATTTCTAAATCCTGCGTCAGCACATCCACACTTGCCAGCACATCCTTCATTTCGCCGCCATACGCGCCTGCATTCATCACAACTGCGCCGCCGATGCTGCCGGGAATCCCGCTTGCAAATTCCAGACCGGTCAGACCCTTATCCGCAGCCCTTGCCGCAACAGCACTCAGCAGTGCGCCGCCCTTGGTATGAATTGTATTCCCTTCTATCGTAATCTCCGCCATACGGTTATAAATCTGAATCACCGCGCCGCGGATGCCTTTATCCCTTACCAGAAGATTGCTTCCGTTGCCAATCACCAGAACGGGCATTTCATATCTATGCAAAATTTCAAAGGCAGCACGCAGCTCCTCTGCGCTTTTCGGCTGAATAAAATAATCCGCCGCGCCGCCCACACGAAATGTCGTATGCTCCTTCATCATTTCATGAAGCTTCAGCCCTTCCTCTCCCAGGCAGGCAAGGAGCTCCTGTTTCAATCTTTCCATCGTTTCACCTTCTTATTTTCCGATTCGATTTGCAAAATCCTGCGCGGTATTTTTCCCCATCTTTTTTTGACGGTTTGTCATTGCCGCCGATTCGCAAATCATTGCCACGTTTCTGCCCGGGCGCACAGGAATCGTATTCAGCTGCACCTTATTTCCCAGAATATCCATATATTCCTCATTCAGCCCCAGCCTGTCATAGGAATCCGCCTTCCCATCCCAGACCTCAAGCTTAATGACAAGGTCAACCGTTTTCTGCTCCTTTACAGAGCCGACACCAAACAACTCCTTTACATTCAGAATCCCGATGCCGCGCAGTTCAATCAGATAGCGGATAATCTCCGGACAGGAGCCAATCAGCCTTCTGTCGGCAATCCGTTTGATTTCCACTGCATCATCCGCAATCAGGCGGTGTCCTCTTTTAATCAGCTCCAGTGCCGTTTCGCTTTTCCCGATGCCGCTTGCGCCCGTAATCAGCACGCCCTCGCCATAAATATCAACCAATACGCCGTGCATCATCACACGGTCTGCCAGTTCCTCTCTCAGCCAGAAAATCAACTCCGCCGTAAAGTCGGTTGTATTCTGCGCGGTGCGAAAAATAGGTATGCTGTATTCTCTGCCGTATTCCACCATTTCGGGGAAAATCTCAAGATTCTTGCAAACCACCAGACAGGGAATATGATACTGAAATAAATGGCGGATGGCATTTTTTCTGTCCTCATCGTTCAGACTCAGCAGATAGCTGTATTCCACACGCCCAATCACCTGCAAGCGGTCGCTGTCAAAGCGTTCATAAAAGCCTGCCAGCTGTAATGCAGGGCGGTTAATTTCCTTACGCAGAACAGAACGCCCCTCCAGACTCAATTCCGGCAAAACGCTTTCCAGTTCAAATACCTCTACGATTTTTTTTAACTCCGCAGAATACATTTGCGGCTCACCTCGTCTTTCGTTTTTCTATAAAATCAAATAATCTCCTAAATATATATCTTACCCGAAAATCATCCGTTTTGCAATTCCTCCCGATGGAAAAAAAGATAGACCTGCTCCGCCGCAGGAATCGTCATGCCATCCACCTCTAAAAGATCTGCCACCTCTGCTGCGGCAATCCTTTCGATTGAGCCGAAATGGCGCAGTAAAGCCTTGCGGCGTACCTCACCGATGCCCTTGATATCATCCAGAACGGAATGAAGATTTCTTTCGTCGCGCAGCTTTCTGTGGTAGGTAATGGCAAAGCGATGCACCTCATCCTGTATGCGCGTCACCAGCTTAAAGCCCTCCGAGGTCAGGGGAATTCTGATTTCCTGCTCATGAAACAGCAGTCCTCTGGTGCGGTGTCTGTCATCCTTTACCATACCACAGACAGGGATATCCATCCCAAAGGCAAGCAGAACCTCCTCTGCGGCGTGTACCTGCGTTTTGCCGCCATCCATCAGGATTAAATCGGGCAAACGGGTAAAGCTGGAGGTTTTGCCCTCTGTGTTTTCCTTGATGGCATGGCTCAGGCGGCGCGTGATGACCTCCTTCATAGAGGCATAATCATTTGCCCCGACAACGGTTTTAATCTTAAACTTACGGTAGTCGCTGTTTTTGGCGCGCCCATCCTCGAACACAACCATCGAGCCGACCGATTCAAAGCCCTGCGTATTGGAAATGTCATACGCCTCTACACGCTTCAGCTCGTCCGGCAGAGAAAGTGCCTGCCGCAGCTCTTCCATTGCGCCCTTCGTTCGCTGCTCCTCTCGTTTCAGCTTTTCGCCAAACTGCTCGAAAATGAGCATCGCGTTCTTATGCGCCAGCTCCGTCAGCTTATGCTTTTCTCCCTTGATGGGAACGGTTAAGGTCACACGACTGCCTCGTTTCTCGGAAAGGTATTCCGCAATCAGGTCGCTTTCCTCTGCCACAAGCCCTTCCTGCAAAATGATTTCCTTCGGGATATAGGCGGTACCGCTGTAAAACTGCTTAACAAATGCCGTCAGAATCTCCGCGCGGCTCTGCTCTGCAAAGGCGGTCAGGGTGAAATTCTCCCGTCCTGTCATTTTGCCGCCACGGATAAAGAACACCTGCACCAGACATTCCTCATACGCACGCACAAAGCCGATGACATCCGCATCCCCCAGACCGGTGTTGGAAATTTTCTGCTTTTCCGCAACGCTTTTAATCGCGGCAATTTTATCCCGCAGTGCCGCCGCCCTTTCAAATTCCATATTTTCCGATGCCATCAGCATTTCCTGCTCCATTTTCTTCATGATAGTATGGTGCTTTCCTTCCAGAAAATCCATAGCATCCTTGATATAGACCTGATATTCCTCAGGGGGAACCCTTCCGCTGCATGGCGCAATGCACTGCCCGATATGGTGATTCAGGCAAGGACGTTCCTTCCCGATATCCCTCGGAAATACCTTCTTGCATTTACGGATCGGGAACAGCTTATGCAGGGTTTCGACGGTTTCCTTCGCCGCCAGCACATCCGTAAACGGCCCATAATATTTCGCCTTGTCCTTCTCCATTCGGCGTGTGATGAAGATGCGCGGAAACATCTCCTGCACCGTCACCTTGATATAAGGATAGCTTTTGTCATCCTTCAGAAGAATATTATAATAGGGATGATGCTTTTTAATGAGGTTACATTCCAAGAGAAGCGCTTCCATTTCGGAATCCGTTACGATATATTCAAATTCGCGGATATTCGGCACCATGGAACGTGTTTTTGCCGTCTGATTGCGGCTGCTTTGAAAATACTGCCGCACGCGGTTTTTCAAATTCACTGCCTTCCCCACATAAATGATATGCCCGTTTTCATCCTTCATCAGATAAACTCCCGGCTTTTGGGGCAGCTTTTTCAATTCCTCCTGAATATCAAACATGACCTCACCTCTTTTCCGATTTTTTACTCTGCTCTCTATTATACAAAAGGGAGTATTTTTTTACCAGACTCTCCCCTGTCAATTTTTCTTGTAATTCTCTTTTTCATACAAAAAAGAAGTCCCTGTCTGGGACAAGGACTTCTCTGTCAGCTAAAATCGGAATTTTAACTGAAATTATTTCATTTCTGCAATAACTTCAACTTCGCACAGTACGTTCTTAGGCAGTGTTTTAACTGCTACGCAGGAACGTGCAGGCTTGCCTGTGAAGTATTTGCCGTAAACTTCGTTGAATGCTGCGAAGTCGCCCATATCAGCCAGGAAGCATGTTGTTTTTACAGCATCTGTGAATGTCAGACCGTTTGCTTCCAGAACTGCAGCCAGGTTTTTGCAAACCTGTTCAGCCTGTGCCTGAACATCGGAACCAACGATTTCACCTGTTGCGGGATCCAGTGCAATCTGACCGGATGTGAACAGCAGACCGTTTACGGATACTGCCTGAGAATAGGGACCCAGTGCTGCGGGTGCTTTATCTGTGCTTGTAAATTTCATTTTCATTACCTCCAAAATTTTTTATTTTTGTTACATTTCCTAACGTTCTTATTTTAGTCCAAAGACATTCTCGCGTCAATGTATTTTCCCGAAAAACATGAAATTTTTCTCTCTCCTGCACTTTTTTCCTATCTTTGTATTCCATTTTTGTGGAAATTCGGGTAAAATAGAAATAATGTGTATTCAAATATAACAAAAAATACCCTATTCCACGAAAGAAAGGAAAGAAATATATGAGTAATGCAGATGCAATTCAGAAGCGGCGTATTTTTGGGATTATTTCCCATCCCGATGCCGGTAAAACAACATTGACGGAAAAGCTGCTGCTGCACGGCGGTGCAATCCGCGAAGCAGGTACGGTAAAGGCAAGAGGGAAAAACAAATTTGCAAAATCCGACTGGATGGAAATTGAAAAACAGAGAGGGATTTCCGTTACCTCCTCCGTTATGCAGTTTGAATATGATGATAAGGTTGTTTCCATCATGGACACTCCGGGGCATAATGACTTTGGTGAGGACACCTATCGTATCCTGACCTCTGTAGACAGCGCAGTTATGGTTATCGATGCGGCAAAGGGTGTCGAAGCACAGACTGTAAAGCTGTTCAAGGTCTGTTCCATGCGTGAAATCCCTATTTTTACCTTTATTAACAAATTAGACCGTCAGTCCAAGGACCCACTGGACTGTATGGCGGACTTGGAGGATGCATTAGGTCTACCCTCCACCGCTGTCACATGGCCTATCGGCAACGGTCTGACCTTTGAAGGCATTTATGACAGACTGGAAAACAAGGTTTATCTTTATAAGCAAAAGGATGGCGTGATTGCGCTTGGTGCAAACGGTGTATTCGGTGATACGCTGGAGGGTATCATTTCTGATGCGAATCTGGATATCCTGCGTAGTGAGATGGAGCTTCTGGACGGTGCAGGCAATCCCTTTGATTTGCAGGCAATCAAGGACGGCAAGCTGTCTCCCGTATTCTTCGGCTCTGCACTGGCGGATTTTGGTGTAACGCCCTTCCTGCATCATTTCCTGGAATGGTCTCCCGCTCCCGGTACTAGAAAGACTACTACAGGCGAGGTCAACCCCAATGATGATTTCTTCAGCGGTTTCATTTTCAAAATTCAAGCGAACATGAACCCTGCGCACCGTGACAGATTGGCATTCTTCCGCATCTGCTCCGGTACGTTTACCAGAGGGATGAGCGTAACCCTTTCCCGTACAGGCAAGCAGATGAAGCTGAGCCAATCCACACATCTGATGGCGAATGACAGAGAAACCGTGGAAACTGCCATTGCAGGCGATATCATCGGTATTTACGACAGCGGCAACTTCCAGATTGGGGATACGCTGACAGACAGAAAGGAAAAGCTCTTTTTCGAGCCATTGCCGACCTTCCCGCCCGAGCTGTTCTGCCGTGTGCGCCCTGTGAACTCCCTGAAGGCGAAGCAGTTCCAGAAGGGTGTACAGCAGCTGGCACAGGAGGGTGCAATTCAGGTATATCATAACGAATTTAATGATGTCATTCTGGGTGCGGTTGGGCAGCTGCAGTTTGAGGTATTCCAATACCGCTTATTGAATGAATATAATTCCGAAATCCGCATGGAACCCCTGGAATATCAGGTGGCGCGTTGGGTTGCGCCCGGTTCTCCCAAGGATGTCAAGGATTATGTGGTAGCAAGAAGCACTCTGGTTTATGACCATTTTGAGCGTCCGATTCTGCTGTTCGCGAACCAGTACACGCTGAACAATTTCATGCAGAAGAATCCTGAGGTAAAGCTGGTTGAGGCATTGGATGTGGACGACACCGAGCATCTGGAAGGGTAAAGAAGACCTTTTTCTTCTCTGGGGACGCTGTCCCCAGACCCCTGCAAGGGCATCATGCCCTTGACCTGATACGGTAAAAGCATGCGCTTTTACCAAAAATCATTATAAAAATAAGAATCCCGACTGTATTTTTATCGTACAATCGGGATTTTTGTTTTTATATAAATATCCAAAAGGTATAGGTTTCCAAAGGGATTATCCCTTTGGTGGGAGTTTGAGGTACGCACCGCCGAACAGATGCGGCGGTTGCCCGAAGGGCAAGGGTGCAACCCTGCTTGAATGAAAGCCCTCATGAAAGCCCCTTGCAGGGGCTTGGGGACAGCGTCCCCAAAAGAATCAAAGCTTTTTAATATCTTCAAGCAACTCGGCTACATTTTCCTCCTTTGTTGCCCAGCTAGTGCAGAAGCGCACAGCGGTATGGGCATCTCCCACTTTACACCAGAAGGAGAACGCGTATTTCTCCGCCAGCTTCTCCATCATTTTGTTTGGCAGAATCGGGAACTGCTGATTTGTCTTGGAATCAAAGAGCATTTTTATGCCCTTTTCCTCAAACGCGTTCCGAATCTGCATCGCCATTTTGTCTGCGTGCTTTGCCACTTGGAAATATAAGCCATCCTCAAAGAGTGTTTCAAACTGAATCCCCAAAAGTCTGCCCTTTGCAAGCATTGCACCGCGGTTTTTAATGATATAACGGAAATCCTTTTTCAATGCAGGATTTACGATCACAACTGCTTCGCCCATCATTGCACCGACCTTTGTGCCGCCAATATAGAACACATCCGCAAGCCTTGCAATATCCTGCAAGGTATGGTCGCAATCCTCCGCTGCCAGCGCATAACCCAGTCTTGCCCCATCAATAAACAGCGGCAATTCACATTTGCGACAAATTGCACTGATTTCCTCCAGCTCTGCTTTGGTGTAGGCGGTGCCATCCTCTGTGGACTGAGAAATATACACCATGCCCGGCTGTACCATGTGCTCGTGGGTTGCATCATTCCAATGCGCCTCATACGCCTTTCGGATTTCCGCCGCAGTCAGTCTGCCGTCCGCCGTGGTGGGCAAAACAATAACCTTATGCCCTGTCGCTTCAATCGCACCTGTTTCATGCACATTCAGATGTCCCGTATCCGCGCAGAAAACACCCTGATAGGGGCGCAGAATACTCCCGATTACAGTCAGATTTGTCTGCGTGCCGCCAACCAGAAAATGCACATCAATATCCTCTCTGCCGCACGCCTGCTTAATCAGCGCCGCCGCACGTTCGCAGTGGGAATCCTCGCCATAGCCTGCCGTCTGTTCCATATTGGTCTCCACCAGACGTTCCAGAATACGAGGATGCATCCCCTCCGCATAATCACATTCAAAACGAATCATTTTTCTCTCTCTTTCTGACAAAAGTGCCGACAAAGTCGGCACTTTCATCTTTTCTTCTATTTTCAAAAGCGATTATTTGAAATATTCTACCATGGATTTAAACAGCTTCATATCGTAATTGCCTGCCACGTTCTGATACAGACCATCACCGATACGTTCTGCATGCCCCATCTTGCCCAGAACACGACCATCGGGAGAAATCAGACCCTCGATGGCATAGGTAGAGCCATTGGGGTTAAACTGGATATCGTTGGTAGGCAGACCGTTTTCGTCTACATACTGTGTCAAAATCTGACCCTTTGCCGCCAGCTCCTGCACCAGCTTATCCTCTGCCAGAATGCGCCCTTCGCCATGGGAGATAGGTACGCTGAAGATATCCCCTGCCTTCACATTTGTCAGCCAAGGAGATTTTTCTGTTGCAACTCTCACGCGTACAATCTTGGACTGGTGTCTGCTGATTGTGTTATAAGAAAGAGTCGGGCAGGTTTCATCGGTATCAATGATTTCGCCATAAGGCACCAGACCCAGCTTAATCAATGCCTGGAAGCCATTGCAGATACCAATCATCAAGCCGTCCTTTTCTTTCAGGTGTGCTGTGACAGCCTCTTTGATTTCGGGATTGCGGAAGAAGGCTGTAATAAATTTACCGGAGCCATCGGGTTCATCACCGCCGGAGAAGCCGCCGGGAATGAAGATGGTCTGTGCCTGCTTCACTTCCTTGGCAAAGCGGTCAATGGAATCCGCAATGCCTGCCGCAGAAAGGTTATTGATAACGAAGATATTCGCTTCTGCACCCGCGCGTTCTACTGCCTTTGCAGAATCAAATTCGCAGTTTGTGCCAGGGAATACGGGAATCAGAACACGAGGCTTCGCAACTGCCGCCTTTGCATGGTAGGAAATACCCTCTGCCTTTGCAGTGAATGCGGGAATTTCCTTCTTTTCCTCTGCCGCTGTGTGCATAGGATAGATTTCTTCCAGTTTATTTTCATAAGCTGCAAAGATTTCCTCCAGAGCAATGCTTTCGCCGCCGCAGACGATTGCCTTGCCGCCTGTGGTACCAAGCAGTGTACCAACCTCTGCATCGCCTGTCAGCTCCAGAACAAATGCACCGTAGGTATAGCCAAAGATATCGTCCATGCTTACGCCGTCCGCATAGGTAAAGCCGATATCGTTACCCATTGTCATTTTCAGCACTGCTTCCGCTACGCCACCGTAGGTCGGGGTATAAGCTGCGGCAACCTTGCCCTCTCTCATCAAGCCGGTTACTACATCAAAGAGCTTTTTCAGGCTCTCTGCTGTAGGCAGACCCTCTTTATCATATTCGGGCTTCAGCAGAACAACCTGATGCCCTTCGCTCTTGAATTCGGGAGAAATGATGTTTTTGATGCTGTCTGTTGTTACTGCGAAGGAAACCAATGTAGGAGGTACGTCGATATGCTCAAAGGTACCGCTCATAGAGTCCTTGCCGCCGATTGCCGCAATTTCCAGACCCTTCTGTGCCATGAATGCGCCCAACAGCGCCGCCAGAGGCTTGCCCCAACGCTTGCCGTCCTTCATGGGCTTTTCAAAATATTCCTGGAAGGAAAGATAAACATCCTCAAATTTTGCACCTGTTGCCACCAGCTTTGCAACAGATTCCACAACTGCCAGATATGCACTGTGATAAGGGCTGTTTTCCGCAATGAAGGGGTTATAGCCCCATGCCATCAGAGAGCAGGTGGTGGTATCCTTCTTTTCAACGGATACCTTATTAACCATAGCCTGAATGGGTGTTTTCTGATTTTTGCCGCCGAAGGGCATCAGAACCGTACCTGCGCCGATGGTGGAGTCGAAGCGTTCGGAAAGCCCTCTCTTGGAGCATACGTTCAAATCCTGCGCCAATGCCAGATATCCCTTCTTGAAATCTGTGGGAATTTCCTTTGCAAAAGGCTTGGGTGCATCGGGTGTAATATCGATATGCTTTTCTGCGCCGTTGGAATCCAAGAATGCACGGGAGATATTTACAATCTCCTTGCCATTCCAGTGCATCACCAGATAAGGCTTTTCTGTTACCTTCGCAACAACGGTTGCTTCGAGGTTTTCTGCATAAGCCAGCTCTTTGAAACGCGCAACATCCTCTGCCGCAACAACAACAGCCATTCTTTCCTGAGATTCGGAAATCGCAAGCTCTGTGCCATCTAAGCCATCGTATTTCTTGGGAACTGCATTCAAATCAATTTCCAGACCATCCGCCAATTCGCCGATAGCAACAGAAACACCGCCTGCGCCGAAGTCATTACAACGCTTAATCAGCTTAGAGGCTTCGGGGTTGCGGAACAGTCTCTGTAATTTTCTTTCTTCGGGGGCGTTGCCCTTCTGTACCTCTGCGCCACAGCTTTCCAGAGATTCCAGTGTATGGGATTTAGAGGAGCCGGTTGCGCCGCCACAGCCGTCACGCCCTGTTCTGCCGCCCAGCAGAATAACGATATCGCTGTCAATCGGGCGTTCTCTGCGTACATTTTCCGCAGGTGCTGCCGCGATTACTGCGCCGATTTCCATTCTCTTTGCCACATAGCCTTCGTGATAGAGTTCATCTACCTGTCCTGTTGCCAGACCAATCTGGTTGCCGTAGGAGCTATAGCCTGCTGCCGCTGTGGTAACAATCTTTCTCTGGGGCAGCTTGCCGCGCAGTGTTTCGGAAACGGGTGTCAAGGGGTTGCCTGCACCTGTCACACGCATTGCGGCATATACATAGGAACGACCGCTCAGAGGGTCACGAATGGCACCGCCTACACAGGTAGCCGCGCCGCCAAAGGGTTCGATTTCTGTGGGATGGTTATGGGTTTCATTTTTAAACAGCAGCAGCCATTTTTCTGTTTTGCCTTCTACGTCTACATCAATTTTCACAGTGCAGGCATTGATTTCCTCGGATTCATCCAGCTTATCCAGCTTGCCTTCCTTTTTCAGGAATTTTGCTACAATCGTACCCATATCCATCAGATTGATGGGCTTTGTTCTGCCGATGGCTTCTCTGGTTGCCAGATATTCGTTATATGCCGCCTGCAGGGTCGCATCCTCAAATTTGATGCTGTCGATGGTTGTCTGGAAAGTAGTATGACGGCAGTGGTCAGACCAATAGGTATCAATCATCTTGATTTCCGTAATGGTAGGGTCTCTCTGCTCGCTCAGGAAATACTTCTGGCAAACCTTGATATCATCCAAATCCATCGCCAGACCCATATCCTTGATATAAGCCGCTAATGCCGCTTCATCCATTTCACAGAAGCCCTCCACAGTAGCAACCTCTGTAGGGATTTCATATTTCACATCCAGTGTATCAAACGCGTCCAGAGATGCTTCTCTGGATTCTACGGGGTTGATGAGGTATTTCTTAATCTCCTCAACATCCTCCCCGCTCAGATTGCCATACAGTACATAAATCTTTGCGGTCTTAATCAAAGGTCTTTCCTGCTTGGAAATAATCTGAATACATTCCGCTGCGGAATTTGCTCTCTGGTCAAACTGACCCGGCAGATATTCTACCGCAAACACAGCCGCACCATCCGTAGGGATTTCTTCTCTCAAATCATCCAGCTGCGGTTCGGAGAATACCGTTTTTGTGCAGTAATCAAACAAATCCTTATCCAGCTGCTCTGCATCATAGCGGTTCAGCAGGCGCAGCCCTGTCAGCCCCTTGATGCCCAACAGATTGACAATATCATTTCTCAGGGCATCTGCTTCGGCAGTCAGACCCTGCTTTTTTTCAACATAGATTCTATAAACCATTTCATACCTCCGCCGCAAGGGCTTTTTTCCCAATATCGTTTCTATAGAAAGCGTTATCGAATTTCACTGTTTTTACAGCTTCATAGGATTTTGCGATTGCTTCGGGCAAGGTGTCCGCAATTTCCGTAACACCAAGCACACGACCGCCGTTTGTCAGCAGCTTGCCGCCCTCTTTCTTTGCGCCTGCAACAAAAATCAGCTGATCCTTTTCGGGCAATGTGATGGGGAAGCCTTTTTCATAGCTCTGAGGATAGCCTGCGGATGCCATGATGACACAGCAAGCCGCCTTATCGCTGAATTTTACCTCAACATCAGCCAGCTTTTCAGCCGCTACCGCCTGCATGATGGTCAGCAAATCGCTTTCCAGCAGGGGCAGAACCACCTGTGTTTCGGGGTCACCGAAGCGGCAGTTATATTCAATTACCTTGGGGCCGGCGGGTGTAATCATCAGACCAAAGAACAGACAGCCCTTGAAGGTACGCCCTTCCTTGTTCATCGCTTCCATAGTCGGTACGAAAATCTTTTCCATACATTCCTTCGCAATCGCCTCTGTATAGAAGGGGTTGGGGGCAATCGTCCCCATGCCGCCGGTATTCAGACCCTTATCACCATCCAATGCTCTCTTATGATCCATTGCGGAAACCATAGGAACCATGGTTTTCCCGTCTGTGAAAGCAAGAACGGAAACCTCGGGACCTGTCATAAATTCTTCGATTACGACATGGTCGCCGCTTGCGCCGAACACCTTATCCGCCATCATGGAGCGCACCGCATCCTGTGCCTGCTCCTTTGTTTCTGCAATGATAACGCCTTTTCCCAGTGCCAGACCATCCGCCTTCACAACGGTCGGCAGAGGTGCGGTTTCGAGATAAGCCAACGCCTTTTCCATATCATCAAACACTTCATACGCCGCTGTGGGGATGCCGTATTTTTTCATCAGATTTTTGGAGAACACCTTGCTGCCCTCCAGAATTGCCGCCTTTTTATCAGGCCCGAAGCAAGGAATACCGATTGCGTTCAGCGCATCCACCATACCCAGAACCAAAGGATCATCCGGTGCAACAACAGCAAAATCAATGCCCTTTTCCTTTGCAAAGGCAACCACGCCTTCCACATCCTTCGCCGCAATATCTACGCAGGTCGCGTCCTTAGCAATGCCGCCGTTGCCGGGCAGTGCATACAGCTCCGTTACCTGTGGATTTTCTTTGATTTTCTTAATGATGGCATGCTCTCTGCCGCCACTACCAACTACCATAATTTTCATTTTTCGCAAGCTCCTTTCCAATCTTTTCTTAATCAGTGATGGAACAATCTCATGCCTGTGAATGCCATTGCCATGCCGAATCTGTTGCAGGTTTCAATTACATTATCATCACGAATGGAGCCGCCGGGCTCTGCAATATAGCTAACGCCGCTCTTTGCCGCACGTTCAATATTGTCACCGAAGGGGAAGAATGCATCGGAGCCAAGTGCCACACCCTTGATTGTAGAAAGATATGCCTTCTTTTCTTCCTTTGTCAAAGGCTCGGGCTTTTCAGAGAACAATGTCTGCCATGTACCCTCAGCCAGAACATCCTCATAATCATCGGAGATATAAATATCGATGGTGTTATCTCTATCGGGGCGGCCTACGGTGGGCAGGAAAGGCAGATTGAGAACCTTTTCATGCTGTCTCAGATGCCAGATGTCAGCTTTGTTGCCTGCCAGTCTGGTGCAGTGGATTCTGGACTGCTGCCCTGCACCAACGCCGATTGCCTGTCCGTCCTTTGCGAAGCAAACGGAGTTGGACTGTGTATATTTCAGTGTAATCAATGCGATAATAAGGTCGCGCTTTGCTTCCTCAGGCAGGTTCTTGTTTTCTGTTACTACATTTTCCAGAAGAGCCTTATTGATGGCGAAGTTATTTCTGCCCTGCTCAAAGGTAATGCCGAAAACCTGTTTCTTTTCCTGCACCGCAGGCACATAGGCAGGGTCGATTTTTACGATATTATAGTTGCCCTTTTTCTTTGTTTTCAGAATTTCCAGTGCTTCCTCTGTATAGCCGGGCGCAATGATACCATCGGAAACCTCTCTTTTAATCAGCTTTGCGGTTGTTGCATCACAAACATCACTCAGCGCAATCCAGTCCCCGAAGGAGGACATTCTGTCTGTCCCTCTTGCTCTTGCGTAAGCCAATGCCAGAGGGGAATCATCCAGACCCTCGATATCATCCACGAAGCAGGCTTTTTTCAGCGCATCACTCATGGGTGTGCCGACTGCCGCAGAGGTAGGGCTTACATGCTTGAAGGAGGTTGCCGCAGGCATACCCAGTGCTTCCTTGATTTCCTTTACCAGCTGCCAGCTGTTGAATGCGTCCAGAAAGTTGATGTAGCCGGGTCTGCCGCAGAGGATTTCGATGGGCAGATCGCTGCCGTCCTCCATAAAGATTTTTGCAGGCTTCTGGTTTGGATTACAGCCATATTTCAATTCAAATTCTTTCATTTGCCAAAAACTCCTTTCTTCCCTGTTCTGCCAACAATGCTTACACATTTTTGTTAATCATTCTATTTTCAACTGCACCTGTTTTCAGGTCTGTGAAGCGTACATAGATGGAAATTTTGTTCTGCTCATTCAGATTTTCCCAGATTTCCTTTGTCCACGCATCAATATCGTTGGGGATGCTTGCACGTTCGGGCTCGCCTGTAAAGGTGGGCAGAGGGCTGCCGTCACCCATATAGGTATGCAGGAAATGCCCTACGCCGGCGATTGCCTTGTAGGAATAGGTGAATCTGTTGCAGGCTGTGCCGGCTTCATCCGCACTTTTCAGGATGCTCATTTTATATGTAAAATCATTTTCTGCGAAGGTCAGCATACCGCTGATTCTGGGTGTCCAGTTCGGTGCATCGGGTTCAAATTCTCTGGTTTCCAGTGCATCCTCAAAGGATTTGCCCGCAACAACAAAATCACGGATGGTATCTGTCTGGTCACCGTTTGTCACAATCAGCTTGCCATCCAGCTTACGGATGGGTGCATAGATAATCAGAGAAGGGTCCTCCACCTTGGATGCATCGAAGGGGTAAATCATAACATCCTCACCCTCCTCCTTGAAGATACGGTTGCGGCTGTTATCGCTGCGCCCCATGATGAAATAAGCCACTGCCGCCTTTGTGCCATCCTCTGTTTTGCCGATGACAATGCCGCGACCCACATAGCTGTTATCCTTTACCAAATTCTTCATGGTATCCTTTTTATATACATTCATGCTTTTTTACTGTCCTTTCTGCAGTCTTGCTGCCACCATTTCCACTGCCTTGGGCAGAAGAATCCATTCCGCCTGCTCCATGACTCTTCTTTGCAGTACCTCAGGGGTATCCCCTTCTTCGATTTCCACTGCCTTCTGCAAAATGATTTCGCCGCCATCGGGAATTTCATTTACATAATGCACCGTTGCACCCGTCACCTTTACGCCATACGCCAGTGCCGCCTCGTGCACATGCAGCCCATAGAAGCCCTTACCGCAGAAGGAAGGAATCAGAGAGGGATGTACATTTACGATACGCTTAGGGTATGCAGCTGTAAAGTTTTCGCTGAGGATGGACATAAAGCCTGCCAGAACAATCATATCAATGCTATTTTCCGCAAGAATCGCCTTCACGGCTTCCTCATACGCAAGCTGTGTTTCAAATTCCTTGCGCTTTACCACAACAGAAGGGATATTGTTTTCTGCCGCTCTTGTCAGTGCATAAGCCTTATCATTGCTTGCCAGCACCAATGCGATTTCGCCGCTGGGGATTTCCCCTCTTTTTGCCGCGTCAATCAGTGCCTGTAAATTTGTGCCGCCGCCGGAAACGAATACGGCAATCCTTGTCTTAGACAATGACAACACCTTCCTCGGAGGCGATGATTTCGCCCATAATATACGCATCCTCGCCGTTTGCCTTCAGAATTTTCAGTGCCTTTTCCGCATCCTCTTTTGCAATAACCACACTCATGCCAACGCCCATATTGAAGGTGTTATACATATCTCTTTCAGGAATGTTGCCCTTTTCCATAATCAGTTCAAAAATGGGGGGTGTTTTCAGGCTTGCCTTATTGATTTTCGCACCAAAGCCCTTGGGGATAGATCTGGGAATATTTTCATAGAAGCCGCCGCCTGTGATATGAGAAACAGCCTTTACCTTCACTTCTTCAAACAGTGCCAGCATAGGCTTTACATAAATCTTTGTGGGTGCAAGCAGTGCTTCACCGATGGATTTGCCGCCCAGTCTTTCCAGAGGTGTTTTGATATCCGCATTTTCTACATCCAGCACACGACGCACCAGAGAGAAGCCGTTGGAATGTACACCGCTGGAGGGCAGAGCCAAAATCACATCGCCCTCTTTGATGGTTTTGTTGTTCAGGATTTTATCCTTATCGACAACACCTACGGAGAAGCCTGCCAGATCGTATTCATCCTCGGGATAGAAGCCGGGCATTTCTGCTGTTTCGCCGCCAATCAGTGCCGCACCGGACTGCACACAGCCTTCTGCCACGCCGCTAACGATGGAGGCAATCTTTTCGGGGAAGTTTTTGCCGACTGCGATATAGTCTAAGAAGAACAGGGGCTTTGCACCAACACAAATGATATCGTTTACGCACATAGCCACGCAGTCAATCCCTACGGTATCATGCTTATCCATCAGAAATGCCAATTTCAGCTTTGTGCCAACGCCGTCTGTACCGCTGACCAGTACGGGTTTTGTGATGCCTGTCATATCCAATTCAAACAGACCGCCGAAGCCGCCGATATCACCCATTACCCCTGCGGACATGGTCTTTGCGATATGCTCCTTCATCAGCTCCACTGCTTTATACCCTGCTGTAATATCTACACCTGCTGCTTTATAGCTTTCACTATGGCTTTTCATTCTTTTTCTCCTCTCGCTTTGTCCTTATATTTTTTATATGAAATAACTTATTTTGCGTATTTTTCTTCCAGTGCCTTATTCTTTGCCAGAACCTTTTCGGCTGCTTCTTTTCTTGCATTGTCCAGCTTTTCTGCCAGAGTCGCATCCTCTACAGCCAGAATCTGGATTGCCAGAAGCGCTGCGTTTTCCGCACCGTCAATGGCTACGGTTGCAACAGGAAGTCCCCCCGGCATCTGTACGGTGGAAAGCAGAGCATCCAATCCATCCAATGTGGAGGATTTGATAGGAATACCAATTACGGGAAGGGTTGTATTTGCCGCCATGGCACCTGCCAGATGTGCCGCCTTTCCCGCTGCCGCAATGATGGCACCAAAGCCATTTGCCCTTGCGCCCTTTGCAAATTCGCTTGCCTCTACAGGCGTTCTGTGTGCAGAATAAACGTGCGCCTCAAAAGGAACACCGAATTTCTCCAGAGTTGCCATCGCTTTTTCCACTACAGGCAGATCGCTGTCACTGCCCATAACGATACCAATTTTCTTCATGGGTTACCTCCTCAAAAAATCTAAAACATCCTGTCTTTTTTCCCTACGGAACAAACAGAAAAAGGCAGTCCGATTCCGCATTACTTCCGTATTACAGAAACAGACTGCCCAGACGGTCGACAAAAAGCAGTTCTGCACTGCTTGATTTTCTTAAGTCCTTTGCTCCCCTGTGGTTGCCCACCTGTTCCGTCAGTTGCAAAAAACCGCATAAATTTACAAATTTAGTCTAACACAACGAAATTGCAGTGTCAACAAATTCCCAAAACACTTTCTCTTGTAACGGAAAATTCCGAAAAAACTATATCTTGACACTACTATTCCTTTATGATATAGTATTGAAGATTTAGATAAAAATAAGTTTAGAACCAAGTTAGCGACGAAAGGAGAGAAGACAGTGGACTATATTCTAGCGAATGCAACTGTATTTGTTCATGGCAAATTCATGAAATCCAACGTATTTATCGCCAACGGTATGATTCACGAAATTTCCAACCGCACACCTCAGGCAGATTGTTCCGTTTATGATTTAAACGGCTGCTTTGTTTTTCCCGGTTTTATTGATGTTCATGTGCATCTGAGAGAGCCGGGCTTTTTTTATAAGGAGACCATCAAAAGCGGCAGCCTTGCGGCGGCACATGGCGGCTATACGGCGGTCTGCGCCATGCCGAACCTGAACCCTGTCCCTGATTGTCGGGAAAATCTGGAGGTGCAGCTAAAGGCAATCCGCGAAACCGCCTGCATTCAGGTTGTCCCCTACGGCACGATTACGGTAGGCGAAAAAGGCGAGGAATTGGCGGCGTATGACGAAATCGTCAACGATGTCTGCGCCTTTTCTGATGACGGGCGTGGTGTGCAAAATGATGAAATCATGCGTGAAGCAATGAAAAAAATCAGCACTTACAACAAAATTGTTGCCGCGCACTGCGAGGATAATTCCTTGCTTGCGGGCGGCTATATTCATAAGGGAGAATATGCACAAGCACACGGGCATCGGGGTATCTGCTCCGAAAGCGAATGGAAGCAGATTGAGAGAGATTTGCAGCTGGTAAAGGAAACCGGCGTGAAATATCATGTCTGCCACATCTCTACAAAGGAAAGCGTGGCACTCATCCGCAAGGCAAGGGCAGAGGGTCTGGATGTGACCTGCGAAACTGCACCACATTATCTGACCATGAACGATTCCATGCTACAGGAGGACGGACGTTTTAAAATGAATCCCCCCATCCGCAGCGAGGAGGACAGAGAAGCACTGATTGCCGGTATTCTCGATGGCACGATTGGTATGATTGCGACAGACCACGCTCCCCACTCCGCAGAGGAAAAGAGCAGAGGTCTGGAAAAGAGCCTGATGGGTGTAGTCGGTCTGGAAACTGCCTTCCCCATTCTGTATACCAAGCTGGTGAAAACAGGCGTACTTTCTCTGGAAAAGCTCATCGAGCTGATGCACACCAATCCCAGAAACCGCTTCTGTGTCGGCACACCTCTGGAAGAAGGACAGCCTGCAAGCCTGACGGTTTACGATTTGGATAAGGAATACACCATCAACCCAGATGACTTCCTGAGCATGGGCAGAGCAACGCCCTTCGCAGGAGAAAAGGTTTTTGGTGCCTGCAGGCTGACAATGTATCACGGCAGCATTGCATGGAAGGATGAAACACTGTAAAATAGAAACAGATAGAAATAGCTATATAAATGAAATAGCTATATAATAGGTATAAATAGGTAAAAAGAACATGAGGAGGAACAAAACATTATGCCAAAGAGAACAGACTTAAAGAAAATTCTGATTATCGGCTCCGGTCCCATTGTCATCGGTCAGGCGGCAGAGTTTGACTATGCAGGCACACAGGCGTGTCTGGCTTTGAAGGAAGAGGGCTTTGAGGTTGTATTAGTCAATTCTAACCCTGCAACCATCATGACAGATACCACCATTGCGGATAAGGTTTATATGGAACCTCTGACTCTGGAATATGTTGCAAAAATCCTGCGTTACGAAAGACCTGATGCCATTGTTCCCGGTATCGGCGGACAGACAGGGCTGAATTTGGCAATGCAGCTTGAGAAAAAAGGCATTTTGAAGGAATGTCAGGTTGAGCTTCTGGGGACTCCTATCGATAGCATCGAACGTGCGGAGGACCGTGAGCTGTTTAAGGAAATGTGCCAATCCATCGGTGAGCCCGTTATCCCCTCTCAGATTACTTATTCCGTAGAAGAAGCCATCGCAGCGGCAAATGAAATCGGTTATCCCGTTGTGCTGCGTCCTGCCTTCACACTGGGCGGCACAGGCGGCGGCTTTGCCAATAACGAAGCTGAACTGGTGGAAATCATGAAGCATGCGCTGAAGCTTTCCCCTGTGCATCAGGTTCTGGTAGAAAAGAGCGTAAAGGGCTATAAGGAAATCGAATTCGAGGTTATGCGTGACGGTACCGACCATGCCATCACCATCTGCGGTATGGAAAACATCGACCCCGTTGGTGTGCATACAGGCGACTCCATCGTTGTAGCACCCATCCTCACACTGAATGACCATGATTTCACCATGCTGCGTGATTCTGCACTGAAAATCATCAAGGAATTGAAAATCGAAGGCGGCTGCAATGTGCAGTTCGCACTGAACCCCAATTCCTCCGAATATTACTTAATCGAGGTAAACCCCCGCGTTTCCCGTTCCTCTGCACTGGCATCCAAGGCAAGCGGCTACCCCATCGCAAGAGTTACCGCAAAAATTGCTGTCGGCATGACATTGGATGAAATCAAGCTGGGCGAAACAACCGCAAACTACGAGCCTGCACTGGATTATATCGTAGCAAAAATGCCCCGCTTCCCCTTCGATAAATTTGCAACTGCCGCAAATACGCTTTCCACACAGATGAAGGCAACCGGCGAGGTTATGGGTATCGGACGTACACTGGAGGAATGTCTGCTGAAATCCATTCGTTCCTTGGAAATCGGCGTTTGCCATCTGTATATGCCGAAATTCGATACCATGTCCAACGAGGATATGCTGAGCTATATTGCAACAAGCCCCGATGACCGCATTTATGCCATCGCACAGCTGATTCGCAATGGCGTTTCTCTGCATGAAATCTTCAAGGCAACCATGATTACGGAATATTTCCTGGAATCCTTCAAGAAGATTGTCGATTACGAAACCACTCTGGCAGAAAATGTCGGCAATAAGGAAATTCTGACAACGGCAAAGAAAATGGGCTTTTCCGACCAGTATATCGCAAAGCTGTGGAAGCAGGATGAGGTTGCAGTTTATAATCTGAGAAAGGAAATGAACCTGTTCCCCGTTTATAAAATGATTGAAACAAGCGGCTGCGGCGGCTACATCCCCTACTTCTACTCCACCTATGAGAAGGAAAACGATTCTCGTATCAGTGATAAGAAGAAGATTATCGTGCTTGGCTCCGGCCCCATCCGTATCGGGCAGGGTGTCGAATTCGACTACTCCACTGTACACGCGGTAACCACCATCAAGAAGTTCGGCTATGAATCCATCATCATCAACAACAACCCCGAAACCGTTTCCACAGACTACACCACAAGTGATAAGCTGTACTTTGAACCTCTGACGGTTGAGGATGTTATGAACGTGGTAGAGCTGGAGCAGCCTCTGGGTGTAATTGCATCTCTCGGCGGGCAGACTGCCATCAACCTTGCAGAGCCTCTGATGAAACGCGGCGTAACCATCATCGGTACAGACGTTGCGGCAATCGAAAAGGCAGAAAACAGAGATTCCTTTGAGCATATCATGACTCAGCTTGGCATCCCTCAGCCCAAGGGACAGGCTGTTACCAATATCGAGGCAGGCGTAAAGGCTGCAGCAGAAATCGGCTATCCCGTTCTGGTTCGCCCCTCCTATGTTCTGGGCGGACGTGCCATGCAGATTGTTGCGGATGAAAATCAGCTGAGAACCTATCTGAAAACAGCTGTAGCGATTAACGAGGATCAGCCTGTTCTGGTTGATAAATATATTCAGGGTAAGGAATTGGAAGTAGACGCTGTTTGCGACGGCTATGATGTATTTGTACCCGGCATTATGGAGCATGTAGAACGTACAGGGGTTCACTCCGGCGACTCTATCTCCGTATACCCCACCTTCTCCGTATCCAACAAGGCTAAGGGCAAAATTCTGGAATATACAAAGAAGCTTGGTCTGGGTATCGGCATCATCGGTCTGTTCAATATCCAGTTCATCGTAGATAAAGAGGATAACGTATATGTTATCGAGGTAAACCCTCGTTCCTCCAGAACGGTTCCCTTCCTTTCCAAAGCAACAGGCTATTCTCTGGCGGATATCGCAACACTGGTTATCCTTGGCAAAACACTGAAGGAACAGGGTATCTTCGGTCTGTATCCCGATGAAAAGCAGAGATGGTATGTAAAGGTTCCCGCCTTCTCCTTCTCCAAGCTGCACGGCATGGATACCTACCTCTCCCCCGAAATGAAATCCACAGGGGAGGCCATCGGCTATGATAATAAGCTGAACAGAGCGCTGTATAAGGCTTTGCAGGCATCCGGCATGAATATCCAGAACTATGGTACGGTTCTGGCTACCATTGCGGATAAGGATAAGGAAGAAGCACTGCCCCTCATTCGCCGTTTCTACGAGTTGGGCTTCAATATCGAAGCTACAAAGGGTACTGCCGATTTCCTGAAGGAACACGGCATTCGCACCAGAACAAGAAAGAAACTGTCCGATGGCAGTGAGGAAATCTTTGATTCCATCCGTCAGGGCTATGTAAGCTATGTTATTAACACAAGAGATATTCATTCTGCGGCAAGCAACAGCGATGGTCAGGAAATCCGCCAGTGTGCCGTTGAAAATAATGTAACTGTTTTCACAGCACTGGATACTGTTCGTGTGCTTTTGGATGTTCTGGAAGAAACCACTCTGGGTATTTCCACGATTGATGCGTAAGGAGGTTCTCTCTTGAAACAATCTGTTTTTACAATACAAAGCAATGAAAGGCTGACCGAAAGCGTCTGTAAAATGGTTCTGGCAGGGGATACCTCTGCCATTACCGCCGCAGGTCAGTTTGTAAATATTCAATTAAAAGGCTTTTTTCTGCGCCGCCCCATTTCCGTCTGTGATTATGACGAAAATACACTGACGATTCTTTATAAAATCGTCGGCAAAGGCACAGAGGCCATGAGCAAAATGAAAGCCCCCCATAAGCTGGACATTCTGACAGGCTTAGGCAATGGCTACGATACCTCCAAGAGCGGAGACAAGCCCCTGCTGATTGGCGGTGGCGTAGGCGTTCCCCCGATGTATCGTCTGGCAAAAAATCTGCTTGCGGAGGGGAAAAAGCCCATCGTCATTCTCGGCTTTAATACAAAGGATGAAATCTTCTATGCAGAAGAATTTAAAGCACTGGGCGCAGAGGTGCATATCGCAACGGCAGACGGCTCTGTCGGCACAAAGGGCTTCGTTACGGATGTGGTGAAAACCATTCCCGATTACACCTATTTCTATACCTGCGGTCCCGAACCCATGCTGAAAGCCCTTTCCGCTGCCACCAAAACAAGCGGTCAGCTCAGCTTTGAGGAACGCATGGGCTGCGGCTTTGGTGCCTGCATGGGCTGCTCCTGCAAGACAAAATACGGCAATAAGCGCATCTGCAAGGATGGCCCCGTTCTGGTAAAGGAGGAAATTATATGGTAAACACAAAGGTGACACTCAGCGGCATCACGCTGGATAACCCCATCATTCCTGCCAGCGGTACCTTCGGCTACGGCTATGAATTTGCAGAGCTTTACGATATCAATATTCTCGGCACCTTCTCTTTTAAGGGAACAACAAGGAAGCCGCGCTTTGGCAACCCCACCCCCCGTATCGCAGAATGTACCGCAGGAATGATTAACTCTGTCGGTCTGCAGAACCCCGGCGTAGAGAAGGTCATTTCCGAAGAGCTGCCTAAGCTAAAAAAATGCTTTCATAAGCCTGTCATTGCCAATGTCAGCGGCTTTTCCATCGAGGAATACGCAGAAACCTGTGCTTTATTAGATAAGGAACCGCAGGTCGGGATTCTGGAGGTCAATGTATCCTGCCCGAATGTACATCATGGCGGCATGAGCTTTGGCACAGACCCTGCGGCGGCGGCAGCTGTTACTAAGGCAGTCAAGGCAGTTACCGCAAAGCCTGTCTATATCAAGCTGACCCCTAACGTAACCGATATTGTTTCCATTGCAAAGGCGTGCGAGGAAGCCGGTGCGGATGGCATCGCCCTCATCAATACCATGATGGGCATGCGGATTGATTTAAAAACGAAAAAGCCTGTCATTGCCAATAAAATGGGCGGCTTTTCCGGCAGTGCTATCTTCCCCGTTGCTGTTCGCATGGTCTATCAGGTGGCTGAGGCAGTCAACATTCCTGTGATTGGCATGGGCGGCGTTTCCTCTGCGGAGGATGTCATTGAAATGATGCTTGCCGGTGCAACTGCCGTAGAAATCGGTGCGGCAAATCTGGTTGACCCCTTCATCTGCAAAAAAATCATCGAGGATTTGCCTCGTGTTATGGAAAAATACAATATCAAGGATTTAAACGACATCATTGGAGGTGCCCATAAATGAGTAAGGATGTAATCATTGCCTGCGATTTTAACAGCAAGGCAGATTTGATGACATTTTTAGATAAATTTGAAAACGAAGACAGAAAGCCTTTCTTAAAGGTCGGCATGGAGCTGTTCTATGCGGAAGGTCCTGCCATCGTAAAGGAAATCAAGGCAAGAGGACATAAGATTTTCTTGGATCTCAAGCTGCATGATATCCCCAATACCGTAAAAAAAGCCATGGCGGTTCTCTCTGCTCTGGATGTAGATATCTGCAACCTGCATGCGGCAGGCACAGCGGCTATGATGGAGGCAGCTCTGGAAGGCTTGACAAGAGCGGACGGCACACGTCCTCTCCTGATTGCCGTAACACAGCTGACCTCCACCAGCGAGGAACGGATGCAGAAGGATCTTCTGATTGACCGCCCTCTGGATGAGGTCGTTATGCACTATGCAAAAAATGCGAAGGATGCCGGTCTGGACGGCGTTGTTTGCTCCCCTTTGGAGGCAGGCAAGGTAAAAGCGGTCTGCGGCGATGCCTTCCTCACCGTAACCCCCGGCGTACGCTTTGCCGATGGTGAGGTAGGCGATCAGGTGCGTGTGACGACACCTGCAAAGGCAAGAGAGCTTGGCTCTGATTACATCGTGGTCGGCAGACCTATCACACAGGCGGCTGACCCCGTTCAGGCATATCACAGATGTATTCGCGAATTTTTAGGAGGAGAAGTAGAATGAATATCAAAGAACAGATTGCAAAAGACCTGCTGTCCATCGGTGCAGTTTTCCTGCGCCCCGAAGATCCCTTCACATGGGCAAGCGGCATCAAAAGCCCCATTTACTGCGATAACAGACTGACGCTGACCTCTGTAGAGGTAAGAAATCATGTAGAAAATGCTCTGGCAGAAACCATCAAAAGAGAATACCCTGATGCCGAGGTGCTGATGGGTACCTCCACCGCAGGCATTGCACATGCTGCCATCACAGCACACCTGCTTGACCTGCCCATGGGATATGTTCGCTCCGGCGCAAAGGATCATGGCAGACATAACCAGATTGAAGGCAGACTGGAAAAGGGACAGAAGGTTGTTGTTGTAGAAGACCTGATTTCTACCGCAGGCAGCTGTATCGAGGTTGTAAACGTGCTGCGTGAAGCAGGCGCAGAGGTTCTGGGTGTTGTCAGCATCTTCACCTATGGCCTGCAGAAGGGTCTGGACAGACTGGCAGAAGCAAATGTAAAAAATGTAAGCCTTTCCAATTTTGATGCTGTGGCAGAGGTTGCCGCAAAGGAAGGCTATATCAAGGAATCCGACATCGCACGTCTGCTGAAATTCCGCAGTAACCCGAGCGATGAAAGCTGGAGGGAGATGTAAGCATGAGAAGCCTCATTGATATTATAGACCTAACGGTAGAAGAAATCGATGATTTGATTGCCACCGCCAATGATATCATTGCAAATCCCGATAAATATGCAGAAAAGTGCCACCGCAAAAAACTGGCGACGCTCTTTTTTGAGCCTTCCACCCGTACACGTTTGAGCTTTGAAGCGGCTATGCTGGAGCTTGGCGGCAGTGTGATTGGCTTCTCCGGTGCAAGCAACAGCTCCGCCTCCAAGGGCGAAAGCGTTTCCGATACGGTGCGTGTGGTTGGCTGCTATGCCGATATCATCGCCATGCGCCACCCCAAAGAAGGCGCACCTATGATTGCATCCATGCGCTCTCCGGTGCCTATCATCAATGCCGGGGACGGCGGACATAACCACCCCACCCAGACTCTGGCTGACCTCTTGACGATTCAGCGGGAAAAGGGCTCCTTTGAAAACCTGACCATCGGGATGTGTGGTGACCTGAAATTCGGCAGAACCGTACATTCTCTGATTCATGCCATGCGCCGTTATAAAGGTGTAAAATTCATCCTGATTTCTCCTGAGGAGCTGAAGGTTCCGGAATACATCATTCAGGAATTAGACCATGAGGGCATCCCCTATGAGGAAACCACAAGCCTTGAGGATGCAATGCCCTCTCTGGATATTCTCTATATGACAAGGGTACAGCAGGAACGCTTCTTCAACGAAGCGGACTATGTCCGTCTGAAGGATAGCTATATCCTGAATCCGGATAAGCTGGAAACCGCAAAAAAGGATCTCTGCATCATGCACCCCCTGCCCCGTGTCAATGAAATCTCCGTTGCAGTGGATGATGACCCCAGAGCCTGCTATTTCAAGCAGGTGCTGAACGGCAAATATATTCGCATGGCTTTGATTCTGAAATTACTGGAGGTGGCGTAAATGATGAAGGTAACCGCAGTGAATAACGGTGTGGTCATTGACCATATCACCGCAGGCAAATGTATGAAGCTGTATCAGTTTCTGGATTTAGACCACGTTGATGCAACCATTGCGCTGATTAAAAATGCGCCCAGCCAGAAAATGGGCAAAAAGGATATCATTAAAATTGATACCGAGCTGGAACTGGATTTGGATGCGCTGGGCTATATTGACCCCAACGTAACCATCAATATCGTAAAGGACGGCGTTTGCGTGAAAAAGGTACATCCGCAGCTGCCCGAACGGCTGACGAATATCATCCAGTGCAAAAACCCTCGCTGCATCACCTCTGTGGAGCAGGAGATTCCCCATATCTTCAAGCTGACAGACAGGGAAAAGGGCGAATATCGCTGCATTTACTGCGAATCCAAGGCAAAAAATTAACCTAAGTCGAAATCAGGATTTCGACTTGTTTAAAAAAGGGTATCGACACAGTCGATACCCTTTTTCTCATTCTTCTATTTTATCTTCTATTTTATTCTGTTCCTTTTGCAGCTTATTCCGCTGAAGCCCATAAATCACCAATAAAATAATCCCTAGAAATCGACCGCCTCTGCCAAGCAGCAGAAAAACGATCGGCAGAATCATTCCCTTCCACCATTCCTCTTTTTGGGCAAGCCGCCATTCCAGATAGCAGATTGCAGCATAAATCAGAAGCATCACCAGAATGATTGCACATACATAAAGTGTACCGGACATCCGAAATGTATCTAACATGCTCATAAAAATCCCCCTTTCTGCCTTTCCTATCTCAAACATACCATAGTTTCCACAAAAAAGCAATTCTTTCCCCGTTTTCTTTATGATACATTTCCCTTTCCCTGCATAAACTGTTATGAAAAACCTATAGGGAGCGTTTCCATGCAGAATCCGTATGTAAAATATCTGAAAACGAAGAATGGCTATTTCTATCTTTTTTATTATGAACACGGCAATATTTTCTGTCGCAGCTTTTCCCATGACGGCTGGACAGTGCCGCAGAAAATCGCGGAGAAAGCCTCTCCTGTTTTTTCCGTCTGCCAATATGAAGCTATCACCTATCTGCTCTATTCCGGCGGCGAAGGACAGCTTTATCTGGCATCCTCTGCCGATTTTGCCAGTTGGGAGCACCGCCCCCTGCGAAATGGCATCTCTCCTACCGACCGCACAAGGTTTTTCCTCCTGCCAACCAAGGAGGCCTTCCATATTATTTACCACCTGCCAACAGAAGCAACCGGCGTGGATTCCCTTGTTTACAGCGTCTTTCGCAATGGGCAATGGGAAAAGCCCTATCAGATTGACCGCTTCCTGCCGTTGAAGCAAACACCCTTCCTCGCCAGACGGCTGAGTGATGCGCATATCATCTTGTATTACCGCACCGGCAGAAACGTCCTCAGCGCAAGAGAAATGCTCTTGACCCCCTATACCATCGGCAGTGTCACGCCGCTGATTCAGACCCCCACCCCTTGCACCGACCTCTCCATCATCAACGATACCGAAAGAATCCATATTCTCTATATTGTTCGCAATATGTTCCGCACGCAGGTGGTCTATCAATATAAGCATACCGTCGCCATCAGTACGCCGCGCATCCTCTGGGAGGATACGAACTGCGAAAACTGCCTTGCCTATCAGGAAAACGGCAGACTGATTCTCATGTGGACGGCAAACGGACAGCCATTTCGCTGTATTTCCGAAAACGGCGGTGCCTCCTTCGGCGCGGTGGAGCGCTATATGGAAAAATTCCCTGCCTACTGCATAAAAGGCGAGCTGCTCGGCGCAAATGATGCAGCACTGAACGCGGCGGAGTGCTATGGCAACGGACAGCATGGCTTTCTGCCTGCGGTGTTTGCCCCCTCTCCCCTGCCCGAAGCACCAAAGGCGGCAAAGCAAGCGGAGGAAGATGACTATTCCAAGGCATACACCGCGTTACAGGCATCCCATAAAAAGCAGATAGAGGAATTTTCCGTTCTTCTGGAGCAAAGAAGCGATGAAATTGCCGCTGTCAATGCCCGTTGGAAGACACAGCTTGAAAAAATGGAGCAGGAGCTTTCTGCTCTCCGCATGGAAAATGCGCAGCTGCGGCAATCCTCCCTTCCGGAACAAGCCGAGAAGGAATCCTGATTTTTTGCATACAAAAAGCCCTCCCTACGTTTTTGTAGTCGAAGGCTTTTTTTATCTTTCTTATTCGGGTGCCGTTTCGTCCTGCTGTACCCTTCTCTGAATTTCTCCTGCAAAATCAGCTACTGCAAAGGCATCTGTGCAGAAGATATCAGAATCCGTAATCACTGCGCCAACCCTTGCCATATCCTCCATATTCACGCGCTGAATCTCCGCCGTATTGGAGGAACAGCAATCCTCAATGATGAGAATGTTATAATCCAGAGAAAGCCCATCATAGCAGGAGGTACGGATGCAGTTCGGGGTGGTTGTTCCTGTCAGAATCACAGTTTTCACGCCCAGACGGCGCAGAATTAAATCCAGCTCTGTCTGGAAAAAAGCGGAAAAACGAGGCTTTATAATTGTATAATCCCCCTTCTGCGGTGTAAATTCCGCAGGCACCTCGATAGATAACGCACCCGTGCTGTTGGGTGCAAGGTAACGATTGCCGCCAAGCCAGCTGTCATAGCGTGTAAATTCCACATCACTGCCGTTTCTGCGATAAATGCGGTTCACAAAGAATACCGGAATCCCTCTTTCTCTCGCCTTGCGAATCACCCTGCCGCAGGCAGGCACGCTTTTTGCCGCCTCCTGAATACACAGAGGAGATTCCTTGCTGATAAATGCATTCTCCATATCAATCACAACCAGAGCTGTTGTTTTCCAATCCATATTTATTTCTCCTTTCACATTGTTCTTTCGGAAATACTACCATATTTTCCTCTCTGCGGCTACCCCTTCTTTTTTCTGAGAAATGCACCATTTGTCCCCTTTGCAATATATTGAAAGTATCAAACTCTGCAAAGGAGGTCCTTTCCATGAACCCCATTGTTTCTCTGGAGGATGTCAGCCTCCGCTACCACAGCATCGGCGGAGAAACCTCTGCTGTGTCTCATCTGAGCCTTTCCGTCCAAGCGGGCGAATTTATATCCATTGTCGGACCTTCGGGCTGCGGCAAATCCACAATTCTTTCCATGCTGGCAGGGCAGCTTGCCCCTTCCGAAGGAAGCATTTACATCGGCGGCACGATTGGCTACATGCTCCAGAAGGATTATCTCCTGCAATGGCGGAGCATCCGTTCCAATGCCCTGCTCGGCTTGGAAATCCAGAAAAAGCTGACCCCCAAAAACATCGCCTATGTTGATACCCTGCTTACGCAATATGGTCTCGGCGATTTCAAAAACAGCCTGCCCAACCAGCTTTCAGGCGGTATGCGCCAACGCGCGGCACTCATCCGCACACTTGCTGTTCGTCCCGATATTCTCCTTCTGGATGAGCCGTTTTCCGCACTGGATTATCAGACAAGGCTTTCCGTTTCGGATGAAATCGGCACGATTATCCGCGAGGAAGGAAAAACCGCCATCCTCGTCACGCATGATATTTCCGAAGCCATCAGTCTTTCCGACCGCGTGGTGGTGCTCTCCAAGCGTCCTGCAAGCCTGAAAAAAATCTTCCCCATTCAGTTCTCCACCAAAAACCATACCCCCATGCAGGCGAGAGAAGCCCCTGAATTCAAGGATTATTTCAATGCCATCTGGAAGGAGTTGGATGTTCATGTTTCATGAAAAAGAACACATTTCCAAGGAGCAGACGGCGTATCTGCGCCGCACACAAAAAAGAAAAGCCGCTGTCTGGCTTTTGCAGGTGCTTTTGCTTATTCTGTTTTTCCTTCTTTGGGAAATTGCCGCAGACTGCGGTTGGATTGACCCCTTCCTTTTCAGCCAGCCGACGGAATTATTCGCAACAGCCGTTAAAATGATTCGGGACGGCTCTCTTTTCCTGCATATCGGCACAACGCTCCGAGAAACGGTAATCGGCTTTCTTCTGGGGACAATTCTCGGCACGCTGACGGCGGTGCTGCTCTGGTGGAATCGCTTCATTTCCGATGTGGCAGAGCCATATCTCGTGGTTCTCAATTCTCTGCCGAAAACAGCACTTGCTCCCATCATCATCGTCTGGTTCGGGAATAATCAATCCTCTATCATCATCGTTGCCCTGCTCACCTCGATTGTAGTGACGATTCTTTCCGTACTGAATGGCTTCTTGCAGGTGGATGAAGACCAGATTAAGCTGATTCGCATTTTCGGCGGCACAAAACGGCAGGTACTCACAAAGGTCGTTTTCCCTGCGAATATTCCCTGCATCCTCAATGCGCTAAAAATCAATGTCGGGCTTTCCTTTGTCGGGGTCATCGTCGGGGAATTTCTTGTCGCACAGGATGGTCTGGGCTTTTTGATTGTCTATTCCTCGCAGACCTTCGCCATGCGCGTAGTGCTTCTTTCGGTTGTCATTCTGGCAATCCTCTCCGCCCTAATGTATCGCGCCATTTCCCTTCTGGAAAAACAGTTTCATAAATGGCAGGGATAAAAAATGGTGTGTCCCGATAAGAAACCTTGTATTCTGAAATGCTGAAAGCTATGGCTACTGCATCAGCTTCCCCTGACAGCCTAAGCTAAAGGATGCCTGTGGGAAACCTCACTGTATCCGCAGTGCTTTCGCTATTTCATTTTCCTCCTGTTTTCTAGTCGGGACACACCCAAACATACTTCTTATTTTTTTATTTTATACGCACTGCAAGGGGCAATCTGCCTTTTCGCAATAGCGTTCCAAAACAGCAATCAATTCTTCCCACACTAGCGGCTTCGGCAAATATGCCGTCATGCCTGCCGCCTTGATTTTTTCGATATCGCCCGGAAAAATACCTGCTGTTACCGCAAAAATCGGAATTCGTTCGGCATCCGACCGATTCAGACTGCGGATGCGTCTGGTCGCAGTCAGCCCATCCATCTCCGGCATCATTACATCCATCAGAATGATATCAAAGCTGTTTTCGGGCGCATTCTTGAAAAGCTCCAATGCGGCTTTTCCGTTTTCTGCCTTGGTGACAACTGCACCTGCCTCCGTCAGTATATATTCCGCAATTTCAAGATTCAGCGTATTATCATCTGCCAAAAGGATATTCACACCGGAAAGACTTGCTAATTTCTTCTGCTGCGCTGCCACCTTCGGCTTTTCAAACGGCAGCTCCAGCGTAAAAGTGGAACCCTTATGCAGTTGGCTTTCCGCCGTGATGGTTCCGCCCATGCGGTCAACCAAGCCCTTTACGATTGCCATGCCCAAGCCGCTGCCCTGATATTTTGTGCGCACACTTTCCTTTTCCTGCGTAAAAGGCTCAAATAGCTGCGTATCAATGAATTCCTGCGACATTCCCTCGCCGGTATCACAGATTTTGATTTGAAAAACCACCTGCGTCTCTGTTTCGCGCAGAAGCGTAATTTGGGTCGCAACCAAGCCGCCTGCCTGCGTATAGCGAATGGCATTGGTGTAAAGATTGAAAAGGATTTTCTTGATATGATAGGGGCTGCCAATCAGCTCCTGCTCACATGCCGCCTGCGCCTGAAAGGAGAACTCCAGACCGTTATCCGGAAAAAGATTTCTGCTGTTTTCCATCGTTTCTCTACAAAGTGCCACAAGCCGAAACGGAATCTTCTCCATCTGTATATTACCGGATTGCATCTCATTCATATCCAGCACATTATTCGCAAGGGAAAGCAGTGCCGATGCAGATTTCTCTATCTTTTCTACATTTTCCAGTACCTTTGCAGTATCCGCAGGGTTGCTTTCGATGATGTGTGCCATTCCCAGAATCCCATTGATGGGCGTGCGAATATCATGCGACATATTATGCAGAATCTGCGCGCGTACTGCCGCAAGCTTCCCTTCTGCCTCCAGCTTGGAAATCTCCTGTATCGCATTTTTATTTCTCTGCTGTAAATGGCCGATGACACAGATATTGGCAATCAAGCCTAACAGAACAACGATTAGCTTATCTCTGTTGATTGGTTCAAAATAAATCCAGCTATGGTCTATGGAAAAAAAGAACATAGAATAAAGCAAGGTCAGGATGCCGCACAGCGTCCCCACAAGATAGCCACACTGCACCAGAACCGCCGATAAAAACACAAATAATATAATATTGGGATTGGGAATGTTGAATCTATACACAGCTGCACACAGCAAAAGCTGTATTGCACACAATAATACACATTCCCTCCCCCTGCTTAAGCTCTTTTTCATCTTTATTACCCCTTTTTAAAATGTAAAAAGCTGTTCGCACAGGATTTTATTTTAATCTCTGTTACTCACAATTTGCACCACAATACAGTACAATTATACTGGTTTTTTGCACATTTTTCCAGTATAAATTGTTCTTTTTTTAAAACATTATCGTTATTTGGCTGATTATTAAAGAATTTTAATCATTAGACTGCAAAGAAAGCTCCCCCTCCTGCCAAACGCCGTAAACCTCCTCCAGAAGCGTAAACGGCTGTGCGCCGCGGAAGATTTCCGTCATTTTCTTTTCAAAGCTATCTGCCGCATCTGTTTCCACCAGAACGATAAATTCCACCTGCTCCGTATAAATCGTATCAAACAGCTCATGCCCATCCTGCAGAATTTCATACTGCACCTTTCCCGAATCGGGATATGCTGCCAGAACGGAATATTTCCGATACAAAACCAGCTCCGCAATCCCTGCCGCAAGCAGTCCCTCCTTCGCAGAATGACCATACGCACGCACCAGACCGCCTGTTCCCAGAAGTGTGCCGCCAAAATAACGTGTCACCACAATCGCCGTATCCTTGATATCCTCACCCTTCAGCACGCTTAATACAGGCATCCCCGCTGTCCCCTGCGGTTCGCCGTCGTCGCTGAAACGCTGTAATTCGTTTCTCTCCCCAATCTGATATGCAAACACATTATGCGTCGCATTCCAGTATTTCTTTTTCATTTCCTCAATGAACGCCTTCGCTTCCTCCTCGGTTTTCACAGGGCGCACCGTTGCGATAAAGCGTGATTTCTTCTCCACAATCTCCGCCTCCGCCTGCGTCAGTATGGTTTTATATTTTTTCAGCATAAAGTCACCTTTTTTTCTGTTAATTTTTTCTTTTATTTTAACATATTTCCCTGTCCGCACTCAAGTCCGCTTTTGTATGGAATTTTGTTTTTCTGTCCATCCTAAGTCTATCGAAAGGAGAGGATATCATGTTCGGACGAGAATACAGAGATCTGGCAGATTTGCTGTTAAACAACGAGCGTGCAAAGCATTTTTACAAAAGCCTGCCGCAGGATACACAGCAGATACTCACCGAAAACGGCAGTGAAATCCGCACCATGACTGCCCTGCGGCATTTCGCCAAAACTGCACCGAAAACAGACGATTAACGAAAAAAGCGGCTGACCGAGGAGACCTCGGCTTGCCGCCTTTTTCTTGGTTCTTGGAAAATTATTTTTTATCAAAGCCCATCAGCTTTGCGCAGTTATTATAGAAAACATCCTTTATCTGTTCCTCTGTCAATCCGCTTGTCATAACCTTCATGGCTTCGACTGCCGCAGGATGATAGGGTGCATCCGTGCCGAACATAATGCGGTCAGCACCAACCTCCTCATACGCCTCTCTGATTTTGGAGGGCATCGGCATGCCGCTCATTTCAAGATACAAATTGGGATAACGCTTTGCCATTTTCAGGGTAGCATCAATATATACCCCATGTCCATGCCCCATGTGAATCATGACAAGCTTCACATCGGGATGGCGTTCTGCCAGAAGCGCAATGCTCCAGGGCAGAGAATAAGGAGGGTGTCCGCAGTGCATGAAAACGGGAATATTCAAATCCTTTGCCGCCTCCATGATGGGGTCCATCAGCTCTGCATCTGCAACATAGGCATGCTTCAGAGGATTCGCCTTAATGCCCTTGAAGCCCTTATTCTGCACATAATCATAAATCATATCTACCGCCTTCTGCCCGTCATAGGGGTTAGGATATACCATCCCCACAAAACGGTCGGGGTATTTCTCTACTGCATCCAGACAGATTTCATTCGGTTCAGAGCAAAGCAGTGTTTTTTCGATATTGAATTCATCCATCTGTGCAATCAGCTGCTCCGCGTTAATGGAAAGCTTTGCCCAGCCGCCGAATTCACCAATATGTGCATGTGCGTCTATTTTTTTAAATTCCTTTACATCCATTTTTTACATCTCCCTTAATTTCTGCATAATGCCTGCTTTATTGAACAATACCACCAGAACTGTTGCCAGAACAACGCCTGTAATTGTTTGCGAAGTCAGCCCCGGTACACCGCCGATGGCATACGCCCAATCGAACAGGAAAACCTTAAACACGGTATACAGGATAATCTGTACGATACCGCCCACGATGGAGCCGATCAGCCAGTTTCCTTTTCTGTTTGGCATGATTTTATCAATAAACAACCCCATGACCGTTGCCATGATGTACTTAATGATAAATGTCGGGATAACCCAGTGCATGTAGCCGCCCAGAAGGTCGGACAGCGCTGCGCCGATGCCCCCTGCCAACGCGCCCTTTCTGGTACCCAGAATCAGAACGCTCAGGAAAATCATACAGTCCCCCATGTGGGAATAGCCATGCAAAGAAGGAATCTTTACGGTATAAATCCCGATGAAGGTAATCGCTGCCATCATTGCTGTTTTTGTAATGTCTTTGACTGAATAGGTACTGCTGTTCATTTTACTTCCTCTCTTTCTTAACCCTTTCACCTTTTCTTTTGTGAAATCTCTCTGAATTGCTTACAATTCTATCATGGAAAGATACGGTATCCAATCCCTCAGGCATAACATTCCAGAATTGTATGGGTATAATTATACAGAATGTATCGGTGCAATTTTGGATTCGCTATACAATCGACTATCTTTTTTCTGTTCGTTATGTTATACAATCTGTAAAATAATTGCATATACTTAGAACCGAAAATGCCCCCCGCATCACTCTATTGTGACACGGAGGGCACCCTCTTCACGAAACAATCATGGTTTCTATTCTTATTTTCTTTTACAGAACAACGTAGTTCCCATTTTCATCCACATCCACGGTCAGCGTTGTGCCGGGCTCTACCTCGTCGGCAATAATCTTTCTTGCCAGCAGGGTTTCCACATGACGCTGTACCAGACGCTTCAGCGGTCTTGCACCAAAGGCAGGGTCATAGCCCGTTTCAATGATGTAGTTCTTTGCACGCTCTGTCAGCTCGCATTTCAGCTGCTTATCTGCCAGTCTGCCATTCAGATCCTTCATAATCAGATCAATGATATGGGTGATGTTATCCTTTGTCAGCGGTTTATAGAATACAATCTCATCCAGACGGTTCAAAAATTCGGGACGGAAGGACTGCTTCAGCAATGCTTCTACTGCCGCTCTTGCGTCCGCTGTAATCTCGCCGTTGGCATCAATGCCATCCAACAGATAAGAGGACCCAAGGTTGGAGGTCAGGATGATAACGGTATTCTTGAAGTCCACCGTTCTGCCCTGCGAATCTGTGATTCTGCCGTCATCCAATACCTGCAGCAGGATATTGAATACATCGGGATGGGCTTTTTCCACCTCATCGAACAGGATAACGGAATAAGGTTTCCGACGAACAGCCTCGGTCAGCTGACCGCCTTCCTCATAGCCGACATACCCGGGAGGCGCACCAATCAGACGAGACACGCTGAATTTTTCCATGTATTCGGTCATATCGATACGAACCATGTTCTTTTCATCGTCAAACAGGCATTCTGCCAGTGTTTTTGCCAGCTCTGTCTTACCAACACCGGTAGGACCGAGGAACAGGAACGAACCGATGGGTCTGTTTGCACTCTGGATGCCGGCACGACTTCTCAGAATTGCTTCGGAAACCTTTGTAACGGCTTCCTCCTGCCCGACAACTCTTTCGTGCAGAATATCCTCCAGATGCAACAGCTTATCTCTTTCGCCCTCCATCAGCTTTGCAACAGGAATCCCCGTCCAACGCTCAATGATACGGGCGATTTCTTCTTCTGTTACTTTGTCACGCAGCAGGGTATTTCTGCCACTGTTTTCCTCTGCAAGGTGTTCCTTCTCCTGCAATTCCTTCTGGAGCTGAGGCAGCTTGCCGTATTTCAGCTCTGCCGCCTTATTCAGGTCATATTTTCTTTCTGCCGCTTCGATTTCGGCATTGACATCTTCAATTTCCTCTCTCAGCTTCTGCACAACGCCGATGGCATCCTTTTCATTCTGCCATTTTGCCTGCAAAGCAGAGAAGTTTTCACGCATTTCAGCCAGTTCCTTCTGGATTTCCTGCAAATGCTCCTTAGACAGCTTATCATCCTCTTTTTTCAGTGCCGCTTCTTCGATTTCATGCTGAATGATTTTTCTCTGGATTACATCCAGCTCGGTAGGCATGGAGTCCATTTCGGTACGAATCATCGCGCACGCTTCATCCACCAAGTCAATCGCTTTATCGGGCAGGAATCTATCCGAAATGTATCTGTTGGACAGGGTTGCCGCCGCAATGATTGCCTGATCCTGAATTTTTACGCCATGATAAACCTCATATCTTTCCTTCAGACCACGCAGAATAGCGATGGTATCCTCAACCGTAGGCTCATTGACCATAACCGGCTGGAACCGACGTTCCAGAGCAGGGTCTTTTTCCACATACTGTCTGTATTCATTCAGTGTAGTTGCACCGATACAATGCAGCTCACCTCTTGCCAGCATAGGCTTCAACAGGTTGCCTGCATCCATTGCGCCGTCCGTTTTGCCTGCACCGACAATCGTATGCAGCTCATCAATAAAGAGGATAATCTTACCTTCGCTCTTTCTAACCTCATTCAGAACGGCTTTCAGTCTCTCCTCAAATTCACCACGGAATTTTGCGCCTGCAATCAGAGAACCCATATCCAGAGAGAAGATGGTTTTATCCTTCAGGCTGTTGGGTACATCCTCCTTGACGATACGCTGTGCCAGACCTTCTGCAATGGCGGTTTTGCCGACACCGGGTTCACCAATCAGAACAGGGTTGTTTTTCGTCTTTCTGGACAGAATACGGATGACGTTTCTGATTTCATCGTCACGCCCAATCACAGGATCAAGCTTTTTGCTTCTTGCCTTTTCCACTAGGTCTGTGCCATATTTCTTTAAAGCATCATAGGTTGCTTCGGGAGAATCACTGGTTACTCTGGTGTTGCCACGGACGGTTGCCAGAATTTTCATAAAGCCGTCTCTGTCCACGTTGTACTGACGGAACAGCTCCTTCAAAGCGGCATTGGGTGCATTGACCATTGCCATAAAGATATGCTCTACGGAAACATATTCGTCCGTCATATTTTCTGCCAGCTTTTCTGCCGCGGTCAGTGCTTTTTCCAGATCAACCGCAACTCTTGTTTCGCCGCCGCTGACACGAGGCAGCCGTTTTACCTCATTCTCCACTGCCTGCGTCAAGCCGTTGACATTGATATTCATCTTCTGCAGCAGTCCCGGAATCAAGCCATCCTCCTGCTGGAGCAAAGCCAACAGCAAATGCTGCTGATCCAACTGCGGATTCCCATATTCAACTGCATTCGACTGGGCGTTTTGAATGGCCTCCAAAGATTTTTGTGTAAATTTCTGTAAGTTCATAACCATTCCACCTTTCAAATGTTTTTTACAAATTCAGGTGATGGGGGATAGCTCCATTCGGGTATCTCCTTATCACAAGACCTATTATATACTGTTAGCACTCGCTTGTAAAGAGTGCTAACAAAAGTTTTTTGTAAATTTTTTGTAACGAAAGAATGAATAAATTATACATATTTTTTCCATTCAACACTTATGCAGCTGTAAAATAGAGGAATTTTTTTTCATTTTTCCGCATCTGAACAGGTGGAAACAAGCCATCTATCACAATTATCCTTTTCCCTTAATATCTTAAATTGATATTGGAAAGGGATACCTGCGCATCATAGCCTTTTTCTGCTATCATATATTCCATACCCTTTTTTGCCAAATCAATATGGTTTTTCGGCGCTACTACAATTTCTTTAATCGGAAGCAATTTATCCGTCAGTTGAATTTGCACATAGGGAATAAGAAAGCCGTCCTTCTCTCTATAAAGACCCGTCCCCTTCTTTTTGAAGATAAACCGATATTCCTGCTCCTCCCGAAAGGCACTGTTTTTGAAAAACATGGCATAAATCGCTGTGATTTTCTGGAATTTTCTGCATGCCTTTTTATATTCCTCACAATCTCTGTTTTTTGCACCTGCCTCGATAATCTCTGAAAAGGAAAGCTGCATTTCATTCGGAATCCCTTCGTTTAAAATTCTGCGAACAATCTTTTTCTGTTCTTCCATTTCATACAGCACCAAGCCATGATACTCAATGGTATTGTTTTCTTCAATGCGTGCAATCAGCCGCTTGCTGTCAAAGCCGATGTTATAGCCGGTTTCATTCCCAAATTCAGACCACATGGTAATGCTGTCTCTGCAATTAGAAAAGGACAGCACGAAATATTCCTTGCTCCTGCCGCCGCCGCAGAGAATATTTTCCTCCAAAACATCCTCTAAAAACATATCGCACAGGGATTTTTCCTCGATTAACTCACAGCAGACCTCACGAATAATCGTTTCAATATAAGAAAACTCCTTGGGGTCATTCAAAAAATCGCTTTTGGTTGCCCAAAAACAATTTGAATGTAAAATCCCGTTGACTCCCTTGCTTTTTGTGTAATGATAAAGAACTGACGCATCAGCGACGTGCTGCAGCTTCACCTGTTTATTTGACATATTCTTTCCCTCTTTCTTCTCCTTACACCCTTGCAAGCAATCTTTCCAGTCTCCACAGGAAACCGTTTTTCTGTATCTCAGATTTTGCAAACTGGATGGGATGGTCAATATAATACTGCTGCACACCAATCTTATCTCTCCCGTTTTTCCCCTTCTTCACATAAGTACCCAAGGAGGTCAATTCTCTTGCCTTCACATTATCCATCAAAATCAAATCCAGATAGAAGGAAAACCAATCCTTGTGCTCCTTGGAAAGAATCGGGGCAGCAATTTCCACCCTGCGCTGCTGGTTTCTTGTCATGATATCTGCCGAGGAAATATAAATCTGCCGTGCCTCTCCCTTGCCAAAGCAATAAATACGGGAATGCTCCAAAAAGCGCCCGACAATGCTCGTCACGCGAATATTCTCGGTTTTTTCGGGAATCCCTGGTAAAATACAGCAAATCCCACGCACGATTAAATCAATCTGCACGCCTGCACAGGAGGCCTCGGATAGCTTATCAATCAAATCCCGCTCTGTGATGGAATTTGTTTTAATGATGATTCTGCCATTCTTCCCCTTTGCAATCTCATTGTCAATCAAGCGAAGCAGTCCCTTTTTCATATCATAGGGCGCAATCAGCAGGCGGGAATAGCTTTCCTCCAAATTCCCAATCAACATATTGGAAAAAAATGCAGCCGCATTTTGTCCTAGCTCCTCATTCGCACTCATCAAGCAAAAATCCGTATAAAGTCCTGCTGTTTTTTCATTGTAATTCCCTGTGCCGATTTGCGTGATGTAGGAAATCGTGTTCCGCTCCTGATATGTAATCAAGCATATCTTGGAATGACATTTAAAGCCCTCCTGCCCATAAACGATGCGGCAGCCTGCCTCCTCCAGCACCTTTGCCCACTCGATATTATTCTTTTCATCGAATCTGGCTCTCAGCTCTACCAAAACCGTAACATTCTTCCCATTCTCCGCAGCCTCAACCAGATACTTTACAACCTGAGAATTTCGTGCCAATCTGTATAATGTAATATTGATGGAAACAACCGATTTATCCCAGGCCGCCTCCTTCAGCAAATTCAAAAACGGCTGCATGGAATGATAGGGATAGAACAGCAAAATATCTCTTTGGCGAATCTGCTGCTTCATCGGCATATCCTCCGTTAAATAGGTAGGCTTTTGCGAATGGAAGGCAGGATAAAGCAAATCCTTTCTATCCTCCGCAAGCTGATATGCCCAAGAAAGCACTGCGGGGCATTTTGCATAATACACCTGATATTTTTTCAAGCCCAATTTTTCAGCCAGCAGCCTCCCTAATTTATGGGTATTCCCTTCCACCTCAAGCCAAACGGGTGCCAAGCGGTCTCTTGCACGTAGCAGCTTAGACATTTGCTCTCTGTAGTCGGGTGCCTCCTCTCCCATTTCGTCATGCTCCAGACTGATATCCGCATTTCTGGTTACGCAAATAATCGCCTGCTCCTCTGCGGTATAAATTTTAAAAATTCGATTTAAATTTTCCAGCACAATCCTTTCTGTTCTTAAAAAGCGAACCCCCTTTTCTGTCGGCAAATAGACCAGAGCAGGCAGTGCATCCGGTACACCTACGATTCCCAAAATCTTCTTTTCTCCCGCGCGCAGCAGTGCCGCCGCATATAATGCCTTATTTTTCAAATGAGGAAACGGATGGGAGCGGTCGATAATTTGCGGACACAGCAAGGGACGAATATTTTTATCAAAATACTCCTGCACAAAGGCTTCTTCCTTTCCCTTTAATTCAGAAATATCCACCTCTGTTATCCCCTGTTTATTCAGCTGCTTCATAATATGCGCATAAGCCTTTTCTCTGCGGCGCAGCATCGGCGGAACCGCCTCATAAATCCTTGCAAGCTGCTCGGCAGGTGTTAAGCCGCTTTTGTTATCCCGCTCATCCGGCTCCACAATGGAAAGGTCAATCAGGGTGCCGACACGAACCATTAAAAATTCATCCAGATTTGTTGTAAAAATCGAGGCAAACCGCAGTCTTTCCAGTAAAGGAACCTCCTCGTTCTCCGCCTCCTCCAGCACTCGCAAATCAAATTGCAGCCAGCTTAATTCTCTGTTTTGCGTATAACTCAAATCGTTGTTTTGATAAACTCTTTCCATAAATAACCCTCTCTTACACCATATTCACTAATGTATAACCGTTCTGCCTTCATTTTTTTCGCCAAGGCCTGCATCAGCAACGCCCCCGGTATAATCGTATGAATCCGATCCGGACATTTCTTCAGCACCGCATCCTTGGCATTGGTATCCCTTTTCAGCAGAAAGGAAACGCATGTATGCAATTCCTCCATTGTAATTTCCCTATGGGAAGCATCCCGCTTTTCCCGCAGATTGATAAGCTCCAGCAGGCTCCTTGCCGTACCGCCGACACCAATCAGCAACGGCTGTGGATGCTCCGGCAATGCCGCCTCCGCAAGATTTCTTTCGATAAACAGCTTCATCTCCTCAATTTCAAGCTTCTTTGGCCAAATTTTTTTGACATATCGTTTATAAAGGTTTAAACACCCAATATTCATGCTCTTGGCATAATAGGGCTTCCTTTCCCGAAAGGCGACAACTTCCGTACTGCCGCCGCCCAAGTCGAAAAGACAGCCATCCGCAAACGGAGAAGCATGAACCGCTCCCGAAAAGCTCAAAATCGCCTCCTCCTCCCCCGAAAGCAATTCTACCTTCAGCCCAACCGCATGAAAAACGCGCGCAAGCACCTGTTCGGAATTGGCAACATTTCGCAGGGATGCCGTTGCAAAGGCATTGATGCTATTAACGGAAATCTCCTCTAGGGAACTGCAAAATTGTTGAAGCACATCAATAAGAACACCAATGCCCTCCTCGGACATTTCCCCCTCTGTGATATAATTGACCAAGCCTGCCGTTTCCTTTTTTGAAAGCAGAACCGTAAATTTCTGTCCTTCGATTTTATATACAGACATCCGCATTGTATTTGAACCGATGTCAATCACTGCAGCAATCATTCTTTCCCTCCTTAATATATATAAAAGATCGCACCCTTCTGCTTCATGGCAAAAGGATACAGTCTTATGATAAGATTTTTTTGTAAAATAAAAGCCCTTCTTTCCGTTAAATGTTTGTAAAGCCAACGCAAAAGCACCCTGCAAAAGGGATGGATACAGCTATATCAAAAAAGCAGAAGGCCTTTTCCAAAAGCGAAAAAGACCTCCTGCTTTTATTTTTCTTTCTTTTGCGTTTGCGGCTTCATGCCCCAAAATACAACATTCATCAGAATAACAATCCCGATTACCACAGCCATGGATACCCAAAAGCCGATATTCAAGCCAAGCCATTCACAGCCTCTGAAAAGCGATACCCAGATTTCTTTCCAATTCATCATTTCCTACACCTCCTATAAAAGCTCGCCATAATGACGAACATAGGCTTTTTTCAAGCTGGTTGCCAATATCATATACAGCAGAATACAGGGAATCAAATATGCAAAATATGCAGCAGGCAAAGCCACAAACCCAAGCACCCTTCCGAATGCCGTGAAGGGAATCACTGTCAAAACGGCAATGCCTGTCATAGTCAGAAGTGTCACAGAGGCAGAGGCACGGCTTTGCAAAAACGGCAGCTTGGGGGTACGAATCATGTGAATAACCAGTGTTTGGCTCCACATGGATTCCACAAACCACCCTGCCTGGAACAGCCCGATATACCGCGCCTGCATTGCCGCAAGCTCTGCGCCGCTATAGTGCGCCGCCAAGTCATTGAACAAAATCCCCTTCGAGATAAACAGCGGGCAGAACACAAAATACATAAAAATGTAGGTTGTAAAATCAAAGATGGAGCTGGTAGGCCCAATCCAAATCATAAAGCTACCCACACTGGAGGCATCCCATTTTCTCGGCTTTGCGATAAATTCCTCATCCACATTATCCCAAGGGATTGCTGTGCAGGATAAATCATAAATCAAATTCAGGAAAATCAAATGCACGCTCATCATCGGCAGGAAGGGCAGCAGTGCAGATGCCGCCAATACCGAAAACATATTGCCGAAATTGGAAGATGCTGTCATTTTGATATACTTCATCATATTCGCATAGGTTTTGCGCCCCTCGATGATTCCCTGCTCCAAAACCATCAAATCCTTTTCCAAAAGAATGATATCTGCCGATTCCTTTGCCACATCAACCGCAGTATCTACAGAAATGCCGATATCCGCAGACTTCATGGCGGCAGCATCATTGATGCCATCCCCCATAAAGCCAACCGTATGCCCGTTTCCCCGCAGAACCGAAACCACACGGGATTTCTGGTCGGGTGTCAGCTTTGCAAAAACATCCGTTGTCTCTGCCGCTCTTGCAAGGGCTTCATCCGTCATGCCGTCCAAATCAGAGCCAAGGAGCATATTGCGTACCTCAAGCCCCACCTGCTTACAAATGGTGCGTGTTACCTTATCATTATCGCCCGTCAAAATTTTTGTTGTCACGCCATGCGCCTGCAATGCGCGAATGGCATCTGCCGTGGATTCCTTCGGGGGATCTAAGAAGGCAAGATATCCAATCAGCACCATATCACACTCATCCTTCACACCAAAAGACTCTACAGGAGAAGGGTTACTTTTCTGTGCTATCGCAAGCACACGGAAGCCTTTTTCATTCAGCTCATCCACTGTTTTCAAAATCCGCCGGCGAACCTCCTTCGTAAGAGGATGCACACTGCCGTCGCACTCTGCATAGGCACAAATGGAGAGCATTTCCTCCACAGCCCCCTTGGTTACCATCTGCGTCTTTCCGTTTTTATCCTGCACCACAGTTGTCAAACGGCGGCGTGTGAAATCAAAGGGAATTTCATCCACCTTCACGTAGTTTTCGGACAAATCCAGTAATCTGGAATCGGTCTCCTCTGCCTCCTCCGTTTTATGAATAATCGCCACATCCATCAGGTTTTTATAGCCTGTCTGGAAATAGCTGTTTAAGTAGGCATGGCGCAGTACTCTTGTATCATCCTCGCCGTTTACATTCCAATGATATTCCAAAACAACTCTATCCTGCGTGAGTGTCCCTGTTTTGTCGGTGCAAAGAATATCCATAGCACCAAAATTCTGAATCGAATTGAGATTCTTCACAATGGTCTGCTTTTTGCTCATCGAAACCGCACCTTTGGCAAGGCAGGTTGTCACAATCATGGGCAGCATTTCCGGTGTTAAGCCGACAGCAATCGAGATGCCAAACAAAAAGGCATTCAGCCAGTCCCCCTTCGTAATCCCGTTGATAAAGAAAACAAGAGGCACCATGACAAGCATAAACCGAATCAACACCCACGAAACCGCATTGACCCCCTTGGTAAAGCTCGTCTCCACAGCCTCCCCTGCAATCGCAGATGCCATAGAGCCAAACAGCGTAGCGTCTCCGGTGCTGACAACAACCGCAGCTGCACTGCCCGAAATCACGTTGCTTCCCATGAATGCAATATTGGTGTAATCGGTTATACTCTCCTTCTGCATACTTCTGCTCGGTGTTTTTTCGATAGGCTCACTTTCGCCCGTCAAGCTGGATTGGCTGATGAATAAGTCCTTCGTCTCTAAAATGCGGACATCCGCAGGAATCATATCCCCTGCCGCCAAATGCACAATGTCGCCCACAACCAAATCGTCCATCGGAATTTCTATCTTTTCCTGCTCTCTGCGAGTAACGGTGCAGGTCGTTGTTATCATTGCCAGCAGCTTTTCCGCTGCATTGCCGCTTCTGGATTCCTGCACAAAGCGCAGTGTGCCGGAAATAATAACCATTGTCAAAATGATGACTACGGTTAAGGGATCAAAGTCCTCCGGCGCGCTCCCCAAAAGTGCAAAATAAGGGAACACCATATCCGTCATAGTGGATACCACAGCCAGACAGAACAAAATCGCCGTAAATGGATTGATAAAAGCACCTGCCAGACGTTTCGCCAGAGATTGCTCTTTCTCATGTGTCACTTTATTTGAGCCGTACTTGGTGCGGCTGACCGCCACTGCCTCTGCATCCAGTCCCCGCAGGGTGGTATGCAGGCTTTTCAAAACCTCCTGCACAGGATTGGCAGCCGCAAATTGAATACGCTGGTTCTGCTCATCCCGCAGCACTGCCTTTTCCACCGTCTGCCGCACAGCCATGCGGTTTTCTTTCTTGTTCATTTCTCATACCTCCTTTTTCTGCGATTATTTTCTGTAATACCGATTGCTTTTTTCGATATACCAAACATCAAAGCCTGCCACAATGAACCATGCAATCATGGCAATCGCAAACCAATGGCTTGTAGGTACCATTTCTCTCGGTGCCTTTCACAGAATACAAAAATCGCAAGGAAAATCACATGATTAAAACCTTGCGATTTCCTTGCGATTTAGCAAGAATTTTGGCGGACAAAAATATGCCCGCCAAATTTGTTACACCCGATCATTAAATTTATAGCCAATGCCCCAAATCGTCAGAATATATTTCGGCTCATCCGGATTGGGTTCGATTTTCTTTCGCAGCTTTCGGATGAACGCCATGATATTGCTATCATCCAAAAGATAATTTTCAGACCAAACCGCTTTATAGATTTGCTCCTTTGTAAAAACCTCTCCTCTGTTTTGTGCAAGAAAATAGAGGATTTCAAACTCCTTCGGCGTAAGAGAAACCTCCGCTCCCTGCATCCTCACTCTCCTGCTCTTCGGATAAATTTCCAGCGCACCGATTCGTATTTCATCGGAGGGCGGGAGAGAGGACTCCGCCTCCTTCGAGGTACTCAAAAGCAGTGACGTTGCCTCTCCGCTGAGCATATCATGTATGCCCGAAAGCAAATCCTCCGCACATTCACTTTCCGGCGGCTCCTGTATCAGCTTCTCCAGCAGCCATTGTGCAAGGACAGAATCCATTGAAACAAAACCAATCTTCTTTTTCACGACGGATTCCTCCTTTCAAATCAGCTCATGATATTTCTTCTGATAAAAGGCCTTAACCACCGTTGTCAGAAGCATATACAGCAATGCCACAATCAACAAAAATATGAAATACCAAAATGGCAAATGCGTCAGGCCGAAAAATGCCGCCCCCTTGGTAAAGGTAATTGCGGTAAAAGCAATGATACCCGCAAGGGTAATGCAAATCACCGGTGCAGATGGTCTGCTTTGCACAAAGGGAATCTTTCGTGTACGCAGGAAATGCAAAATCAACACCTGTGTCCACATGGACTCCAAAAACCACCCCGTCTGAAACAGAGCTATATATTGCAGCTGCATTACAGAATCGGTAAGGCTTTGATACGTCACTCCGCCGCACAGCATCGGGCAGAGAATATAATACAAAAACAAAAACGTCACGATATCAAACAAAGAGCTGATTGGCCCAAAGGAAAGCATAAACCGCCCCAATGTCCTCCCGGACCAATCCCTTGGAGAAAGAGTTTCCTCCTCATCCACATTATCCCAGGGCAGAATGATACACAGCACATCATACAGCAGATTCAACAGCAAAATCTGCAAGGAGGTCATTGGCAAAAACGGCAAAAACGCACTGGCACACACAATGGAAAAAATGTTGCCGAAGTTCGAACTTGCTGTAATTTTAATATATTTGAGCATATTGGTAAAAGTTTTTCGCCCCTCCAAAATGCCCTGCTCCAGCACACCCAAATCCTTTTGCAACAGCACCACATCCGCCGCATCCTTCGCCGCATCCACGGCAGTATCCACCGAAATGCCTACATTTGCCTCACAAAGTGCAGGAATATCGTTAATGCCATCCCCCAAAAATCCGACAGTATGCCCATTTTGGCTCAAGGCGGAAACCAGACGCACCTTTTGCCCCGGTGTCAGCTCCGCAAAAACATGGATTTTTTCAACGGCTGCGCCAAGTACTGCATCCGTCATCTCATCCATCTGCGCACCTGTCAGCACCGTTTCGGAGGGAATCCCTACCCTGCGGCAGACGGAAACTGCCACATCTGCTTGGTCTCCCGTCAGAATCTTCGGGGTAACCTTCAGCCTTTTGAGCGCCTCCACAGAGGTTTTTGCGGTTTTCTTGGGTGCATCAAAAAAGGCAAGATAGCCCATCAAAATCATGCTTTGTTCATCCTCCGGCAAAATCTGATTTTGCTTTTCTATCCTCTTTCGTGCAACAGCAATCACCTTCATCCCATCCTGCAGCATTTCATCCACCACAGAGGCCACGCTTCGCATCTTATCCTCATCCATCGGCAAAATGGCATCCCGATATTCCACAAAGCCGCAGCGCGCCACAACATGCGCAATATCCCCCTTGATAATAAGCTGCCCTGCTCCGTCTGCCTCCGTCACAAGCGTGCTGACAAATTTACGGGCATAATCAAACGGAATCTCGTCCGTTTTTTGATACTGCGCAAGCAATCGTGTATAGTACGCACTGCGCCCCGGCATTGTCTGGCACGCAAGAATGGCATTATCTATGGGATTGCAGACACCGGAATGATAGACACTATTCAAAAAGGCAAAATCCAGCACCCTTGTGCTTTCGTTCCCTAGCACATCCATGTAGTATTCCAGCAAAATGCTCTCATTCGTCAGTGTTCCCGTTTTATCCATACAAAGCACATCCATACTGCCAAAACCCTGCATAGCGTTGATATCCTTGATGATGGTCTGCTTACGGCTCATGCTCAGGCTGCCCCTCGCAAGGCAGGCGGTAATTACCATCGGCAGCATTTCCGGCATCAGCCCTACCGCAACGGAAAGCGCAAATGCAAAGGATTCCAACCATTTTCCGCCCGTCAGCCTTAACAGCACAAACACAATGGGAATCAGCACCACAATAAAGCGAAGCATTACCCATGCAATCGAATTGGCACCCTTTTGGAACGACTGCTTCTCCTCTGCATCCGATTTTTCAAAGCTGCCGTATAACGTATCCTTCCCAACCGCAAGCACAATTCCCTCGCCCTTGCCGCCGATAACCGTTGTTGCCATAAAGGCAAGGTTTTCAAGCTGTGTCAGCGTTTCCGTACTGCCATAGCTGAGGGTATTGCAATTTTTTTCCAGAATCGCACTTTCACCCGTGATGGCAGCCTGCGAAATAAATAAATCACTGACCTTCGTCAAACGGATATCCGCAGGCACGCGGTCTCCCGCCGAAAGCAGAACAATATCCCCGACCACCAATTCTTCCGCCGATATTTCCTGCAGATCTCCCGCTCGCCGAACCGTAATGCTTTCGTGAATCAGCCGTTCCAGCTGCTGCGCCGCATTCTTCGCCCGCAGCTCCTGAATCAGACGGATTACACCGCTCGTCAAAATCATGGAGAAAATGATGATAGCAGTGGTGGCGTTTCTGGCAAAATTAGAGGCAAGCACAACATCGGTTGCCAAGGAAATCATCCCAAGCACAAAAAGAATAATATGGAACGGGTTGATAAAGGCACGACGCAAACAGCGCAGCATAGTATCCTTCTTCCGTTTTGCAAAGCTGTTTTCGCCATATCTCCAGCGCATACCATCCACCTGTTCGGGAAACAAGCCCTGCGGGGAAGCCCCAATCTCTTTATAAATTTCCGCTATCTCACGATAAGCGTATTTTTTGATACAACAATCAAACAGGGTTGTTTTTGACACGAAATAGTTCCTCCTTTGCGATACATATATTGCTATTTTAACATCATTCGCAAAAAACGCCACGCTTATATTCTTGCTTTTTTCTTGCATTTACACAAAACAGCCTTTTTCTCTCCTGTGTACGCAATTTTTCAAACAACAAAGGCAGCTACAATTTTTTCGTCAGCTGCCTTGCGTTTCGTTCAGATATTTAATTATAAGGTCTTCTATGATAGCAAATTATAGTGCCGCATACAGAGCATTTTCTTGTCACCGCTTTTTGAATCATGCTTCGGAAAGCAGAGCACACCATCAGCTTTAGCTATCGATGGTAGCATTCGCAAGCCTACAATACTGTATTCCGTTTTTCTCATAAATCTCGAAGGCTCCTGTGACGGTTATCTCTGCGTTTAGCTCCGGATAATCGTCCGGATAGGTGTACTCGTCGGTCGGAATAAAATCCAATCCCTGTGAACAGCAAGCCATCGCATCGGCAATGATACAGGCAAAATATTGCTCCTTTGTTTCGGGGTCCTCGTAATATGCAAAAGCACCCTTCATTTTAACCGTTTTCCCAATGTAGTCATCAGGGGTGTATAGCATATTGTAAACCTCAGAATAGACCATCGTACTGCTGAGCTTTGTCAGATCAACATCAATGCCGTCTGTGCTTTGCACAGACTCAGAGGCAGCAGGCGCAGACACCGATTCCTTTTCCATCGGTTGATTTTGTGAAGCAGAGGCATTCGGTGTCTGATTATCGGCTGTCTCTTTATTTTCCTCACCTCCGCAGGCGACAAGAGAGCAAAGCATCAGGATAATCAATACTACGCAAAACAGTTTTTTCATTTTCTCACACCTCCGATAGCCGTACCTGCCAGCCACGATAGACCAAAAGCGACAATCTGAACAGCAACGATTGTCGAGCCTACCGGTGTTCCGGCGAGGATAGATGCCAGAATACCAATCAGCGAACACAACACCGACAAAACTACGGCGCAGATCGTCACGCTGCGGAAGCTCTTGAACATCCGCATAGCGGACAATGCCGGGAAAATTACCAGTGCGGAGATGAGCAGAGAGCCGACAAGGTTCATTGCCAGCACGATGATGATGGCAACAACGATTGCAATCAGCAGATTGTAAAGCCCTGCCTTTGTGCCGGTTGCCCTTGCAAAGTCCTCATCAAAGGTCACAGCGAAGATTTTATTGTAAAACAGGATAAACACCACCACAACCAGCACCGACATTCCAACGCAAAGCCACACTTCTACAGGAGACAGTGTCAGGATGGAGGTGGAGCCAAACAGTGTACTGCACACATCGCCCGAAAGGTTGGATGAGGTGGAGAAAATATTCATCACCAGATAGCCGATGGCAAGCGCTCCCACCGAAATCATGGCAATCGCCGCATCGCCCTTGATTTTCGCGTTCTGCCCTGTACGCAAAAGCAGCACGGCGCTGCTGATCGTAATGACCATTACCAGCGGCATTTCATTTGTGATTTGCAGCACGGCGGCAATCGCCATTGCACCAAACGCCACATGGGAAAGCCCGTCGCCGATAAAGGAAAACCGTTTCAGCACCAGCGTCACGCCCAGCAAGGACGAGCATAGCGCAATCAGCACACCGACTACCAGCGCATAGCGGACAAAGGGATATGTCCAATAGAGGGTCAGCTTTTCCAAAATAGCGGTCATTGTTCATCGCCCCCCTTCTCTGCGGCAAACAGCCGCCCCTGCGGGCTTCTGAGATATTCCGCTTTTGTTCCGAAAAAAACGGTGTCTCCAATATGCAGAAGATGGCTGGCATATTGAACTGCGGCAGTAATATCGTGCGAAATCATAATTACCGTAATGCCATCGTTTCGGTTAAGCTCTTCGATAAGCGCATACATTTCCGCTGTCGCCTTGGGATCAAGTCCGGAAACAGGCTCGTCGAGAAGCAACATTTTTCGGGTGGCACACAGCGCACGGGCAAGCAGAACCCTCTGTTGCTGTCCGCCGGACAGCTCCCGATAGCAGCGTTTTGCAAGCTGTGCAAGCTGCATCCTGTCCATAGCCGCCGCCGCAAGCTGCTTTTCTTCTTTGCTATAAAAAGGACGGCTGCCACAGCGTCCCTGACACCCGGAGAGAACGATTTCTCTCACAGCTGCCGGGAAGTCCTTCTGGACAACGGTCTGCTGCGGCAGATAGCCGATTTCATTTTTCCTCAGCCCATCGCCTGTCAAAATTCTGCCGCTGATAGGTGGCTGCAAGCCGAGAATCGTTTTCATAAGTGTACTCTTGCCGGAACCATTTTCTCCTACGATGCAGAGATAGTCGCCTGCAAAAACCTCAAAATTGAGTTCCTGCAGAACGGACTTTCCCTCATAGCCGACGCAGAGCCTTTGGCAAGTGAGCTGAGCCATAAACCTACCTCCTTATCTCAATGCTTCCTTCAGCACGGAAAGGTTTTTCTCCATAACGGAGAGATAAGTCGTGCCGTTTTTCACATCTTTAGAAGTGGTAGACTGCATGGAATCCATCGTCAGCACCCTTTGATTTTTCGCTGTCGTGTTCCGGACAATGGTTTCGGCAATCTTGTGCCGTGCGCCCTCAATGGTCAACACGCAGGGCAGCTTCCATTCGTCCACCCTCTTGGCAAGAAACGAAATGGTCTCAAAGCCGGCTTCGGTTTCAGCGGAGCAGCCAACAAAAGCGGCATAGTAGCGCAGACCATAATCATCCACCAGATAGCGGAACGGAAAACGGTCGCCAAACAGGATGGTTTTATTGCTTGCTGCGTCCACAGCTGCTTGATACTCTGCATCAAGAGCAGACAGCTTCTTTACATAAGCATCGGCATTGGCGGCATAGATATCCTTGCTATCGGGATCAAGCTCCTGCAAGGCTTTGGAAATCACTCTGACCAGCATTTTGGCATTTTTCAGGGACAGCCAAACATGCTCATCAGCTTCCTCCTCGTGCTCGTGTTCCTCTGCATCGTCATGTGCATGGGCATCCTCGTGCTCGTGCTCCTCCTCCTGCATCCCCTCAACGATTTCTTCTGTTTTTACGGAATCACCCAGTACCTCCAGCAAATTGATAACCTTCATATTCCTGTTGGCGGCATTTCTCAGAGCATCCTCCACCCATTCGTCGGACTCGCCGCCTACATAGATAAACAGGTCGCAATCTGAGATTTTAACAATATCATCAGCGGTAGGCTGATAGCTGTGCAGGTCAACGCCGTTATCCAGCAGCATTGTGATTTCTGCGTTATCAGCCTTGTCACCAAGGATTTCCCTAACCCAGTCATATTCAGGAAAAATGGTGGTGACAATGCTCAGTTTATCAGTCTGATTGGTATCATTCTGCTTTCCGCAGCCGGCAAGAGCGCCGACAAGCATGAAAAGCGCAAGCAGCAGCGCAGTTATCTTTTTCATGATTATATTTACCTCCGAATTATAATAAGAACTTAAAAATAGGCACAAAAATACAAGGGCAACGGCAACGCCGCAAAAGCCTATCCGAAAACAGATAGACCTCACCCTTGCAAAAGGCTCTTATTTAATTCGAAAGCTTCACCTTGAGAGATACCAGAGTATCTCTTTGTGCATAGTCCGTGCAGAAAGAAATACACCTGCACAAAGTATATGTAAACGCAACAGCAACAGCTGTGACGCATACAGCAAGTGAAAGGCTTTTCAGTGTGTTTTGGCAAGCATCAACCTGATAGCAGATCGGGCAGCCTTCGCCCACGCAATCGTGGTCGGCTTCTGCCGCAACAAAAAGAGCAGAATAGAGCGTGATGACCAGAACCGTCACGGCAAGAAGCAATGCTGCAATCCTAGTTCTCTTTTTTCTTTCCATTCTGCTCACCACCCTTCTATTTTCTACTCCTTTATTTTCTGCAATCGGCGCAAACGCCATACAGAATCGTTTCCGTTTTGTCGATTTGAAAGCCTGTGCTTTCCAGCGTGCTCTGCAGAAGCTGCTCCGCTTCCTTTTCTCCGAGATGAATGCTTTTCCCGCATACCCGACAGGATAGATGCAGACTGTCCTTACATTCCTCTGCGGCAATATATTGATAATACACCTCTCTGGTGTTCTCTCGGATACTGCGCTTCAGAATTCCCTCCTCCTCCAAGGCGGATAAATTACGATAAACGGCGCTGATGCTGATGCTTTCTGCCGTCAGTGCATCGGCTATCTGCCGTGCGGTCATCTGTTCATCTGTATGCTCTGAAAGATATTCGAGAAGCTGCTTGCGCTGCCGCGTCAGATACCTTGCCATCAGCCACCCCTCCAATTTGCAACTTATTTGCAAATTAGTATACCGTACTGTTTTGCATTTGTCAATATGCGAATTGATTGCAAATAGAGGGTATCGCCATCGAGCGGCAATCTGTTTCCAAGAGCCACATTGTTAAAAAAATTGAAAAAATTTAAAAAAATTTGCATTTTGGGTGAGAGTTTTTCCGATTTTATGTACCTATATAAGTGAAAGGACTTTTCAGCCACAGCTTCACACAAACGGAGAAAGGAGGTTCGAACGATATGTACGATACCGCAATACGAGTCGCGCTCGTCAAGCAAAGAGTGCGCGAAAACACCCGTTGGATGCAGCCTCGGCACGATACTGCTGCGGAAGAACACGAACGACCATGTGCCGATGACCTTCGTTTCCTTTGCAGCGGCGGCAGCGATTATCGCGCTGTGCATTCGGCTCAGAAACAGAGAAAATCAGAAAAAAGGTGGGACGAGCAAGTTCAACCGAAACGAACAGGAGGAGAAAGCCTATGAAGAAACGAATACTCAGCATCCTGCTCACCTTGTGTATGGTGCTATGCCTTATGCCAACGGCGGTCTTTGCCGAGGGTAACGAGGATACGCCTACGCAAGCGTTGACAAGCGTCGATATTACCTTCCCCAAACCGGAGGAAGGCAAAAAGATAGGAGATGGCTCGGCAGCATCCGCCAGTGGCTTGACGTTCCTTGAGTTTGGCCCCGCGCTGTGGCAGCAGGACGGCGAGCCCAAAAAGCTGAAAGCGGATGATACTTACGAGAAGGACAACATCTATCTGCTGTATTTCGCCTTCTACACGCAGAAGCCCATCACAGATGAGACTGTCTTGACATGCAACGGCAACCCTATTACGCGCTATGAAGACTATCAGGCACTTGCCGAGGCACTGAACGCCTATGACGGGCAGGAGGATGCCTACCTTGGCTTGGTTATGTTCAGCGAGAAGGGTACCGGCGATCCATCGATGGGGGATCTGAAAGATCTCTATATTGTCGGGCTCTACGCCATTATCCGTGCGCAGGAGGCGCAGACCCCTGAGGATACGGTCAAGGAGCAGTTCAACCTTGATTCCGGCGGCACCTATTACTTTGACCTCTTCGGCGAGAACATCCCCGGCACGGTGAATGACGCTCTGCCGGATAATACAATGCACTATGTTCCCTTTACCTACGCCGGGACAGTGGATGCCTACAAGCTTACATCAGCGATGGCAACCACCGAGGAGTATGCAAAGAACAACAAATATCCCCACAGCCTGTTTGTGGCGGATTATGCCGTAACGAAGGATGTAAGCAGGGATGCCCTGAATACCGTAAATCTGATTTTCGGCAAGGACTATGCCGCCAGCGGCGTGGACTATACGCTGCGTGCGCCGTCCGTGGGAAGTGGTAGTACAGGTTCGGGTGAGTCCCGGCGCGTCACGCCACAAAACAACGAATGGGATAAGATGCTGGACAAGGACGACAAATATATCAAAAACTGGGGCAAGATGTTTTCGTGGGGACAAGATACTTGGAGTACTTCTGCGCCGCGCTGTGCGGTCCGTGGGTACGACTCTGCCCGCTACGGGGATCACCACTCGTCCTGGTATAATTACGTCGGCCTCGGTTTCCGCCCCGTCCTTGAAGTTCTGAACCCTGACACACTGGACTCTGACGGGCTGAAGGTCGTTACCCTCGACCTTGGCGGCGGCAAGCTGGGTGATCGCTCCGAGGATATTCAAATCATCGTGAAAAACGGCGAGAGCTTTACCGCGCCTGCATCCCATGGTCTGACCCGCCCCGATGGAAATAACGAAGATTACTTTATGTGGCTTGGCAGTGACGGAAACCTTTACGCGCCCGATGAAAGCGTTCCGGCGGATGTAACCAAGCTGACGGCACTGTTTTACGAGCAGTTCAACCTTGCCCTCGGCGGCAGATATTACTTTGACCTATCGGCAATGGGTATTCCCGGAACGGTGAATGACGCACTGCCGGATAAAACAATGCACTATGTCCCCTTTACCTACGCCGGAACAGTGGATGCTTACAAGCTCACATCGGAGAGGGAAACCACCGAGGAATATGCACAGCAGAACAAATATCCCCACAGCCTGTTTGTGGCAGATTATGCCGTAAAGCATACGGTAAGCTGGAATGACCTGAATACTGCAGATCTGATTTTCGGCAAGGACTATGTCGCCGGCGGCGTGGGCTATACGCTGCGTGCGCCGTCCGTGGGAAGTGATCGTACAGGCTTGAATGAGTCCCAGCGTGGCACGCCCCAAAGCAACGAATGGGATAAGCTACTGGACAAGAACGACGGATATATCAAAAACTGGAATTGGATGGCTTCCTGGGGGCAAGACACCAGACCCGATAATTCGACTCCATTCCGTGCGGTTCGCGGGTTCCACTCGGCCCGCGGCTGGGAGTTCAACTCGTCCTCGTACCAGAACGGCATCCTCGGTTTCCGCCCCGTCCTTGAAGTCCTGAACCCTGACACACTGGGTTCTGGCGGACTGAAGGTCGTTACCCTTGACCTTGGCGGCGGCACGCTGGGCGGTAGCGCTGAGGATATTCAAATCATCGTGAAAAATGGCGAGAGCTTTACCGCGCCTGCGTCCGATGGTCTGACCCGCCCGGACGGAAATACCGAAAATTACTTTAAGTGGCTTGGCAGTGACGGAAACCTTTACGCGCCCGGCGAAAGCGTCTCGGCGGATGTAACCAAGCTGACGGCGAAGTTTGCCGGCGGCAGTAGCGGCAGTGGCGGCGGTGGCGGCAGCCGCAAACCGTCCGTCACCTATTACACGCTGCACTTTGAAACCAATGGCGGCAGTGCTATAACCGACATGCGGGAAGAAAACAACACCCGCATCAGCCTGACAAAATACGTTCCGACTCGGCATGGGCATACCTTTATCGGCTGGTACAGCGACCACAGCCTGACAAATCAGGTTTCCGAGGTTTCTCTAACGAAGAATATGACCGTATACGCAGGCTGGCGCGCAAATGAAAATCCGGACATAGTCGTAAACCCCTTTACTGATGTTTTTGAAAAGGACTGGTTCTACGATGATGCAATGTTCGTCTACAAAAATGGTCTGATGCTCGGCACGAGCAAGACCTTGTTCGGTCCGCATGGGACAGTGACACGCGGCATGATGGCAACCATTCTCTGGCGCATGGAGGGCAGTCTCGCGCCGAAGGGCGAAAACAGCTTTACCGATGTGGAAGCCGGAAGGTGGTACGCCGACGCAATCACATGGACGACAGAGAATGGCATCTTTGCAGGCTACAGCAAGGACAAATTCGGCCCGGACGATCCCATCACCCGCGAACAGCTTACCGCCATCTTCTACCGCTACGCGGACTACAAGGGCTACAAGCTGACCGTCACGGAAAATCTTGACAAGTTCGAGGACGCGGACAAGATCACGGATTACGCAAAAATGGTAATGCAATGGGCGGTCGGCAACGGATTGATAAAGGGAAAATCCGAAAATCTGCTTGATCCACAGGGTACGGCGACCCGCGCGGAGATTGCCGCCATGCTCCATCGCTTCGTTGAGAAGGCTAAGCCGACACAGGCGGACTGATAAGTCGGAGCAATCCGAAACGACTGCAAATCATCGAAAAGGAAACAGACTCACCTTTAAGGGTGTGGGCTATTTGCCCGCACCCCTTTTCGGTTATGTAATAACCAAATAAAAACGACCAACTTTTTACGGTTGCTCGCCTTTAGATTGCATTATTCACTTATTGCTGATATTCCGATTGGTTTGATTATTTAATTCGTCTTGCTGCCACAAGAAATCGTCCGTTATCAGTATGATAACTACATGTTGAAAGGATTAAGATCTGTTCCCCATAAACAGGATGAATTTCTGTATCATAAATAGAGTTAGCAATCAGCCAATCTTCAAATTTCTTATAATCAGCTTCCGAAAGTTCCCCGGCATAATTATAATAGCGTAAACCTTCTTCATCGGTATGCAGAATACTTGTCTTTACCGCTGCAAATACTTCATATTCCCGATATTCGTATAGTGTGTTAAAAGAGAATGTTCTGTTCGCTTTCCAAAAATCTATATCTGCATAATGGTCAAGCGTACCGAGCATAGTATCATTCTTTATATTGTGTCCATAGATAATGAAGCAATCGCTGTCTATATTACCATTTTCCCCAATAAAAGGGGTTCCGCAATGAGAGTCGGTATTATCAAATGCACGGTGAAGATAATATTCCGGGTCATTCGGTGTGAACATAACAGGATAATCTATATTTGTATTTGGGATTCTTAACCAACCCACAAAGTCTCGGTTCATTTCATAAATATCTTCGTATTGTTGCAATGGCTGTTCTCGATCTTCTGCAGCTGCTTGTTTGTACATATTGTCGTTAGTTTTATTTAGCAAAAAGTCTTGCTCTGTTTCTGATACGAGGGTAGCTAAACTTAAAAAAGCATTCTGTTCATGCCTTACCTTTAAAATCTGAGTTGCAAGCATAACAAATGAAAAGATGAATAATAGGAACAATACGATTTTCGTAATAGATAAAATATGATTCCGATGCTTTATTTTATGAACATTATATCGCATACTTTTTTCTCCCTTAACAGTAAAAGGGGATGAAGTTGCTCCGCAACTCCACCCCCCTGACTTTAACAAGAATATATATTGGCAGTGTTTGTCTTTACAGGTTTCATCGAATTACTTATGTTAAATCATTAAACAGAGCATCTGTATTTTTGTTACTTTGAGTTTATGCAATCGTCCTTCTTTTTTCGGTTTACCATTTGATTCTATCTTATTCATGCTTTTGTTTCCGCGTAGGATTACCTGTATAGCAGTGTTTTTTTCCACAAATACAAACACCCATAAATGCTATAAACGAGAGAATCATAAGACCAAACCATAAGCCGACAGTGCTTTCGTCACCGGTTTGAGGTACTGCATCTACCGGTTTTGTCGTAGGCTGCTTATTCGGCGTTGTCGAAGTGGTAGGATTATCCGGTGTATTAGGTGTATTAGGAGTATCAGATGTTGTTGGAGTGTTCGGTTTATCCGGTGTGTTCGGTTTATCCGGTGTGTTTGGTTTATCCGGTGTCTTCGGGTTATCCGGTGTCACCGGTGTGACATCTTTGTTATTGGTAAAGGCTGCCACAGCCGTTTTCCCACTACGGATGCTCCCATTGTCTCCAACTGCACTCACTGTATATCCTTCATTATCACTTTCTGTTACCGAATAGCGAATCCCCTCAGGCAATCTCTTTGCTGTGCTGCTTTCGCCATGCTTCAGCTTAATGACAGCAACGCCTTTATCAAAGCACATATCTCCGTATTGACCACTCACAGCGCGATCTAATTTAACAGTAAATGTAAATTCATGGTTCACATCTCCTGCATCACCAGTCACTGTTTTTGAAACAGTCAGGTTTCCGTAATTGTCATGATGTGAGCCGCCTCCGCCATTACTACTTTCATAAGTATTGGTGAACGCCACCGAGGCAGCGGCAGGCTGCTGTGCATCTGCTTTAAAAATCAGCTTAAAGCCAAAGTCATAAGCTCGGAATTGATTCCAGGCATTCGGAACCTCGATATAGCCTTTGACGTTATCCAGCGTAATGCTGCTGCCGTTTGCAATTTCTGCTCCGTTATTCATTGCTTTCAACACATTGGCGGTCGCCGCATCGGTGCGATCCATATAATCTTTGATGCCGCCAACTCCGTCATTGGATGTGGCGCTGTTATCAATAGCCGTGGACACCGTGCGGTCATTGCTATCCAGAGAGAATCGGATGCAGCGACTGTACAGGTAGTCATACGCCATTTTCAGAACTTCGGGGTCATTCTCCATGAGGAAGAAATCCGGCTTATAATCATAGCCATCCTCATCGGATACCTTTCCGAAGCCCCATGCCTTGAAATAATTCAAGGTATCATTGCCCAAATCACTGGAGGGGATATACCGATTCGTCATAGGCGCAACGATGGAATAATAGGTCGTGATTGCGCTTTGTCCCTTATACTTGCTTTCCTGCAAGGAGGGAGAGCCCTTGCCGCCTGTACCCAGCACATTATATTTCTGTGCTATCGTCAGATCATTCAACGAGTTCACGCCGTAGAATGCGCAAATGAAGTCAGCATAGGTGCGGTTAGCGTCAGCCTCCAAGTTAATCTCGTTGCCCTCCCAGTTCTTGAAGGTAAACGCCTTTTTGATAAGTTCCGGGAGCGCATTCATCTGCTTGAGCGTGATGTAGCCGGCGGTACTCACCGAAGTCTTGTCTGTCAGATTTTCAGTTTTGCCGGGATTGCTGTCAAAGTAGGAAACGACAGCTGGGTTAATGCAGCGGAGGGGCGATATGGCAAGACGGATATTGTTTCCGTCGAAGCCCTTTACATCCAGCGAACCGGCGGTCTCTGTCTGTCCAGCCACGAAGGGATATACCTGCTGCCATACATCGCCCCAGCCGAATCCGAGCTGATTCTCCATGGAAGGTGTATCCGACGGAGTATAGGTCTGTCCCACCGGAATCCAGTTGACCGTATCAAACTTATAATCCTGATAACGAATCGCCGTTCCTGTCTCATTGACAAACTTCACTTTGAAATTGCAGGGCGACCAGTTCAAGTACTTCTGCATCTGTGCTTCCATGTACTCAGCCAGCAGATCACAGTCGACAGTGATCTTGCCATCTGCGTCGATCTGATCGGATGTGATCGTATAGGTAAAAAAACCATCCGCATCCTGAACCGGCATGCCGTCTTTTTTGCTCCATCCTCCCGCAGCGGCGGCAGCACCCGTTACAGTCACCGTTGCAGAGAGGCCATTCTGCACTTCACCGTTATTTACAGAGAAAGAGGTAGACTTATAGTTTGCCTGTGTCGGGGAGGTTTCCGTTACGGTATACTCGCCCGGCTCTAAACCGGTTAGCACGGCACTCTGTCCGGCCTTGATGCTGATTTTACCGTCTGCCGAAATCGTCTGCACTGTGCCGCCATCCACGCTGTACTGGCCGACAGCAGCAGTCTTGTCCTTGGTGACGGTGAACTCAAACAGGGTATCCGCATCGGGCGTTCCTGTGCCGGCAACCTCTTTGCTGATGGTCAGGGAACCGGTGCTGCCCGCAGGATCACCCGCGAACACATTTTGATACAGCAGCTTATCGCCACCGTATACATCTTCAATCCTTTTACCATCTACTTTTGTTTCGATGCCATTATGCGTATGAGTAATTGTAGTAGTGCAATCCGGGCTTTCCACTTCATTTACAATATATCTGCTTTCCATAGAGATATCCTTGGAAAACGCATCATAAATATCTTTAATATGAAATCCACCGCCTGTATAATCGTCAAAATCCTTGGGCAGTCCCCATGTTTTGAAAACAGCATACTGATCTGCTCTCATGGAAAAACAGCCTTCCGCATCTGTTTTCAGCGTGCCGTCATCCATTCTGTCGCCTGTTTTGGCATCGTACAGTTCATAAGGGTAATTGCTTAACTTCTGATATAAATCATCTGTTTTTTTGTAGCCATCAAATCTACCTTCATCATTGTGTTTTTCGACAAATGACGGAACAAGTTCTGTGACCTGAAATTCATATTCCGCATTTTGGGGTTCATTGCCTTCAACTGCTTTTTCAATGCGGATTTCTTTATTCATGGGCATAAACGTGAATTCCAAGAATGCTCCCCACTCGCCCTGTCCCGTAAGAGACTTGTCTGTAACGCAAAAGTCATCTGTATCCAGTGTATGATTTTCATTATAATAGTACGCATAACCGCCGAGCGTGTCTACGCTATAGGACAGAAGCGTGATGCGGTAATCATAGCCAAACGGAATGTAAATATCGAATTCTCCATACGGAGAGCCATCCTCCGCATCCTCATCATAAATGCTCAGCGGAATGGAAACCACACCATCCTCATGCATGACATTATAGAGACTATAGGGATCATTGCTACCATAATTATTAAAATAAGTCGTGGGCAGGCGTGAAATATTCCCGTCTGCATCTCTTAGCTCAATTAAAAAATTAACATATCCTTTCGCATTATCAGGAAATCCCTCGCCGGGATTCGCCATCTGCTTGCGGATGGTATCTGCCATCCAGATCTCAATATCAAGATAGTTGCTTAAATCCCATTCAAAGGAGAACGATGCAATCGCAGGGTCATCTTCCGCTGTTCCATTGTATTCTGTAATGGTTTTACCACTCATTGGGCGACAGGTAAACTGATCTCCATTGTACTTATTCCCGTTTTCATCATTCCACACTTCTTGTGTATAGTAACAATCCGAGATATCATAAGAAACGGAATAGGTTTTTTCCTTATCTAAAATGAATACAGCAACTTTACCGCTGTTTGCAGCCATTTTGAAAGTATCAGATACAGTAGCCCTTTCAATCGTATTATCTTCTTGAGAAATCAGATAGTAAGTTTGGTCCCTGCCAACAGGAGTATCATCGATGGATACATCAAATGTAAGTTCATGCTCTTTGATGTGCTCCTCCGCCTGATAGATATTCAGCGATGCCAAGTGCTCACTCTGCACCGCATCCACATCTATCATAAGAAAAGTCTGCGTATCGGGATCAAAGGAAATACTATCGTCCTGGGTTAGAATTGCTTTAATATCGGCATAATCTTGATCGGAAGAAAATGTCGTAGCATCTTCCTCTCCGCAGATAAGCTCTCCGCCCTGGGCGTAGCAGTCCTCACTGTGGGTATGGCCTTCATTTTCTTTCAACCCACAGATATACTCACCACCTGGACAGACGCAGTCTGCCGTATGGGCATGACCTTCCTGTTCATTCAGAGAACATACCAGTTTTCTTTTTTGAGCATTTGAAGGTGTTGCCACTTCTTCATCTTCAGAATCTTCATCCTCAATGTAGTCATAGCAACTTTCATCATGTGTATGCCATTCTGTTTCTTCTAAACCGCAAATATACTCACCGCCTGGACAGACACAATCTTCTGTATGGGTATGTCCTTCTGACTCCGGAATCGTACAAAGCAAATCCCCTGCTTTCACATAGCAATCCGCTGCATGTACATGGTCTTCGGCGGATGCTGTTATCGGCAATGTACCGATAAGCATAGCGAATACTATAAATAGCGCAAGCCATCGATGCCTGCATTTCGTTTTCATAATTCTCCCCCTTTTGTTATTCGAATTGAAAAGCATGTATCTTGCTGTATGTTGTTTACGCCATATTATCATCTCCCATTCCGATACTGCATATAACGCTTTATAAGTTGCCAAAATGTGTAACTTTTTTGTAATAAGGTTTTTTCCTTTTAAAACACAGCGTTGCTTATTGAAGAAGGCTGACTTATATGATAAAATTTAATGGGATTTCGTAAGCAGAGCATTTACAAAAAAGTACACTTTCTTGCAAAAATCCTCTTTCACAAAAAATTAGTTTTTTCGTAAATATCTGCTTTATATCGAAATGTTGTAATAGGCATATTGCATTCTTCTGCCGCTCTTGTACCTGTAATTTTCCCATTTTTCCATCTTTGATAGACTGCATGAAAATTTTCCGGTAACGGTTTAGGAGGTCGTCCGAATTTTACGCCTCTGGCTTTTGCTGCTGCTATTCCTTCTGCCTGCCTCTGGCGAATATTTGACCTTTCATTTTCCGCTACAAAGGAAAGCACCTGCAATACAATATCACTTAGAAATGTTCCCATTAAGTCCTTTCCTCTCCGTGTATCCAACAACGGCATATCTAAAACAATAATATCTATCCTTTTTTCCTTTGTAAGATATCTCCATTGCTTTATAATCTCCTCATAATTTCTCCCAAGGCGGTCTATGCTTTTTATGTATAATAAATCATCCTTTTTCATTCTTCTTACCAACCTTTTATACTGCTTTCGTTTAAAATCCTTTCCTGATTGCTTATCCATATAAATTTTTTTCAGAAACTCCAACCTCTCGCATAGCAATTATTTGCCTGTCCTCATTTTGATCTTTAGCACTTACACGCACATATCCATATACCATTTCTGTTAATCTCCTGCTTCTTCATGAAATTCGAGAACAAAAAAACGCTGTCTTAAATCCAGCGTATCATAAAAACCAATGTCCATATTTTTTATCATATAATAATCACTCACTTTTTGACAAACGATTTCTTTCCTCCTTTCATTCTATAACCTTTTTATCAAAAAAGCGGTACTCAGACCATTCTAAGTACCACTTCATATTATCAAAACTATATCATTCCATTTCACACTGATAATGGGTATAAGGACACCCAATATGCTTCAAATCCTTCTGGATCATTTCCGCAATATGATGAAACATATCCTTGGTTGCTGCAATCGCCGCAGGCTCCAGTTTATACACGACACTGTCATATACAAAATCAATATAGGCATACCCAATATTAGCCTTACTCTGGAACTCATTTCTGATTTTATTGATTTCATCGCTCCATTTTCTCAGAAGCTCACGAACCGCATGCGGCATTTCACTGCCTTCGGAAATAATATTGTTCGGTCTGATTCATTCATCCCATTTCACCCAAATTTCCTGATTCCTGCCATCATTGCTTTTCAGCATATATAACTTGCAATCGTTTTCTTTTCCAAAATGTGTATCCATAGCACCCTCACCGATTCTATATTCTTTCATATATTATATTCCTTAAAAAACAATCTGAAATTTTTATTCGGATATATAATAATTATATAAAATTATCCTTTATAAGACTATATCCCTTACTAGCTATTACAGTTTCTATGCATTTTTTCACCCTTATAAAGACATTCTCGTCTAAGCATTTAATTGTCATATTAGCCCGAAGCATATCAATCATAAAATAGATATCATAATTGAACTTACCCTGCATGACCCTATTCTCATTCAATAAACAAAGCAGCTCTGTTTCATCCCATCCTCCGTAAGTATTTATTTGCTGTTGAAGCATTTCTTTTTTTATATCTGTTAAGGATATCTGTAGAGTATATCCATCAACTATACGCAGCACACGTTTTCCTTTTGTTAGAATGTCCATAATTTCAACAAATACATTCATTACATTAATATCAAAACTCGATTCTTCCATTTCAAAAACTGATAGTGTATAGGGATAATTCTTTATTTCTTCCTCAAAACTATAATTAAAAAAGTCCTCATCTATCCAAATAAAACCAATTTCTTTTTTGCATTTATGATTCTTTTTTTTAAAAGCCATATCTATTGCCTCTCTCTGAACCTTTATTCTAATTCTGATATATCTATAACATATTCTGCTAAATCACCACTATAGCTACCGATTATTCCTAAAACCGTAGCTCCTATTAATCCTCCTGCAATCCCACCTGCAGCTGTACCAACAGAAGCCCCTAACATAGCTCCATATTTTGCTCCTATTGCTGAACCCGTCCAACTTCCTATGATTCTGATAATTTCTATACTCGTAGTTTTGCCTAATTTACGATCAGCATCCTTTAAATCTGATTCTATCGCTTTCCCTAAAGAGATTGTATCAGCTATAATGCCCGTTATCAACAAAGTTTTACCAGAAACTTTAATAACTTTTGCTGTTTGATCAAAGGACTTTAACGCATCATATGCTTTATTTGAAATACCAAAATGATCCCATTTGCCTGCATTTATAATTTGCCTTTTAGTAAAGCTATCCAGTGTACCAACATTAAGATGCGGAAAATCTCTATTTTTTCCATAAGGATGTCTATCTAACCTCAAAACAGGTTTACTTTCCTCTCTAAAAAGAAGTTGTAAATACTTTTCTCCATTTTTTGTAATCTTATAATCTTGTCTAATACCCGTTAAATCTGTTTGGAGAGGATCAATCCATATTGTTGACCATGTTAATGATTTAAAAGATGCTCTCGTAAAATATTCAATAAATTGCTCCAAAGCTGAGCATGTACGTCTTCCAAAAACACCATCTTCCTTCAATGAACTTCCACTTCCTCGAAAACCAAGTTTATTTAAATTTCTTTGTAATTGTAAAACATCTCTCTGATTTCCTCCTACAAACCACATTAAAACGTCAACTTTTCCTCTTAATCCATAGCATGACATACCAACCTTTTCAATCTGGGCAATTGCCGTTTTCATGCGTTCACCATTTGAGTCTAATATATAATCTCTATTTCTAATCCCTTTATCAATATCATCTTCCATTTCTTTACATACTCGTTCAAATCTCTTGCCAAGAATCTCTGAAAATTTCTTTGAATATCCATACGAATTAGAGCTTATAGTAGAATTGCCAAATGCTTCACTTAAAATATTGCTGTTGTAACTCCTACTACATATTTCTTTTCCATTCCGCCCAGTATATCTTCTGGGATTAGCATCATATTCACATTTAAATAAAACATCAAACAAAAAATTATCACCTTTTCCTTGTTCAATATCTAACAAATATGCAAGCTTTTCAGCGTTTCCATTTGCCGCTCTAATTACACTGCTTGAAATAGCTTTTTCCAATAGCCTAATCTTCTCAGAACTCGATACACCAGAATAACTGCCTCTTATTACCTTTCTCGCAGTCTTCTCGATCTCATTCTTTTTATATCCTGATTTAAGCCTTGTTTCTGATGCGGATAAACTTAAAATAGATTTTGCTCTATCTGCATCAGAGCAAGATCGTGCCCACATTTTGCAAACTTCATTTAATCCTTCTACGATATTGATTGTCTCCTCTCGATCTCGCTCATCAAGAAAACTCATAATCTTTGCATTATTTCTAACATCACTATATACTTCGGAAATTATCGAAGAAAGTTTATCACAAAAATTTTTAATGCCATTATAATAATCATAGCCCACAGAAAAATTAATAACCTCTGATAAGCCAAAAGCTTTATTTATTCTCTCGAAGTAACCTCTTTCTCCAACCGTATAACCACAATTACCAATTAATTCTG